>Ga0056128_1004110_pt1 | contig 18126 bp, 5 predicted proteins | sample WorMetLIZISLAND2_FD_71113 | JGI IMG/M metagenome (GOLD analysis project Ga0056128, IMG submission 71113) | Marine gutless worms symbiont microbial communities from Max Planck institute for Marine Microbiology, Germany - Olavius geniculatus... ... | reverse complement strand
ACACTTGAGGGTCGTGATCTTGATCTCGTATATCAAATAAAAGACCTCACTGTAGCTGTAGTAGTTGTTGTAATAGTAGTAGTAGTAGTCATTGTTGTAGTAGTATTTGTAGTTGTGTCTTGTAGGCAGTTGACGTGGACGCTTTACACACCGAAGGTCTTGATCTTGATCTCGTAGATCAAATGAAGGACCTCTCCGTTGTTGCTGATGATGATAGTGAACGTAAAGCCAACGTACTCGCTGCATTTGATCGCTCTGCACCAAGCACCAAGGTCTGTTGGCTCTGTTGCTGCTGTTGTTGTTGTATTTTTTGTTGCAGCTGTTGTTGTTTGGCTGAATCATATGCTGGAATCACTAGTATCACAGTGTAGCACGGTAATGCGTAACACTGTTGTAAGGGCGACTATCAAAGTCAATGGGAAACCCCAAATTTTGGGCACCCGTAGCCCTCAAACCCCTGAATCAATTGACTTAAAATTTGACTTGAATGATTACGTTGGCGGTCTGACCCTACGTGCCAAAAATGGTACAAATCGGCCCAGTGGGGTTGGCGGGGCAAAGGTGTGAAATATAATGTTCAATTGGGTTATTTTTTTCTTTTTTACTTTTCTTGCCAAGCTCTGGAGAACACATTTTTGGGAGTATCGCCGCATTCTTTGCACTGGATGACGTGTTTCAGTGGGGATTGATTTTCTGGGGGGTCTCAACATTTATCTTTCATATTTTCCCCCTTAAATCCCCCAAAAACCGAAAATTTTAGGCTTATGTTCGGACTGAAAGTTACAACTCATAATGCTTAACAATGGAGATGCTCATCTACAAACTACCCTTAATCGTCATCATAGCCTCACTAAAGTGGCATAATGAATAGGCGATGTGCCCTCAGGAATTCCAAATATGCGGTTATTTTGGACTCCCTGCCTACAGGTCACGTGACACGGCGCATGCGCAGTGAACTTTTGGCCTTTAACATGGGCAAATGCAAGTTTGAGGCTTTATATCTCCCTAACGGTGAAAGATAGATGCATGGTCACATGGTTTGTACTATTATTACAACAACTACTACAGCTACAGTGAGGTCTTTTATTTGATATACGAGATCAAGATCACGACCCTCAAGTGTGTAGAGCACCCATGTCAACTGCCTACAAGACACAACTGCTACACAACAGCTATAACTACAATCACAACGACAACTACTTAGATCAAACTTTTGAAATCACTTTACTTTTTATGCGTGAAGGCAGCTACTGCTTTCAGCGCTTCTTAGCCATCGCAATTCTGTCCGTCCATCTGTCTGTCTGTCCGTCTGTCTATCACACGGGTGGAGCAACACTTGGCGGACGATCATTTCGACCAAGCGGCAATGGTTGTCGAAATAAACATTTTAAATGAAAAATTGTATTTTGATGAGATTAGATAAATTATCGGATACAAGCATGCTGTTTGGGTCGCGAGCCAATACTTCGGTGTCTGTGTGGTGAAGTAATTGCTATGCATAACAGATTACAGAGCTGGTCTCGATGCTGAAAGAAATTCGTAGTCAGTCATCAAAAACTGCACCTGAAAAGAGGTTACATACTAACTAGAGCTGTCAAAGCGTTAATTTTTGTTAACTCATTAACACACTGCATTAATTTTTTTAATGCATTAATTAACACGTTATTAACGCACCCAGGCCTTTCGAAAGGGAGTGTAGGGGGAGTTATCCTAGGCCCCCGTGACGTTTGGAGGGCCCGCCTGTAAAATGTACAAAAGTTAGAAAGTAAATAGAAACACCTTTTACACAATAACTGACGTCACCGCTAGCATAGAAATCTATTAGCCTGTCATCTAAATAATATTTATTTACAGTAGTGATGGATTGTCAACTACAGTTTAGTTACTTGAATTCATTCGATTGTCAATTAACTGCAGTTTAACAGAGTATCGGAACTTTTGCTTCACAAAATTTTGTGAATTAAATAAATTCATGCATGTGCATTAATTTTTTTAACGCATTTTAATTTTTTTAATGCACATTAATTTATTAACACTTTAGCATGTTAATTAACGCGTTAATTTGACAGCTCTAATACTAACTCTATATTTATGTGCATTGTGTGCATTTGGTATTCTAAGAAGGCTCAACCTGGTGGGTTTTTATTGGTTTTGGGGGTTTCTAGAAAGACTCAACTTAAAGCTTAGCTTAAAAATCTTTTGGTTGATTAATCCAAGTTTTAATTGCTTCCCAGAGCATTGAATATCCGCAAGTTTGCAAAAACTGTAAACTAATATCTCATTATTAGTGGAACAAGAAATTAAAATTCAGTTGATCTGGGGTGGGTTTCTGCAGTCTTTAGCGTGGGGTTAGCCACCGGTTTTTAGGGTAACTGCCATGGTGTCTCAATCCTAATTTAACATATTCGGTGGTCTGCCTGTTGCCTGGTGGACAGACAGAAAAGAGCATTAGGTTTATGTGTTTAAATTATTACTTACTAACCGCTTATTTCCTCAAGACATGTGATGCTATGTCAGTCTGTTTTGGTTAATTATTTGATTGATTTTGTTGGTTGATGGCCTGTTACGGCTAAGGCCCGGTTAAGGCCTATGATTTACTAGCTACAGCAAGCAGGAAATAAAATACTTCACTGATTGAAATAATGAAACAAATTATTTTCACTGATTATGATAGCGTGAACTCTCCACATTTGGTTTTTATTTTATTCATTTTTTTTCATTCATTAATTAGTATGTCCATTATTTCGGTTTTGTTCATTGACTAATTGATTTATTCATTTATTTATATAACTCACTCACTCATTTATCACCCGTTTCACTCATTTATGCACTCGTTCATTATTTTAATTCATTCATTGATGGATTTATTTGTTTTTTGACATATTGATTGACTAATTGACTGACTGTCACACTGTGGTGATATCTCATTGTGTGTCAATGCTGGCAGCAACTGACCTGAGAAGGGTTCAAGACATACACAAGTCAATACAGTATTTATTTATTATTTCCGCCAATGGAATAAAGTGAATTGGAGGAGATTGTGAGATTGGTCGATCTGTCCGTGTGTGTGTGTCTGTCTGTCTGTCTGTGTACACGAATTGGCTGAGATATGCACTCTAACGAGCGCCTTCTAGTTTATTTGTCTATTTATTTATCTGTCTATTTATTGTCTGTCACACAGTGTGGTGGTGTCTCAATGGGTGTCAATGCTGGACGTGGTAAATCACCATCTGACCAGGGAAGGATTCAAGACGTGTACTATACGTGGAGATGTTTCCGTCAAACAACGATCACAGACTGTCGACAACTTTAACAGTGACCCACGTGGACCAACTGTAAGCGACTACTTAACACTACTACTGCTGCTACTACTACTACACTGTGTTTCAAAATTAGCAATAACCTTTCCTGCAAGGCTGCTGATCTGTTATCTGCATTTTATCTGACATTTCGTGTGACATTTGTACAGGATTGTATTGTTGTTGTTATTATTGTTGTTGTTATTGTTGCTATCGGTATGCATTGGACAGAGTATAAAATCACCTGAGTGTCCGTGCGTCTGATTTTTTCTACCGGTCTAAACAGCTCACTGATTATATTTATACGGACATATACTGTAAACTATCGAAATGCATTGGACAGACTTCGTGTTCATATGAATGTTATCTTGTTTGTATAGATGCAATCCAGTCCATTTTATTTTTTTCACAGTGAAGACTCAGGCTTTATTTCTCCCACAATTTGGCCGCCAAACAGCCGGGCAGACTTCAATCCAATGGTCTACAAAGTGTGGTCAGAAGTGCAAAGGCCGGTTAAAAACATCGACGAACTTGCATTCACGTATCCTCAAAGACGAACTGGACCAACCCAACACAGAGAGCAGTCAGGGGCAGTTATGCACATGTCTGTGTCTGAGTGTGTTAAGGCAAAAGGCCGATATTTTGAAAATAAACTGAGCCAATAGTTCAAAGTGTTGATTTCGCTTATAACAGCATTGTCTACCAGACATTTCTGCTAAATGTGATCAATTTTTGTTTATTCATTAAAATGCTATACATGACAAAAACCAAGGGATCCGGTAATTATGTCCCATCATCACACTGACACTGCATGTCGAAAATCAAACTAAACTGGAATGAACTGAACTGCTAGTTTTTTTTAGCCTTGTCTGCACAGTGCAGCTGAACTGCATTTCAGTTTGGGTGCTTAGAGCATTCTTTAAACACAACTGAACTGAAATGAGATTTTAGTTTAGTTTATTTCTATCACTTTGTAATGTACATGCCTTAAGAGTCGATGGAGTTGATCTGTATATTTGTGCATGTCTGTCTGTCTGTTCTTAGGTAATGCTGGTATCACTAAGAGCCGGTGGGGTCGGTCTAAATCTTGTTGGAGGCAATCATCTGTTTCTCATTGATATGCACTGGTCAGTAGATTTGTTTTTGATTTTTATGATTAGAGCTTAATTTCAAGTCTGTAGTCATGTTATTGCGAGAGATCTTTTGATATATTTGATATTACTTACTTCTTTTTAGACATTGTATGTTATTGGTGTAGTAGTGCAGAAAGTTTCAAGAAAATGTAGTGTGCCTAAAGCAACTTTTTGCAGATGCTGGGTTGAGTATTTTAAGTTGTTTTGAAAAAATGGCTGCTGCAGTACAGTGAAAGTTTTCACATTAGCAAAAGGGACAGCTGGTAATTGCACCCCATAAAATTTAGCTTGTCAGAAAATGTTTTTGTCAGTTTTTTTCCAAAGTGCAAAATTTTGGGACTGAAAGTTTTCTATTTGGGCAGAATTTGGGGGGTAGGGCAAAATTGAAATTTTTAGCACCCAAAAATCTTCTGTGGGACATTTGTAGCTGTTTGTTGGAAAACTGCAAGTTTCTCCTCCCTACTTTTTAACCATTGATGCCGCTAGTACTGGTATAAAACTCCCCTGTAACTGATTAAATAAAACTGTGTGTGACTGTATAAACTATTCTCTAGTTACAAAAGTGTTTAGTTTACGACCGATTCTTTTGTAATAACCACTATTACATAATAAAAGTTATAAAATCGGTGTCTGGTGAATTCCGAAACAATAACATCACTAGTTGTAATTGATATTTTTTCTGTGCACACGTGTAGGAATCCGGCACTGGAGCAGCAGGCCTGTGATCGAGTGTACAGGGTGGGACAGAAACGCAACGTTTTCATACACAGGTTTCACGATGATTATTTCATTATCAGTCTTTTAGCCTCTGCTGTAACAAATGACACTGTAGTCGGTCACTTGAATTTTTGATATCAGATATTTCAATAACAGATGAAATTTGTTAATGTGGGATAGAACCCTCTTTAGGTCCCATGGGTCACTAGTGGCAACACGTATCCGCTCTTGTGGCAACAAATTTTGTGTATTTTTGTCACAAAAGTGTCAAAGGGGTTGGTCGCCATGGGAGAGTGTCAGCTCACAAACTCCTGAAAATGATAATGATTTTTTTTAGTATAAATCGCTGACAACTGTATGAAACAAACTGATTTTTTTATTATAGGGCATTAGCATGGCTTTCTTTGTAACAAAAGCCAAATTCTCAAATGCAGCAGATGCACCGTTTTCTACGCTTAGCTGAGCTTCTTGCTTCATTCTAACTCAAAGTCTTCAACTACCAACTCCTGCTGTATAAATGTCACTACCGTGGCTGGTGCCAGATTTCTCAGATTTACGAGAGATTTGGGTGTGGAACCCCTCAACCAAAAATTGGCACATGCCTACTTATGATTTAACAAGGGCAGCAGCGATCGGCAATTGTGCATCATTACTTTGGTCAGTTTCCTGTGTCATCCAGCAGGCAAGCACCAGGCAGGTCTAGAAACATAATCTTATTTTCACGAAAATAATTTATTAGCATTTGCAGCTATAATGTATGCAGCGCGAACACTTTTGTCCGTGTTACGTGTGTTGGTGTTAGATTTGTATGCAAAGATACAGTCGAGGAGAAGATTCTTGCGCTGCAGAAACGAAAGACTGCGCTGGCAACCAACGTGCTCTCTGGGTTTGTCTCTATTAGTGACGATTACTCTCATTCTGCATCCGTTCTAGTAGGATGCAGTATGTGTCTAGCCTAACCATTATTCCGTCTGTCCTATACTGGCTTCTAACTCGAAAACAAACAGGCGCAGATGAAAAGCAACGTTCCCCAGGGCAGCAGTAACTGGTATGTCATATTTCAGCTCTCGAGGTCAAAGTCAAGGTCAAGGTCATTGGACATTGGTAACCTCCAGAAAAAAGGCATCTCATGTTATCACGGTTTGAAGTAGTTTATCAAACCATGTAAATCATAGCTATAGCATGCCTTAGCTGTAAAAGTGGACTTTGAACTTAAAACAAGCAGGTGGTTTATGGACGATTGCATAATGTTGTTATTAGCGCACATTTCGTCAGTCTGTGGCTCTTGCTGATGTCTTTGCGGCTGCATCTAGAATGTTGTGTTAGGAAGTTGTCTCTGCAATGCTGAATGTGACTGTAAACCTTTCAAGCCATCTCGGTGCCATTCTGAATCCCATTGGAGAGCTTCCATTGCTTCTGTTACTTTCAGTTTCTCTCGTTTAAACTGCATTTAAAGCATTTGAAGTTCTTTTTAGTTTATGTGCGAGATTAAACTTGCAGCTTGCTTGTCAGTTTTCAAGTGCAAATCATTCATCATATCATATCACAGCTGCTATATTGATTCCGTTGTATTTACTCAGTGGCAGCACTGTTCTCTGCAGAAGTTTCTGCTCTCTCATCACAGACTTGCTCATAACAACTGACTTACGATCGAAAGATCGAGTTTGGAGTGCTGGTTGGATCGCTTTCAAGTGGTCACTTCTTGGATTGGTGACTGTCTTAGACAGGTAAACCATCTCGGTATAACCAACACCAGCCTTCCATCCCTTCGGTGTAGGTAAACTGAGTACCGGCCTGTTTGGCTGAGGTTATGGCAGGGTGCATTCACTTTTGTCAGGTGGCAGGTAACACTGTGTGATCCCATATGGCAGGTGACGCTTCATAGCTCTGCGATAGTTTTCCCATAAAGAGAATCTTTATTGTATGTCAACTGTTTGTGTGATCTGTTGACAGGGCTGGCAGTGCTATGCAGAAGCTTTCTCTCAATGATCTTCGAATGCTGTTTGGACTTGAACACTCCGACTCATCACTCAAACCCGCAGGATTTTCCCTGCCATAGACTTGTTTCTTACCGTCCACGGTCATTTTACTGACCAGTGACCACCCTGTACTTTTTAATTTGTATGTATAATTTAGTATTTTTGTATTTTTTCTCCAATTTGCACGTGTTTGTTAATTTTTATGTACTCCATGCACGATTTCGTTCATTCAGCACGATCGAAGTCCCTAAGGCCGCTTTAAACCGCTGCAGTTTTGCACACTCCCTCACTGTCACTCAGCCACTGAATAAGAGATCTGGTTTGCACAAAGGTCAGGTGCAGTGATGTTTTGGCCAGCAGCATCGTCGGTAGAAAAAGGCTGACAACTCCAAATTTCCAAAAGGGGAGATATGGGTGTTTTCAATTTCAATTTTCCCCAGTTTTCTCCCAAATATGGGTACTTTTAGCACCAAGTGTTGCACTTTTGGAAGACAGAATTTGTGGGGCACTTGCCCCCCGACATCAATCGCCATTGGTTTTGGTTTTAGCCTATTACACTGCTTGTTGTTTTGCATTTTGCTTTTACTGTTTTAACAACACTAACTGTTTTAACTGTTTTTTAACGACAGTTGTTGTTAGTTGTTACGAATTCGGCAACTTAATCTTTGACGAATAGTTGTACTGTTGTAGTCCTATCATCTATGATCGTTTTACGAATGTCATTTTTTTCTGCACTGCGCTATGTACTGAATAAGTGATGCGGCTGTGCAGACACTCCAGTCTCACACAGTATGAATAGACCTGTAAGCGAGAGCGACAATACATACGAGCAAGTCGAAGTGAGCGAAATTTAAAACAGCACGATTTTTCACGCGCGACAGTATGTAATGCTTCACGCATCTTAGCTGTTGTTGAGGCGTCTGTCTTACTGTTTGTCGCTCTGTCTGTCTATCCATCGTACTCTGCGACTGTATCAAAACGGTGCAAGCTAGGATCACCAAATCTTCACTATCGGCTGCCACAAATTTGAATCGAGTTGTTTCAGGATCTCAAAAATGAACCGTGCAAGATGGGCCAAGGTTTACTGTTAATCAGTTATAAGTCCCATAAGTCTCTATGATCGACACCAAAATCAGCGACCTTGAACAACCTTGAAACCCAGAACAAGGAGTTTATCAGTGATTTTTGCATTTTATGCTGTGGAGAACATTTAAAAAGTGAACTGCTTCAAAATGACAGGAAATAGACAAAACAACATGCATCTAAAATTGTCAGCATTAATCGTAAATTTCAGCAGTTGAAGTTTCCACTTTTTGACCCCTGATGTTTAGGTAGACCTCATCACTTTTACCTTGGGGTATCACACACTTAAATTTAAAGGAATGCAACCAACTGTGGTATCGACTTCCATGTGATTTAATAAAGATCATAATCTCCTTTATCATTTAGGAAATTATGAAAGAACTACTCAGTATATACAGGGTGCAACAAAAAAGTAATCCTTGCAATTTCTCGCTGCAAGCGATTAAAGCAGCTGGTGAGTCGCTTACGGGTCTAAGTATGAAATCATAATCTCTGCCATTCACTCCATTCATTTGGCGAAGATAACGAAGACAAAGTAAATCATTTACACTGGAGCAGTTTGATATGTTTTTGATCGGTGCTGTCAATGGAATTATGTCTTACTAACCCTAACACTAAGGGATAAAAATCTGCAATAAACCAGGCAGCCGCTTTGCATTCGAAACTGCGGCCAAACGACGGCAGATATAGGTCTGGTTACTGTTGACAGCCTATAGGAACTTGTCACCATCGCCGACCCCTACCACGTATGCATTTAGCAACAATGCATGCATTACAGACAGATTACACATCGAACCCAACACTCGACTGAATGGTTGGCCAATAAAATACTTCAGAGTAATCAATTATTGGCTTACTTATAGTTACTGCACTACATTCTTACGGTTTGAAATTTTGCACAGTGAGTGATTGAGTGAGTAGGGTTTACCGGTAACATCCCGCCTGGCACAGTACAGGTCAATTCGGGGACAGCCTTTGCAGGCAAAATTGCACATACACATAATAACGGAACAAAAAGTTTAACCCTTATGAAACAGTTTGCGCAGGTCTGTCACTTTCACCGTTAAGCAGCGAGAATCTGGCAGTTGTAGTTTTGATACAAATTTTTGGCAAAACGCAGTAAAACCAATGGCTTACATAGTGTTTTGTTTGCTTTCAACTAACTGTGGCACTCAGACGTACTTCAACATGTGGGTAGCACACATAATAAATGATTAACAGCACATGGAAATTGCACAGACACTACTGTATACATTTATAGCATAGCACATCGTTTAAACAGAGCAGATTTTAAAGCCAGTATGATACAGATACTGCAACAGAATTACTATTAAACTGAACTGAAGAACCGTTATACACAACCAACCCAGACACAACATAACCTATGCTTCATAAAACATCACCATCACATCAATGGTTTAATTGATTTTGTTCACCTGGCCAATTTTACTCCATACTGTGAATTGTTACAGCAAATTTTTTCACATTACTGCCAAACCAAAAGCAACAAAACAATGGACTTAACAATAAAGACAACTATATTTAAACAACTCGTTTTCAGACAGGGTCAATGAAACGTTATTGAAAACTCAATACAATCTCTGCGTAATTGAAAACTGACTGCCATTTTTGCCTTCACTTATCACAAACTACAGCCCTTGCGGCCAAAAATATGAAAACTGGCTGACATCACTTTTCATGGTTGACATTGCCATGAGTCAGAAAACAAGACAAACCATTGTGAACATCCATAACTTCACCAAATATAGAACAAAATTTGAGTTTTTCAGCAACAAACTCGATAAAAACTTGCAATAAAAAGAACGATCATTATACAGGAATCCCCGAAGTTATCACAACACTGCATAATAAACAGAAACTTCACCAGATTCATAATAAACTGAGCTACAAGACTTATACCAATAATAAACAGCAGATAATACATGCCCAACCAGCAGACCGCATGAACCAATCAACATACGTCAGTGCGGACCACAGTTTTCCATGGGTAGTTTAATTTTGAGCCCAGCCTTGGAATTTGCCCAGTTTTGGAGTTTCTGCATATCTGTGGAATTGTGCAAAAATCAGCATCGGCTGGTGAACACTTAACCGCTTTCCAGTTTAAATCAAAGTTTGCAAAGCTTTTTGACAAAACTGCTTATCTTCTTAAATCTTCTTGACTACCTCAGCAATCAGCAAAACTTCACTGCAACACACAAAAATATTCCCATCCCATCACTGATGAGGTGTAGCGTAATCAGTCATCATAGAACATTTGAATGACGGACTTTTTCACATACTTCAAATGACTAGGGACCAACTTAATTCACGATTTCATGGCCATGACATTTTCCGTGAAATTGGCCTTCTTCCGTGAAAAACGCCGATTTACGTGAAATCCGTGATTTTTCGTGAATTTTAGCGCTTTTAGTTTAATTTATGACAATTCCAGAGTGTTATCAGCAGCTTTTGTACGAATGTTGCAGTTTGCTACGTGTCGCACTTCAGCACTAAGTAGTTGACATTGACTGTCTTGAGTCTTGACTTAGTGTAGTAAATATTCGTTGTTCTGAAATTTCTTTGTTTGCAATAGCGCAGCACCTCGAAATAACGTCTGTGGGGCCCGTGAATTTGCAAAACTCTTTCCGTGACTTTTCCATGAAATTTGACACATTTTAAAAATTCTGCTGTGAAATCATGCATTTTTTCCGTGAATTTGGTTGGTCCCTACAAATGACCATAAAAGTCCTCAATTTACTTGATAAATAGGACGCCACAGAATTGGGGAAAATTTGTTGTGGTGGGCCGCAAAAACTGAAAAACTAACCCATGGAATTTGGCAAAATTTGCCGAGGGAACTGTGATCCTAACACATCAGCCATACAATACTGAACTGTATCATTTGAATTATTAGTACATGTCAGCAACATTGAAGAAAGAGCAAATGGCACCAAAAGCCTTAAGCATGGTTTGACAATGATACTAACAATCTATCAACACAACAAAATGCGTTTAACCTGTTCTAACACGAGAACTGTTTTCTTGCAATTCAGTTCTACCACAATTGCATAAACATCGTTATAGCAGAAAATTTGCTAACCTGCAGTTTTCTAGTTTGTCAGACATATTTGCTTGCAAGACATCAGCATATGCAGCAACCAGTACAATGTGATATGCACACTGTGCAACTGCATAACTGATATGAGACAATTAAAAACACCATGGAGCATACATAATTAACGAAACCTCTTAGCAATTTTCCTATGGTCTTCTTAAGCACACAATAACAGGTTGTTGTGCAATTGCAACGGAGTTTGTGATACATAGGGCCTTATGCAGTGATGCTTCTGAGACTGTCCACAATGATGCAGAGGCTTTTAGGATAATATTTTCCAACGTCAGATACTTAGTTACATGTACCTTCTCGTAAATTATTCTCACAACTTCTTTGCAAACCAACATTTTTCCCTAAAGCCTGCTTTTTTCGCCAAGTCCAACTTGCATAGCTTCTGAAAATGAGGGCGAGCCTGAATTGGCAGTCAAAATCATCAGTTGCTGTGTAACACGAATACCATTGACATTTCATTCATGCAGCTGTACACAGACTATCTACCAGAGAACTGGTTCAGAAACATTTCATTACTACACTAGCTATAAGTGGATAATTTCTCCGAGCAAGTCATGTCATTACAGAAGTTCTATTGTTGACATAGCAGCACTGAGCTATGGAATGAATGACGCAAGCTGAGTCAAACATCAATCATTATAGTAGTAGGTAAGTAGCTATAGTAATAAGTCTGCTGAGACTGAAAGGTTTAAATCAGTTAATTACACATTTCATCAAACACACTAGATGAACCCTTGCAATGACAGCACCACAGACAGTGTTCTGATTATTCTTTGGATATGCCAAAGAAAGAGGTTTTGATGAAACTATAGAGGGAGTGAGTGGCACAAAGTCAGACCACTCAGACGTCGATGGCCATCAAGTTCTCGAGTTCTTGATCTTGAGTCCAGATCTGGAATTTGGATCTAACAAAATTTAATGAAATTTTCGGAAAACGGAGGAGCAAGTGTTTTCTGGTTATACTGTTGCTGGCTTACACATAGTCAACACTGAATGCTACTGCAAAGCTGCCTATGAGTAAGTTTTTAACCAATCAATTTCATAACCACTTGTAAACTGCAAGTCATATCACCGGAGGAAACTATGCTGTGCTGCTAACACTGTAATGACCAACTGCTTACTCAAGCTGTAGTCCTACTTCAGAGCAGACACTCGACAGGTCTACAGCAATAAAATCACCAGACAACATCAAACCTGCCACTGAAATGTCACAGTTGCCAGCAACAATAACCTTACTCACATGGGCTCATGTACATATGTGTCACTAGATATGCACAAGTCATAGCCTCTCACAAACAATGCACACCAGCTATGTACAGTACACAATTATAAACATTAGACATGCAAAAATGTCATCAAGTAATAAAAATGGCCAACACACAGAGGCAATGAACATCAAATCACATGACCAGGATACTAGTTCTTTAACCACCAATAATTAAAATCCTGCGTGCTCTCATGCATACAAATTTGATACAGCATTTGAAACAAATGCATTTAGTAAAGAAAACAGACCTCCTACTCCACTAGATTGTTTTAACCATCACCAACTTAACAGAAAAACAAATTAACTGATCTAAAGCTTGCCACCAAATGTTGCAACAAAAACGACAGTTCAATACTGGTCAAAGAACGTTTGTGGAAATCATCAGCAGCATCTGGGTTAAAAAGTTTGGGGGGAAGAGAATTGTAATTTTCAGACAGACAAGCTACAAATTTCCGACAGAGATGCTGATGCTCAAAATTTCAATTCTGTTCCTATAATCCCCCAAAATGTGGGGTATATCAGTGCCAAATTATGTGCTGTAGATGAAAATTTTTCAACAGGATAAAATTTGGGGAGGCTTCAATTGCCCCTACCCGCAACACTCATACAACTGGCTTGCTTCCCCATTCTCTCAGTGTGTGTGTGTGTGAAAAACTGCAACACATTCAGCTGTCAGCATTGGTTGAGACAAAGCCAGCTGACAGCGAATGATAGAGCTACCAGAGAATGCAAATAATAAAGCTGGCTTACGTACACTGTTCACAGCAACAAAAATACTCCTTGCGATTATCACCGACAACTTGTATAGGCACAGTAAGCACAAAAATACACCATAGCAGCAGCAGCAGCAGCAGCCTGTTGGTAGTCAGATCCAGCAAGTAACATGCTAGCTAACACTGATGCTAACTGTGTCAGGCCTGCAGCCAAGGGAGGGGGTTCAGTGGGCTAAATCAAACCCCTATTATCAGACAGACCCGTAAAGCATTGCATAACAATAACCGAAAACATCACTGCCAGTCGTAAATTTCAAGCAGGGGCTTAAGTGATGTGGGTATAGATTATAACTACGTCAAGTAAGCTTTTCATGCAGTAACATGGACGTCAAAATGTTTAGTCAACGTACTATATACCTCTCGAAAATTATTTACTCCTTTGAACAAATTTCTGGCTATGTCCCTGTTGTCAAGCTCAAAATGCATAAAAATGCATTTGTAGCCAAAAGTGTCCCAACCCCCCATGGTGAGTCAAACCCGTCACATTGAAAAAGTTTGGCTACAGGCCGGAGTATCTGCCACATGCTGTTTCAACATCTTTCAACACACTTGTTTCACTGGCTGCAGTATGATAGAACACAGAACCACCCACAGACATTCTAATGCAGTCCTCGTGCACAGAAAGAATAGCTCCAAACAATCTCTCAACAGAGCTCAAAACTATTCACACAAGTCTTAGAGCACAGCCTATCCATACACCAATTACCACAGAGCTATCCATATACATTATCTCTAACTGAAGACATATAGCTGTTTCCAATGCAAGCAAGCTTTACACAGACGCTAATAAATCATTCATAGGCAGATCGAACACTTGCACAGCTGCAAATGTGAAGCAGTCAGCAGCTGCAAAGCTGATATACTTATAGCTGCAGCATACAATCAACGTCCATAAAAATGATTACAGATGTACCAGTAATGCAATGGCTAATTATCCATCAGCCAATTATCAGGCCTATCAATCGGTCGATTGCCGATGATTGTATAAAGTTACAAAATGCACCCATTATTAAACTAAAATTGACAGAGTGAGCAGGATTTTGACTCCATTCCAGCCATGGAAGTGCTGACTTCCTGTTGCTGTCAACGAATTTTTACAGTGCTCAGCAGAACTATGCACCTATGCTATTTATGACCTGCATGGCATGACGATTGGTGCAATTATCAGTAAAATGGTAGAAAATAGACCAATAATCCACACTGGCTGACAATCAGCTAATGTCAATTATGTAACTTGACTACTGGCTGACAAATAATTAGCCGCAAATCAGACATTTCATCAGTGCACCTCTAAAAATAAGCACGACAAGATTGACAAAGTAAGATGAACCAACGCTCATGGCCTACGTGAATACATCAGCAGCGCACATCGATTGCCAAGGAACTGACAAAAGCACACACACTGCTGACTTGACGTAACACGTTGTTTCAAGTCACGGAAAGTATTTCAAAACAAACTAGAAGGTCCCATCACTAGCCATTCACAATATCGTGCACCTCCTCTTACGACGTGGCTCTCGGCCGTTGGTCGCCGAGTTGACTTTCCTACCACCAGCCGCTGCTGCAGCTGCACGATCCTTGTTGTCCCGCACTAGTCGCATCAGGTCATAGAACACCTGACACCAGCCAAAAAATCAGTCAATACATCCACAGATAAATCAATATGTACATTTAACTATCCATCATATCAATCAATTAATCAACCCACTAGACACTAGGCAGTCTACCAATAGCAACCAGTCACATAAATCATTCATTCAGGCAGGGTGGACAAGGTTTTAGGTGAAAAATATTCACAAAATTTTCAAGGACATTCAAGCACCTTTTCCAGACCCATTTCCATAATATTTTACCCTATCATGTTAGACGTTTCTGGCATCATACGAGAAAAATTTCACATCACAGGCACAATGATTAAAATCACTGAACAACCAAAATTCATGGACTTTCAAGATACTCTGACACAGTCAAACCTTGTCGACATTAGCACGTGTCTTGGCGGACGTCTCCACGTATGGAACACTCCACTGACTAGCTCTGCTCTGTGCCACGTCCACCGGAACCTGACGTCTCTCCTCCAAGTCCATCTTGTTGCCTACGAGCAGGAATGGAATCCGCTCGTCACTCTTTACACGCAGGATCTGCTCTCTGTAACCACACACACACAGTTTAGTAGTAACAACGACCACAACTAGAAGGCACTCCTGAGAGTATATATCCTTGCCAACTTAAGTAATTCAAATATTTCTGCGACTACTAAATTACTACTACGCCTACGACTACGACTACCAATACAACTGTCTGCAGTAACATCAATGCAGCAGTGTCGTGGCATGACGTCACAACAGCAGTGACGTCATACATGCTGAGTCACTGATGTGCACACACAGACAGACACACAAAGCAATGTACTTGATCTCTGCCAGTTCAAGTGCTACATTCACTTTGGCAGAGAATACCAAAATTCATGGTGCTGGCCTCCTGGCAAGTGTTCACCTAGTTCATCTGATTAATGTACCACAGCACCAGATGTACACCGTTTGCTGGACCAAGATAATCAACCTGAGCAAAACATCTTTCAATTTTCCGTACACCCCTAATTCTATCTAACCGAAAAGTTGAAAAAATCAGCAACAACGTTATCACCTGAACTCAGCCGTTGACTGAAACGACTCCAGGTCTGTGATTGAGAACACGCAAAGAAATCCTTCTCCACTGCGGAAGTAGTTGTCTCTGATAGCAGCATAATCCTCCTGGCCAGCTGTGTCAAGTATATCAATCTGTACTTCTTCGCCATCCAGCACCACTTTCTTGCGGTAAGAGTCGGCTTTTGTTGGTTCGTAGTCTTCCACAAACTGATACACGCACAGTGTTTTTAAGTAAAGATGCACTGACGAGGTATTAGCCAATTATCTGCATTTCTAACAACTAGCCGATTACAACAAAGTTATGAAATGCAGGCTGCTATTATTAAACTTGACTAGATGCAACGAACTGGCATGATTGTAGCTTGCTTAGAGACATGGACGTGTCAGCTGCTGCGGTTGTCAAATCTTTTTACAACAGCTAGTAAACTGTGCAACAATGCTATCTAATATCAATCAGCTGACACCAATTGCTAGCAAATCAACAAGGGCCAAATTTTCGAAACTTTCCTAAGACATTTTCCAAATATCTTCCTATGTCAGATGATTGAGGAATTTCAAAAAAGTTTTCTTTTCCGAATTTTTGACGGCTTTCTTTGCGTTTCCAAAGAACTTCTCCTTTTCTTATCTTCCTAAACTAGTTCAACCAATCAGATGTGCTTATACTGACCATGCGACATAATCACCTTAGTCTGATAACTTCTTAGGAAAATATCTTTGGAAAACTTTTCATCTTGGCACGTCAACGGGAAATGCAATTTACACATCGCTTGTTTAAGTTAACCAAATGTCAATTTGCTTTACTTACTCATTGTTGATTTTACCGCATTGTCACGCAAATAACCTATGACGCCACATACGATGTCTAAGCTAAGCGTCAACATTGCATACTTTTCACAAATTTCATTTTATTACACAGCTTTCTCCGTGCAGGACAAGGTTAGTGCTTTCTTACATATTTGCCTAAATTCTTCCTAAAAAGTTTCCAAAAAAGTTTCGAAAGTTGTGCACCCTTTCTAAAAATCTTCTTTAGAAGATCTTGTCAATTTCTTCCAAAGACATTTTCCAAAAAAGTTTCGAAAATCCGCATACTTTCTTTCTTCTTCTTCCAAAGATCTTCCAAAGAAGTTTTGATAATTTGGCCACAAGGGCAAAATTTTTGAAAATTCTTAGGAAGATTTTAGGATAAAATGTAGGAAACCACTAACCTTGTCATACACAGAGAAAGTTGTGTAATAAAACAAAATTTGTAAAAAGTACACAATATTGACACTTAGCTTAGACATCATATTTGACATCATATGTTATTTATGTGATGCTGCAGTAAAATCAGCAATGAATAAGAAAAGCAAATTGGCATTTGGTCAACTGAAACAATGAAACGGTGTGTAAATTGCATTTTTCGTTGACATGCCAAGATAAGAAGTTTTCCAAAGAAGTTCCTAGGAACTATAGTGATCATGTCACATGGTCAGTATAAATGCATCTGATTGGTTGAACTAGTTTAAGAAGATAAGAAAAGAAGTTCTTTGGAAATGCAAAGAAATCTGTCAAAAATTCGGAAAAGAAAACTTCTTTTGATTTCCTAAATCATCTGACATAGAAAGATCTTTGGAAAATGTCTTGAGAAAGTTTCGAAAATTTTGCCCCAGGTTACTGGCAATACTCATTACAAATATACCCATTGTCTGATAGTTGATGCATCCCTAGCTTTAATCATTTAGTGTAACAGTAACGGCAAACACACAAGAACACAGGGTTTGAATAAGAAAGTTATCGCTATTAATCCTTCGTCAGCTAAAATATACTAAAATTCTAAATGAGGGCCACACAATCACATGACAATTACGATGGCATGAAAATAAGAGTCAGAACAGCTAGTACACAGTCATCAACAGCATAAGAACTCGATATATTACAAAATGTAAACGGCAACAGCAAAGTAACACTCAGCGTGATAGGAGTCGAATAGGTACCAAGGGTCCAAGACGTCACACTTTAGGGATCAGGAGATGATACCATAACGTCACACTAGTCACAAATGCATCACACTCGCAGATTCAAGTGTTCTTCCCAATGTATCACAACCGGATGGGTATTAGC
>Ga0056128_1004108_pt1 | contig 18129 bp, 8 predicted proteins | sample WorMetLIZISLAND2_FD_71113 | JGI IMG/M metagenome (GOLD analysis project Ga0056128, IMG submission 71113) | Marine gutless worms symbiont microbial communities from Max Planck institute for Marine Microbiology, Germany - Olavius geniculatus... ... | reverse complement strand
CCTTGGATTCGTCAATGCGAATATCGGCTCGTTTTCCCGTGCAGTCCTGAAGTGTCGGGATGTATGGCGAAAATAATAACCAAATATTCGCTTGATACACCCATGCACAGAATTACTCAAAAAGTTATGACTATTTTTTGTAGGCCTATTCGTTGAGGGAAGGCACTGTCGTCGATTCGGATCATTTTAAAAAGAATTCCGTACGTAGGCCGTCAAATTGACTTTGTCATAAACTGCATGCGACAAACAAAGCATGCATGAAAACGCGTTTTAACGTATTTAGCCGACCGTACTTAAGTAACGGTCGAGCTGTTGTCATGGTTGTCGTCCGTCTGTTTGTCCGTCAGTCCGTCACGTATGTACTGCGGCTAAACGGTGCAAGATAGGGCCTCGGTTGCTATTGATCACTAATAGGAAGGCTTTCTAATGACATATAAATCATCGATCTTGAATTACCGTGAAGGTCACTGACAACCAGTACGGTCGGCTATGCTAGCGACAGCTGGGCTTCTTGTTAAAATCCTTACTCTAACGTTTATTATATGAACGGCTGTGTGTTAATATTGTAGCTCTGAGATAATGCTGTAGAGAGACGATGGCACACAACTGGTCTTGGACTAGTCCACTGCTGGCCAAGCTGGTCGGTCGTAAATGGCGACAGAAACCAAAACAACGCGAAGATCAGGTCTGATTTGTAGCTAGTCTGTCATATCAATCAGTCAATCAATCAAATTCAAGCTAGTCTGTCATACGCTTGATTCTCTTATCGAATAAGTCAATAGCTTCGATTTGTCTCCAGAATCTCCTTTTTCCTCTTTTCCCTCCCTTTCTTCAGTTTTCCCCTTCCATTTTCTTTCTTTCCTCTCCCTCATCTTAGAAGTAGGCCCTTGAATGTAGTTATCTGGGGAGCGCTGTAAACGCCCCTGTGGGGTCTGGGGGCGGAGCTCCAGCCGAAGTCAAAATTGGCGCGTCTCAGCCTAAACATATTACTGTACATCTGGTGGCAACAATGATTTTCCTGAGAATCGAGTTCAAATATCAGTTGGACGTAACACCCCGTCCTGTACGGGTTGACACTCCATTAATTCGACGTCTAATCTAGTTAAGCGTATATTTGAACGCGGAATATTGAAAATTAAAAATGTTCACTTTTTGAAAGATGAATTTCAGAACACGTCAGGGGCGCGGTAGCATATAGTCAGAAATCATGAAGTGTGAATTGGGGGCCTCGCCTCCTTTACAGTCCTTTCCCTCTTCCACTTCTTTTTCTTTGTCTCCCACACCTTAGAAGTAGGCCCCTGAAATCCAGTTAAAAGGGCTGGGGGAGCGCTTCCCTTTTTTCGTTTTCTCTCCCCCTTTTTCTCTCTTTTTACGCGCGAAAGCAGCTGCGAAAGCAGCTACTGCTTTTAGTGCTTTTATCGCAATTCTGCCTGTCCGCCTGTCCGTCACACGGATAGATCAGTCATAAACGGTGCAAGCTAGGATCACCAAATCTGTACCGTCGGCTGCCTGGAAGACTCTAGTTTCAGGAACCGTGAAGCTTTTCCATAAATTCGAAGGGGGTCACCCCAAACTAGCGCGCTAAATGAGGGGGTGGGCAAAATTTGCGATTTTTTGACCAATAAGTCGCTGTATCTCAGTAGCGGTGCGAGATAGGGCCTAGGTTACTATTAATCACTAATAGAAAGTCGTACAGTGGCTCTCGATTAGCTTCGAATTCAATGACCTTGAATGACCTTGAACGCTAAAATAGGGGGTTTTATGGATTTTATAGGCGATTTCGGGCTGCGAAAGAAGTCTATGTCATTCACAAGGTGGCGCCACGGAACTATCGTTCTGCGATCCAAATAGAGCATTTGGTATTTGTATATTAACTTAGCGTGAACAGCCCAATTTTTAGCTAAACTACTGAACCGGAACTGCTATAGGCTTTCGCGCGTCTCGTGAGCATTAGCTCAAATTTCTTGTCTCCTTTTCTCATTTATCTTTCCCTTTCCTTTCCGTTTTCTTTTCTCTTCCCTTAGTTCTTCTCCTCCCTCTCCTTAAAAGTGGGATTCATAAAATCCAGCTAGGGGGCCTGGAGAGCGCTGTGAGCTTTCCATGCAGCTCGGCCTCTGAGGCGGAGCTACAGTCGAAATCGAATTTGGTGCATTATATAGCTTTAAAATATGAGATCTGGTGGCAACAGTTTTTTTTTATTATTTTCCTGACAATCAACTGACCAAATTGGCAAATTTACTGCAGCTTAAACTGTGCTTATGCTTTGTCTGGGAATTGGGAGGCGGCTGGATCTGCTGGATCTCTTTGTCTATGCCACTGGAGCGACGGGGGTAAGTTGTCATGGAACGTGTAGTATTAGACGATAATACTAAATGGCTGACTGGTGATTTTAACCGACCGTACTTAAGTAATGGTTAAGCTTATGTCTGTCTGTCCGTCGTCGTCGTGTATTGTGGCTAAACGGTTGGTCGTAGGGGAAAACTTTTTACACAGATAATTAGCTCTGTGCCTTAGACCTAGCCATGCAAAATTTCAGCGATCTGTACAAGAGAAACATTTTTAGATTTGGGGTTCAGTGAAGGGGGTAGGAAATTCAATGGAAAACTAGCCATATCTCAGAAACAGTTTGAGATAGGGTCTAGGTTACTATTAATCACTATTAGAAAGTGGCATACGCCTTTTCAGATGAGATAAAAGTCGTCGATCTTCTATGACCTTGAAGGCCACTGATAACCAGTACGGTCGGCTATCCTAGCGACAGCTGGGCTTCTTGTTTTTTAGTGTGGAACCGAGCAGATCGGCGCAGATGAGTCCGTGGATAAAAACAGCCAACAGTGTGACCGACAACTACAACAACTACAACAAGAAGCGGCAGTAGACGACGACGACAGCGCTGCAACCACAACACCGGGCGACGACAACGACGACACAGAATACGACAACTGTAGCGAACGGCTGGAGGTCCTGTTTTCGTTGGACACCGCTAACGAGTGCTGGGACAATACACAGGTTGGCATTGTAGATATAAAAAACGTTTTTAACGTTTTTTAAAAACGTTTTTTATTCTTGCCACGTTTTTATGTTTTTTAATGTTTCTTTTTATTTTCTGAACGTTTTTTTTAATTTTTTTAAACATGCATTGAAAATCCCATTTAGAACTTCGAGAAGCACTTTTTAAACCACAGAAATAAATTAATAAGTCACGGTGATTTACTTAGTTCAAATGTACTAGATAAAAAGTATTTTTATCTAGTATATTTGGTTAGTCTAATGCTATGGTTTTATGACCAGATGGGTAAATTGAAATAAAATACGGTTCTTTATCTAAACTATAGTTCCATGTATACCGGTACTAACTGCACCCACAGCATTAGGCACTAGGCAACATAGATGTAGAAAACATTTTTTATGTTTTTTTTTATAAAAGTATAAAAAAAACATGCTTTTATGTTTTTTTATTTCTTATGTTTTTATTGTTTGTTTTTTTTATCTTTAAAAATGTTTTTGTGCTTTTTAATGTCATGTTTTTTTGTTCTTGTTAAATTGTTAGAATAAATTGCTACGGATGTGTTAAAAACTGTTAACGTGACTAGTATACTTGGTATTTGTTCTGACATTTGACTGTTTAGTTCATAATTGAGTATGTACCAAAATCATGGTTAGGCCCCCTACATAAAATAAAAAATGCTTAAAGTAAAAAGTAGTGATTGGAAACATTTGCAGTTTAATGTTTTTTAAACAATTTTTTTTATAAAAGTATAAAAAAACATGTTTTTTATGTTTTTTATTTGCAAATGAGTGTTTTAACATCTATGCTAGGCAAGAGGTTGAACAAATTATGGCCAACATGTTTTATTCAATGTTTTTAACGCTTTTTAAAATTTCTGCTACTTTTTTTAATGTTTCAACATTTTAGAATTTTTTTCTGGGACGTTTTTACATTTATGCATTGCAGGCTGGCACTCAACCTGTCACAGCAAAGCCTGGTACTCAACTTCCTCGTGCTACGGAAGCTGGTCCTCTAGCGCCTCGCAGTGTTAGCTCACTTCCGCCCAGTTCAGGACGACGTAGAACCAAGCTCTACAGCGCCGCCGCCGACGACGACGATGGTATTTAGTCGTTGGAGGCTTGCGGGTCTGCCCGTACTCGTAGATAAACCCGACCCGACCAATTATTACCTGCTGGTCGGGTCGGGTCGGGTCGGGTCCGGTAAGAAGCAGGGGTGGAAAATACCTAGGCTTTTAAAGAAATTTGTTTAGGTTTCAGGTTTTTAGGGTTTTTTAAAGGTTTTTTGGTCTAGTGTCTAGTTGAACACCATACACTGAGTTACGACCCAACCCAGGACAGACATCTTATACACCTCTTCTGTCACATAATCACATTGTTTTCTAAATATTATAACAAGGAGAAGTAAACGTGTAGTTGACTCATAACTCAAAAATTATGATTAAAATATACAAGTAATTTGAGCAAAGCTCATGAGACGCACGACAGGCTATAGCAATTGCTGTTCGCACGTTGCCCTGGTCTATCTCCATCCACTTCGGTGCAGTTCACCGTTGAACTGTGTACTGCAGCCAAAAATTGCAGAAGAATCAGTAAAGCCGCCTATTTTGGGGGTGCAAGGTCATTCAAGGTCATTAATGTTGAACCGTTAAAAGCTTGTCAGCAGTTATTGTTTTGGTAAGCAACACGTCTACGTCTATCTGCAAGCGCTAGACGAGCCAACAGCGGTAAAATAACGATTTTTTATAGGGGCACCCCTCTTTGACGCCCGCGTGCGGAGGCCTTCTTGAACGTACGGGGTCGGGACTTGAACTGCTGAAATCTACGTTCAATGCTAAAAATTTTGTATGCAGGTTGTCTTGGTCTGTCTCAAGCCATTTCGGCGCAATTTACTCTTGAAATGTGTGTTGCAGCCCAAAATCGCGAAAAAAATCACTAAAAACCCTATTGTGGGCGTTCAAGGTCGTTAAAGGTCGCTGATCTTCATGTCAATCGAAAGGGAGTATAGGACTTCCTATTAGTGATTAATAGTAACGTAGGCCCTATCTCGCACCGTTTCTGAAATAGGGCGACTTAGGCCTACTGGCTCAAAATGGCCAATTTTTTGTACCCCCTTATTTAGCGCCCTCGATGGGGGTGACCCTTTTCGAATTTCGGGAAAAGCTTTACGGATCCTAAAACTAGAGACTTCACGACAGTCCAGGGTGAAGATTTCGTGATCCTAGCTTGCGTTGTGTTGACACAATACCGGAGTGTGACAGACGGACGGACGGACGCCTCGACGATGGCTAAGACCACGTAAAAATGAAATATGATATGTAAAAAACCTAAAAAATCTAAACATTGGAATTTTGAGTTTTAAAGGTTTTTTAAACCTAAAAAACCTACGGTTTTTTTCGGACCAATTTTCCTGCCTTGGTAAGAAGTCAAAATTTATAGGTCGGGCTCAACGCCGCTCATGATCTTCGGGCCTCATTCCGACTGCTCCCAACTCCAATTTCTGGCTACGTTGATGGTTGGGTCGTCAGTCATCACTCATCAGCCCCTCCCTTAGTATTTTGACCTGTCTCGTTATACGCCGTCTTGCAGGGATGGAGTTCTCGAGGAGAACTGTTTTCGACCGTGAGGACGCCTTGGCCTCTAGTCACTTGCAGTGAATTTGCTCTGAGCAATGAGTTTATAATATTTGTGTGTATGATTGCTCGCTTTTTATGTTACCATGGCTGTATGCAGGATTAAGTGTTTGAATCTGCAGTTTTAATTTAGTGCGGATACGTACAGGTTGGCATTAGAATTAGACGTTAGGCCTACATCTTTAGACTCCGTTACCGAGTGGTCTTGGCTTTGGCCTGGAAGACAACCGGCCTTGGTCTTGGCTTTGAAAATGCTGGCCACAAAACCATTCCTGTTGATGCATTTACGTCTGGAGTAGTATAAGCGAAAGTTATAAACGAGCAGCATGCATCACTGCAGAGTACGGAGTGACAGAACTATTGATTAATAAGTAGTCTGTTCTGTGGGCGCAGGTATAAGGTGGATGCCGGCGGCGACCGATGCGACATCAGAATTTACTTCACAGCAGCAGAAACCACGCCAATCCAGCTTCAGGTATAGGCCTATGCGGACAGATTCAAACTATTATTATTAGCCATTGTAACGATTGGAACAAGAAAGCCCAGCTGTCGCTAGAGAAGACGCGCTACAGCCTATACCCGCAGTTTCTGTTGCAGTACTATAACCTTCAATGTCATCCAAGGTCAATGATTTTCATGTAATCTGAAAAAGCATATGCCACTTGCTATTAGTGATTAATAGTAACCTTGGCCATATCTCTCACTGTTTTCGAGATGTGGCCAGTTATAGCTTAAAACGATTTATTGAAAATTGCGGCCAAACCGCTGCAGATGGAGATAATGGTTACTACTGACAACCTACAGGAAGTCGCCAGCGCCCTATTCGATGGTACATCGCCGACCCCCTAAGACTTACTTACCGTTTAGCCATAATACTGCACGATTGGCATACCATAGTGCGTCATGACTTTTCGAGGTCATTTAAGGTCATCGATTTTCATGTCATTTGAAAGTCAATATGTGACTTCCTATTAGTAATCAATAGCAACCAAAGCCCTATCTCGCACTGTTTAGCTTACAATACATCCGTTACAGACGACGACGACAGACAGACAGACGACACATCGTGCTATAGCATAAGGGCCTAGCTGTAGCACGTGAAAAAAATATTAATAGTGCTGTAATCAACTTTTCAATCATTAATGATTAATTTATTGTTAATTACTCTACGATCAAAGCTGGCTATTATGCAAGAAAAATGCATGTTTTATCAACTTTTATAGGTTATTCAGCTTGAGCCAGCTGTCGCAAATGCCCCAAGACAACGATAGTTCTATCTCACTAGTGGGCCGGGCCGGGGCCCTATATGTGTTCGTTCTAGGCCTATCCAATAGCGTTCTCTGGGAAAAGCGATTAGGCCTACTGCTTATCTCAAACAGGCTGTCAGGGTCTCGGCCCAGTCGCCAGGATGGTAAATGTTAACGGTTAAACGGAGCGTCACCTGCCATATAGGCTCTTACTGCAGTCTTGTTGTTGCTTAGGCGGTCTTGGTACGTCTTGCTCTATAAGATTTCCGAATCCTGTTTGCACGTACGTCACTGCAGTTTGCCTACCCGTCCGGGAGGGATAGGAAGCCGAGTTAACGTTAATGCAGTGTTTGAATTGCTGGGAGATGTGGGAAAGTTAAACCCCCAATTGTTTTCTTAACCCCTTCCCCAACACACTGGACGGGGTCAGCTATATACTACGTCGTATATGCAATATATGCCACTTACGTCACAGTTTTCGTCGGACTTCGACAGTCCACTGGCGTAGCCATAGGGGGAGGGGCACTGGGGGCATGTCGTGCCTCCTCTAGGAGCCTACTCAGTTACTCAAAATAGTGCCCAAAAGTGCACCGAAAAACGTCATTTTCACGCAAAAATACAAATATTTTCTGGGGAGGGGACACAGCCCCCTCCTCAGACTTCTTCGTGGGGAGGGGACACCCCTCCGCATACTCCACCCCTCGAGTGCCCCCACTACAACTAGATCCTGGCTACGCCACTGCGGCAATCGAAACATTCAACCTTTCTCTCCCCCAGCAAATTTTTAGCCGACCGTACTTAAGTAACTGTCGAGCTGTTGGCATGGTTGTCGTCTGTCCGTCGGTCACGGATGTATTGTGGCTGAACGGTAAGCCGTACGGCGTACAAGGTCGGCGATGGTGCCGTCGGATAGGGCGCTGGCGACTTCCTATAGGATGACAGTAGTAACCAAGTCTCCATCTGCAGCGGTTTGGCCGCAGTTTTTAATGGAAAGTCTCAAGCTATAAGTAGCCGTATCTCGGAAACGGTGAGAGATACGGCTTACGGTCAAATTTACTATTAATCACTAATAGGAAGTGGCATACGCCCTGTCAGACGAAATGACCTTGGATGACCTTGAAGGTCACCGACAACCAGTACGGTGGGCTATCTTAGCGACAGCTGAGCTTCTTGTTTATAATTCAAACACTGCGTTAATGACGTCATTGTGTACACGACGTGTACTGTACAGACGTTGGTTAAAGAAGCCGGCCGGAGTGTTGCGGACCGGCAGTAGACAACAAGGCATCAAGGCTGCTGGTCTATCCACATCTAGTTCATCGCCTGCCAGTCCTACCACGGAAACACCGACCGGTGATATCAACCCGAGGAGACCATTAATGACACAGTGCAGCAGAACATTGTCAGAGGAACGGGAACTACTTGTCAGAAGTAGTTCGGACGTAGGCAGCAGCAGCGACAAGTACAAGTACAAGTACAACACTCCCATAGCTACTCAACGACGCTCTTCCAAGCTCAGCAGCGCCATCAAGGTAGGCATGATATGATACGATCCACGAAATTGGATCGAAATAAGATCGGTTCGAGGCTGCAGCATTTTCAACGCCAACGTCAAGGCCAAAGCCAGTCGTTCTCGAGGCCAAGACCAAGGCCACGCAAATGCACTTCGAGGCCAAAGCCAACACCACAACTTTTTTGTCCTTGAGCTGTTCTAAAGGACGTCGATGACCTTAAACGACATTGAACGGTTTTTGAACCCCCAAATTTAGGCCTATAGGGCGTTTTAGTGAATTTTTCACGATTCTAGCCTCCAGCGCACATTTCAACAGTGAATCGCGCCGCCATGGCTGGAGATATAGACCAAGGCAGCCTGCGTCGCGCGTCTTATGAGCATTAGCTCAGATTTACTGTTTTAATGCACGTTGCTGCGCTGATAGGCCTATCGTACCGTTGATCATTGAAATGCTAGGCTCCTAGTGCGATGACGTCAATTCAATACAGTTCGCTAGACGGCGACACATCGGTCGGTCGTCTGGCCGGGCTGCTGAGCCTGGTATAGGCCTCTAGGTTTGTTCATCAAGTCGATTATTGATCTGTGCCTGCTCGATGTCTACATCAGCAACCGCCAGCTCAACCCAGCCCGGCCCGTCCTCACGCACTTACAGGCCGACCGGCCGGGACACACGCCCCGCCTACGGACTCTGATCCGCTAGCTGAATTTGCGGATCACAGTGGCGGCGTAGTGCCAGACCCGCGGAGAGGGCGGGGTAGGGGGTAAGTTACGCCGGGCCCCGCGGCGTTTGGGGGCCGAACTCTGGTTCAACAGTGGCGGTTTGGCTTGGGTGGTAACGTCGTTGGTCGCATCAACGAAGTGAGTTTATCAACGTCGGGCCCGGTTAGTAGGCCTACTTGGATGGGATGGGTCGTGATTGTCGGCTGGTGGGTAGCCTAAACCATTTCTGTATGTATTTAACCTGCACCCATTCGGGTCATCTCAGGGTCTTCACTCAGGTCATCCATTGGTAGGCGCAGTGAGTACCAACAGGCACACCGCGCGATGCACTAGCCCGGTATCAGTGGTCTCGCAATGTAAACTGGTGTCTGGCTGAGGGTTACGGAAACGGACATTATCGCCGCCCATATGGGCCATTCGGCTCGGGAATGCAAATTTTTGCTGCAGAACTAACGAGATTTAGGCCTATGCCCGTTACATGTATTTTTTAGGGACTTCTCATGTTCATAAATGTGCTTGCAGCTGGATTGATCCCGCTGAGCTTATAGCGCTCTTGACACTGCTCCTCTCCATAACTTTATCTCCCGTTCTCGGCCTTATTCCTTATTGGCCTTCGATTTATTTTTCTCTGCGCCTCAGTCTGATTCTCCCGGCTTCGGTTTTAGGCTGCGCCCATGTCTGGAGTGTACAAGTTCGTTTAGCAGTTACCTGTTTCTCTTTCTAGCATTACTAGCTTACGCCTAAACTGATGCCACGGTCTCCCTGTTGCCAGTATGGTGGTAGCAAATGTTATTAGGCCTATGTCATTGGTTGTGGATGGCCATCAAACGCTGCATTGCCGGCGTGGGTGATCTTTGAACGAAAGCATCCGCTGCCGCTCGTTGGTGGAACGGAATTCATCGCTTCCGCGCGCCTCTCTTCTGTGCCGGCCGGGTTTCGGCTAGATAATAGTTCACTGTATAGCGACAGTTGGGTTCCTTGCTATAGGCCCGTTATGCTGTGTATATATCGCAAACAATTCACGGTTAGGCGCTGCAGAATGAGCGTGGCCGTAACAATGCCGTGATAATGGTCGCTGTCGTGCCTCGTCTGGCCTATTCGTTAGGTCGCTGTACCGGCAATGATTGTCACTCGTACTCGTATGTAATCAACTGGCGAGCCCTGGCGTGTCATGAACAAGGGCAAGGGTCCTAGTTGCGGCGATGCCGACGTTGCAGATACGTCTCGAGGTACGCGGCGTTTAGACCCCGTGCAGAGTTAGCAGCGATCGTAGCCGCCCGAAGTTTCTGTTAAGGCTGTTGAATTCGCGTTGGTCCGTCGTAAGAACGTGGTTTTCATCATCAGCTGTCGACTCCTGCAGTGTGTTAGGCTAGCTGGCGCCGCTAACAAAAAGTACGTCGCATATGGACGTCGTAACTCGAGAACAAAAACTTCTTGTTGCATAATCTTCTTGCAGCAGCGGCAGCAGAACGTATTGGCCGCAGTGGTAGAACCTCCTGTTGCGGCTTCGCACGAGTCTGAAATAATTCCAGCTTGTGGTGGAAGTTCTTTCGAGCGCAGAAGTCGTTACTTATTTTTGCCGTGACGTCATCGAGTTGTCTGTGCTCGGTGTTGACGTCATCATGGGGAAGATGTGCAAACGTCGCAAGTTTTTCAAGCTGTTTTCCTGCCTCGGTCGGTCGCCGGGGAATGATGATACAACGCTTCAAGACATCGGGGATGGAATTTCCTGTTCGGCGTCGTCGCCTGCCGTCGCCGCGACTGGCGGCGGAAATTCCACGGCGGCAGACGAACTGCTGACAACATTGGCAGGAAAAAGCGGCGCCGCGGCCACTGGGACGACTTCCTGCCCGGACGACATGTTTCGATACACTTTCAACGCCGCTGCGTCTAGGCAGGCGCCGGTACAGCATTCCTGTTACTAATATCTGGTGCAGCGATCGTGTGGTAAAGTTTTCTTTGTGATTTTTGACGCGCTGCAGTATAGCGCGTCTGTATGCGCTGTATGTGCTGTATAGCGCGTCTGTGGCACGGCTGTTGTCTATCGTCCGTTTATGGGTCATAGATGTATTGTGGCTAAACAGTGCGAGATAGGGCCTAGGTTGCTAGCCTATTGATCACTAATAGGAAGTCGCATATTGGCTTTAAAATGACATGAAAATCATTGAACTTGGATGACCTTGAATGTCAGTACTGTAACAGGAACTGTATAGGCTGTAGCACGTCTGCTCTATTGACAGCTGGGCATTCTTATTATCAAATGGCGAAATTGCTCAAAGACTCGGACGAAGTGCGGGCAAAAGTTCCTCGCCTGGCAGTTTGCATGCAGTAGCAATGTCAGGTTAGAGCTAGGGTCAGACTTAGGGTTAGAGTGTGCGTGTTTGCTGAATGCTGCAGGGAATGGGGGTTGAGGATGGCTGGATGACTTTAGCTATTTATTTATTTATTTATTTATTTATTAGTTCAGCACTGACATTCAAGAACAGAAGCAAAACATGGTACAAATAAGATTACAATGTCAGGCAAGGACAGAAAGGCTCCATACGAAGCACTGACAACTATCCTAATCAGTACAATAGGTTAAAAACTTCGACAAATCAGTACGTATGACCTGAAACAATACAGTTCATAGACGTAAAAAACGTTTTTTACGTTTTTTATTCTTGCCACGTTTTTAACGTTTTTTAACGTTTTTTTTATTTTGCTCAACGTTTTTTATTTTTTAAAAAACGTGCATTGAAAATCCCATCAAAAGCTTTGTGAAGCACCTTTGGGACCACAGAAACGAATTAATAAGTCATAGTGATGTAGTTTACTTAGCTAGTCCAAATATACTAAATAAAATGTTTTAACTAGTGTATTTAGTTAGTTTAATGCTATTGTCTTATGACTACACAGCTGAATTGAAATTAAATGAAGTTCTCCCTATCTAAACTACAATTCCAGGTATACTGCACTCACAGCATTAGGCATTAGGCAAGAAATTGAACACATTATGGCCAACGTTTTTTATTTAACGTTTTTAAACGTTTTTTATTCTTGCCACGTTTTTTAACGTTTTTTATTTTTTCTGGAACGTTTTTTACGTCTATGATACAGCTACGGTGAAGTGTACTAGATGACAGTGGCGTCATGGAAACGGGTGAGGTACTTGCCTTGAAAACCATCATTTTGGGACAAATTTTATGCAAAATTGCAATTCCAAGCAACCATGATCTCCTCAGTGAGAAATTTGCACTGTAAGCCTACATCTGTTGGAAAATTGTAACTTCCTGCTGTGCTCACTTTATCAACCCACGTCGCCGCTGGTAGATAAGAAGACTTGATCTACTAGTCTACACGATGTTTCGTAAAAAAAACCCCTTGTCACTGAAATGGTGATCAATTTACACAAAATTTTCGCCAGTTGTAGCTGAGGAAATACTAATTTAAAATATTCTAACAAAATGTGGCAATTGATTAAATATTTTTTGTTAGTCGTGACGTAATGCTGACGTCATAATGTGTCGTGAGTACCAGGTTGCTTGTCTCGACTAGTGCTGCCAGTTGCTACCCTGCTTCAATGGTGAACTTAATCTGGTTTGCTAATGAAAAATGTTTATCCTGTCAGCACTGAGGAACATGGGGACATGAAATCAGGCCTCTCGCAATCCAAAAATGCAACCATTTAGCAAGCGTTGTGTGCTGGTGCACTGTCCTGCTCGAACATGTAAAAGTTCAGCTATCCCCACAGACACGTAAATGCTATCGCTTTGCACGTTTTTTTGTGGCTGCAACTGTACAACTTCAAAAATTTGTCATCAACGAACCAGATTTTTCACCATCGGAGCAGGTTAGCAACTGACAGCAGCAGTTGAGATAGAAAGCTTGTACCCGTGACATATTATGGCGTCAGTGTTACGTCACGACTACCAAAGAATATTTAATCAACTACCTTATTTTGTTGAAATGTTTTGAATTAGTATTTTTTTCAGCTACAACTGGTAAAAATTTCATATAAATTGATCATCATTTGAGTGAATTATGAAAGAAAGAAAAGGGGGTCCTTTTTATGAAACACCGGGTATATTTGGTACACTTTGTTTTGTCTGTAGTGCGGTAGTGCTGTTACTGTGCTGTATAGGCCTAATTATTAGCTGACCGTACATGTAATGGTCGAGCTTATGGTACGTTTATCGTCTGTTTGCCGTCCGTCGTCCGTTATCTGTCCGTATTGTGGGGAAGCATTCGATTGTAGGGGAAAACTTTTTACAGGAATAATTAGCCCTTTGTCGAGGCTGTCTGTTTCTGCTTACAAAAGTTGGGGGATGCAGTTCAAGGGAAACATTTTCAGATTTTGTGTTAAATGGAGGGGGGTTGGAAAAGTGTGCGTTTTTTTCAACGGAAAACCGGTCATATAGGATTATGGAAACGGTGAGAGATACGGCCAAGGTTACTATTAATCAGTAATCACTAATAGGAAGTGGCATACGCCCTTTCAGATGAAATGAAAATCATCGACCTTGGATGACCTTGAAGGTCACTGACAACCAGTACGGTCGGCTGTCTTAAGGACAGCTGGGCTTTTTGTGTGGCATCGGTCTTGTAATATTCGCTTCACCTTACTCTGTTGGATGTGTGTGTATTGGACTGGATTTAGAATTTGTTTGCTGGCGTTATCAGTGATGATTCCAAAAAGACAACTCGAACGGACCTGCCACCGCCCCTTGCTCTACAGGAGGACTTAAACGAAGAGGTTTCACCACTTTCGCTTTCATTTTCTTCCAGTAGCATAAAATATAACAATTAATCTTACTCCAGTTCATGCCCTCATCCATTTCTGATTCGAGCATTTCATTGCTGACAGACCCAGTGGCTTCTGTCCCCCAAATCTGGAATCAAAATCGGGTGCAACTTTCCCCCAGTTTTGGGCTGAAGTTTCCCCCCAATTTCTGACTCAAGTTTTCCCTTCCATTTTGGGCTTTTTCCCCGCTAAGGAGAACGTTTTTAAGGGTGTAGTTTGCCTAGTGAAAAATGAGGGGAAAGTAAAAAATAGGGGGGGGAATTTTGATCTACAATTTTATCAAAACTTCTCTCTTTATTTTTCACTGGGCGCAAGCTGCACCCAACAGGTATAGGGATAGAAGCCACTGGACAGACCCATAGTTTGGGTGTGTGACTACTGATGGTGTTGTTGCACACTGATTGTTCATAGTCACTCATAGTGACATAGTCACCTCATGGCGGGGGGGGGGTGGCAGCCGTGGGGCAATTATCTCCTGAAATTTTGAGCTAGAGAAAAATTTTTGAAGAATTTTCGAGTTATTTATTTAATATGTTTGGTAGCAGATGCTGGATGTTGTTCGAAAATTTTTGTCCACAAATGCAAAATTTGGGCCTAAAACCATTTTGAGGAGACTTAAAGACAAAATTGAAACCCATAATCTTCTTTGTCAGAAATTTGCAGCTCTTTTTGTTTTAGTTCTTGGTTTCAAAATTTGGTTTAGGGATAATTTTTGGATATTATGAATTAACCAGCTGACTTGCCAGCTAAGGTTTAAATTGGGCCTTTTAAAAACTGAAACCGAATAAACTAGAGCTGTCGAAGCATTAATTTTAGAAATAATTTTTCAATGCATTAATTAACGCGTTATTAACGCACCCAGGCTCGTCGAAAGGGAAAGTATAGGGGGAAAGTTACCAGGGCCCCGCAACGTTTGGGGGCGCCGTCTGTAGAATATAGAAAGTTAAAAAGCAAACAGAAACACATTTTTCAACAATAACTAACGTCACCGCTAGCGTAGAAATCTATTAGCTTGTCATCTAAATAATATTTATTTATAGTAGTGATGGAACGGCAACTACAGTTTAGTTACTTGAATTCATTTGATTGTCAAATAACTGCAGTTTAACAGAATATTGGAACTTTTGCTTCACAGAATTTAGTAAATTAAATAAATTTGTGCATTAATATTTTAAACGCGCGTTAAAAAAATCAACGTGCATTAATTTATTAACGCATTAACGTGTTAATTAACGCATTAATTTAACAGCTCTAGAATAAACCCATTGTATTGGGCTTTTTTGAAATGTTTTTTTTCAACTCTGATAAATGGTCTGTTTGATTGGATTTGGGTTTGCTGTTCCAGAGGTCCACTATTCTGTAGGTCCACTTTTCCCACTAAACCTGATCCTAGCACTGTGACGCATATCTGCACAGTGGATCTTTGGAATAGCGGGTTAGTACTGGTTGATTCTAGGAGAGAAATTCCTTGTCTCCGGTGGACGTTGTCGCCAGCGGCGGCTTTGAGGATCTGGTGTTCACTGACGTCAGTGTGACGTCATCAACACAGTCTCCCACATCCCCAGCAGCTGCAGCAGCAGACGTGCCTAACGGACAGCTGGTAGCTAGCGCTGGTACTACACAAGGACCACCAACAACGTGTGCCCCGGATGATATTGATCTACAGCTGCAGCAGGTTTGACTCTGATAATGGTTATCGTGGCTAAATGGTAGAGCTTTTTATAGGAAACCCATTTCAGAGCTACTGAGCGTCACCTGCCATATGGGATCACACAGTGTTACCTGCAACCTGATGCAGGTGAATGCTCCTCTCAACTTTTGCCATACATGGCGTTAAATGCTGGAAATCAATTTACTTACCCCAAAGGGATGGAAGGCTGAGTTGACCTTGGTGGCTGGTTATATACTGAGATGATTTACCCGATCATCAACAGTTACCCATCCAAGTAGTAACCACTTGATATCAACCAAGCCGGGAGTTGAACCAATGGCCTCTTGATCGTAAATGCAGCACCCTAATCGTTACACTATCAAGTCGTCGTATACGAGAGGCATTCAAAAAGTTTGCAGACTGACATGGTTGCGCAAAAGATATATGCATGATAATTTTGTTACTTTTTGACATAGTTTTCTGCAACGGAAACGCACTTGGTTCTGATTGTTGCTATTGATATGACTGTGAATTGAAACGCCATTGTGTTTTTACGCGCAACAGCAGCTACTGATGTAGTGCGTCTTTGCCATTGCAATTCTGTCTGTCTGTCCGTCCGTCGGTCACACGGGTGGATCGGTCAAAAACGGTGCAAGCTAGGATCACCAAATTTTCAACGTCGGCTGCCCAGAAGACTCTAGTTTCAGAATCCGTGAACTTTCCATATATTCGATAGGAGTCATCCCGACTGAGGGCGCAAAATGAAAGGTGGGTAGGCAAAATTTGCGGTTTTTAGCTGATACGGCAATGGCTGAGCGAGATAGGTCATGCCCTTTGATGAGTATGAGTAATACACTAAAGAAATTTGTCGTCGGTCGTCTGGCACCTTTTGGTGACTGACTTAGACTTTGTTTTACTGGGCTTTCAAACATGCATCGCTGTTGCGAATTCCCGTTTGCGATAGCTAGGCTTTTTTTGTAAAAACTAGGTGGGGCAGAAAGTTGCAATTTTTCGACAAACATTCTGGCAAATTTCCGACACTTCCAACAGAGAAGATTATGTGTGCTCAGAATTTTGATTTTGCCCTTAACATGTCCAGAATTGGGGGAGGTTTCAACCTCAAATTCTGAGTTTTAGGGGGAAATTTTTTAGACAAAAAAAAATTCCCATAGCTAAAGGGCAGTTTTGCCCCAGCTGCTCATCACTGGCTAACAGGCATTAATGATGTTGATGGCATATGTATATAGGCTGACGCTGATGTTGACACGCCTACGTCACCCACTGATCACGTCCAGGTATACTGATTCTATTGGCCGACCATTGGTTTGAGTTTTGGACACAGTGTGTCATCAGTAACACATGTATTGTCGCACTAAACTGTACGTTGTAGGGGGTCGGTGATGGTACTGTGAGATAGGGCAGTGACAAGTTCCTATAGGCTGTCAGTATTAATCGTGTTTCTATCTGCAGCAGTTTGGTTGCAATTTTGAATGCAAAGTTGCTGCCTACAGCCATCCCGTGTGCCGAATTACTGTATCATATTTTTAGCTTTGATTGTGGCGTTCGATAGGAGCATCTTTACCTCATGTATGGGACAGTAGTCACTCAGGATATTGCTTTCTTTTTGCCTTCGGAAGTCAGACGCTGAGCTTCTTATATATATCGATATGGTCCGCTCACCCTAGCAACAGCTGAGCTTTTTGTTTCAATATTGTTACCTTTAAATGCAGTGCACTTCATTATCATTACTTCGGTTGAGCTGAAGGAAGCTGGTCACCTTTTCACTTGTGTCTGTCTGTCCGTTTGGTGTATTTGTTGACTTCATCTGTTGGCAAGACAAAAAGGCATGACCCTGTGTGAAGAGTTATAGACAGCCTTTAACCTTCGTTACATTGCTGGGTTGCTGCAAAGAAAGGCATCGAAAATTTGGAAAAAGAAAGCTTCTTTGAAATTCCTAAATCATATTACATAGGTAGGTTTTTGCAAAATGTCTTAGCAAAGTTTAAAAAATGTGGCCCCCTGGTCATTTTTTCACTTGTGTCTATCTGTCTGTCTATTTGTCTGTCTGTTGGGTGTATTTATTGTAATGTTTGTTGACTTCACCTGGGTTGATGTTGCTGTAGGGACTGGTGTCGCCGGAAAGCGGTGATAAGCTGGTCCTCGGTAGTTCAGACACAGCAGCTGATGAGACTGAGACTGATGATGCAGAGCCTGCTGACGCTGACGTCGTGCATGACGGTGGCGATGACGTCACAGCAAGAAACCTCCAGAAACGACAGTCAGTTACAACTCACTGTGTGCTACCGCCTTGTCTAATATCTGTGTTCTGTGTTGTCCTTGTGCCTGATTCACATAAATGCTTGATGTATTGATTGATTGATATAGCAGCTTATCGTTCTTTATCTCTGCGTATGATCATGTGTGTGATTTCTATGAAACAGGGGTGGGTACACATTCGCTTCATCATCATCATCATCATCATCATCGACAACCGTGGGCTCAATGCCCGTTGGTGTCTGACGCCATTCTTACTATCGCTGCCCACCGCTGCCTATCTAGGGCAGCGTGGCTTAACT
>Ga0056128_1004107_pt1 | contig 18129 bp, 10 predicted proteins | sample WorMetLIZISLAND2_FD_71113 | JGI IMG/M metagenome (GOLD analysis project Ga0056128, IMG submission 71113) | Marine gutless worms symbiont microbial communities from Max Planck institute for Marine Microbiology, Germany - Olavius geniculatus... ... | reverse complement strand
TTCAAGGTCATTGAATTCGGCGCCAATCGAGAGCCAGTGTATGACTTCCTATTAGTGATTAATAGTAACCTAGGCCCTATCTCGCACCGTTACTGAGATACAGCGACTTACTGGCTAAAAATTGCAAATTTTTCCCGCCCTCTGTTATTTAGCACCCTCGTTCAGAGTCACCCCCTTCGAATTTATAGAAAAGCTTTACAGCTCCTGAAACTAGAGTCTTCCAGGCAGTTAATGGTAAAAATTTGCACCGTTTTTGTCTGATACACCCGTGTGACAGACGGACAGACAGACAGACGGACAGAATTGCGATGGCTAAGACGCGCTGAAAGCTGTAGCTGCTTTTGTGCGTAAAAATTGATATCACATTCTGGCCTCATTTTGCTACAAGTGCGGTTGGAATGGAATATTGGCTCATACACTGTACAGTTTTCAGGAAACAACATTTCATGCGAATGTTATTCCCTTTGTTTGTTTTTATTTGTTAGCCTATTATTGTTGAACTGCATGCTTTATTTACTTGACAAAAAATTGTGTATTGGGCACTGCACTTTAATGTGATTACTTTATTTATTCTTTATTATCTATGCCAAGTGTGAACGTTAGTGAACATTGGAGGAGATTATGAGATTGGTCGTTCTGTCTGTCGTTGTATGTGTGTGTGGGTGTGTCTGTCTGTGTACATGTCTTTGCGGCACCATATCTCCATATTGGTGCCAGATAGATGCATGGCCACAATGTAGTGGTAGTGGTAGTAGTAGTAGTAGTTGTTGTTGTAATGTTTAAATTACTTCACTTGGCAGAGATATGCACTCTTACGAGTGCCTTTTAGTTTATCATTTTATGTGTTAAAATGATTCTACAAAGTTTTCTGTAACATTTCCTCTCAGATGCTAGAAATGTGAATAATTTGTCGTATTTATAGGATGGCTACCTATCTCAGCCATGCACTATGTTGCTGACATGCTGAATATGTCAAGAATGCGAGTGTACGAAGTTGCCACCTTTTACACCATGTTTAAACGGTATGTTGAAAATTTCATTACTTTATTACTTTTTACGGTTTATTTGTACATCGTCTTTGAAATCACTACAAAGGATAACGTATGAAATGGGTAGTTAGAATTCCAGTGTATTAACCAGTGACAATATAAGGATGGTTAGATTTATCTGGAAAAAGTTATCTGTCTGCAGAGTGCATACACGTGTTAACTAGGAAGTGTTTTTGTTTAAAACCACGAGGCTAGTATGTAATACAAGCAAGGGTTACCATGATATTTGCCTGCTTTTAGTGAACCATTATTATTGTTTAATGGATTATGTAAAATTATACATATAATTTAATTGATATTTAATTGACTAGTGGTTGATTTATGGGATAGGTTTTTTTTGTTCAGATTCAGCTTAGGTATTACCTTTTTCTCGTTGTCTTCTTCACTGGCATATGCATATGCTTTACATTTTTAGCTGACTGTCTGTCCATCTATCCGTCATCTGTCACGGATGTATTGTGGCTAAATGGTGCGAGATACAAACTAGGTTGCTATTGATCACTAATAGAAAGTTGCATATTGGCTTACAAATGACATGAAAATCATTGAACTTAAATCACTTTGAAGGGTCATAATAGTATGCCAATTGTCCAGTATTGTGGGAACTTCTTATAGGCTGTCAATAGTAACCATGTGTCCATCTCAGTGGTTTGGCCGCAATTTTTAATGGAAAGTTTCAAGCTTGAAGTGGCTGTATCTCGGAAATGGTGAGAGATGGGGCCAAGCTTACTATTAATCGCTAATAGGAAGTGGCATACACCCTTTCAGATTACATGAAAATCATTGACCTTGGATGACTTTGAAGCTTGGTGCAAGATAGGGCCAAGTTTGCTATTCATAATAAGAAATCGCATACACCCTTTCAGATGAGATGAAAATCATCGACCTTGGATGACCTTGAAGGTCACTGACAATCAGTACAGTCAGCTATTCTAGCGACAGCTGGACTTCTTGTTTATAACATACATAGTATGTGCCGTGTAGTAGTGTAAGAAATGGAAGTATCTGTTTAATATCAGTGCAACTTTGCTCGTAAGACATGTAGAATTTGTCTGATGATGGTGTTGCAGGGAGCCGATTGGCAAGTACCTGGTCAACGTGTGCACTTGTACGCCATGTGTACTCGGAGGCTGTGGTAGCACTGCTATACTGGATGCAGTCAAGCAGAAGCTTGGTACATTGCTTACGTTTCTGAATAAATTATCACTTTGAAATAGTAATTAATAAGATATATGAGGTAAACAAAATGCGTGCTTTATGTATTGATTGAGAGGTTTTACCAGCTTCCTGATATTTGTGGCAAATTGTTTGCTGTGGCGACATCATGCGGCAAACAGAAATTGTTTCATGGAAGGCAACAGCGGTTGCTGAAATGTCAACAAATTGCTAAATGAATATCATATTTTGATACATTCATATAGTTTATTAGCTCGGTGTGCTGTTATGACTGTGTCTTAGCAGACTGATTCATTTGCTCTGCTGTTAGTGAGACCAATTTGATTGCATAAAGGTCTAGTTGCATTTATTAGTGTATACAACATTCATGTGATTATTTGTTACCACTATTGAAGTTTTGTGCCATTGTAAGAAATGTTTAGTGTTTTTCTTGGTTTGGGTTGTTCACTTGACTGTAGAATCTTCACGCATTTCATAGATTGGCAAAGGTCAACATATCCTCATGTAGGCACTGCCTGATGACTGATGAGCCAAGGGTGGCGCCATTTTTCAGAGCTGGAGGGGCAGGTCGAGTGATTGTTCATTTACCGTGGCTACCCCCACTTTTCCCCTTTACCCATCCAAATAGCTCGGATTTGCGTGAATCTTACTGGTTGTTCTCTTCAAGGCTAGGGGGTCTGGACCCCTAGACCTCCCCGCCCACTCTGCCCCTGTGATGAGCTCATTATGGTGACAGATCTACCTAACTAACACATTGTTACCATTGCAGTTTATTGCATGTATTTTACTGATCAGCTTTACATTATTCTATGCTAAACCTCCAGTGATTTCACTTGTTGGGTCATTGCTTATTCGCTGCCCAGGCTGTAAGTGGTCCTGCTTCAGCAGTTGCTATAAGTTTACTTTTGGCACACCTGCTCATACTCGGAGTAACTATGCTCAGCTTAAACAAAAAGTTTGTAATTTTTTAAAATAATAAGTCTGGTGCAAAATACGTATGTCTTTGTGTTGCTATAAACTGTAATTTTCCTGGTTCAGCTTGAATTGCAATGGTGTATTGTTGTATTAAGATGTTTTTCAGTATTCTGTATATGCCAATTGTAACTGATATGCTGTATGTAATATGATGGTAGGTATTGAGCCGGGCCACACGACAGTGGACAAGATGTTTACGTTGGCAGAGTGTGAATGTCTTGGAGCCTGTGTGAATGCACCGCTTATTCAGATCAATGATGACTACTACGTTTGTATCATATTTCTGGTGTACCAAATTTTTTTCCATATGACTGTTCCGATTTGTTTTGCAATTTTGAATTTTTTGCCAAGAGACATTTGCATCTGCACTTTTGTTCAAGATTTGTTGCTTGCTGCTGCTGCAATGTTGCTAATAATTGCAGTCAAAATATTGTAATTGGTGGTAGTCTAGTCCCTTAAAGCCAGGCCAAGTCACACAAAAAAGCGATACTGGATAATTAAGTGTAGAATGTTATACCAATTAATAACATGCTGATCGAATGAAATAAAAATATCACTTTGAATTAATTTTAATAAAAATATGTTGTTTGAACCAAATGCAACCAAATGATGACATCACACACAGAACATTTTGTTGACAGCAAGTAGTGCAGTGTGCGGAAAAGTTTCACGCTAGCAGCATGGCCGTAGTGTCAAGGCATCGTTCGCTCAGCGAGGAGAACTTGCTTCCATACCGGAACTGGAATTCGAACGCTGTTGGCGATTGGTGCAACGGAAAGGGCATACAGTCAGCCTACTTCCAGTATGACAGCGAAATCTTGAAATGTAAGCGAGGTCCCTTCGCTGGGCAGTGCGCTCCATTGACATATGTTAAGTAAGTAAGTAAGTAAATGATTTGTAAGTCTCAGAAAGAATGAGGGTGCAAAGAAAGTGCTAGCGTGAAATTTTCTTGGATGCTATGTAGCATACGTTACTCTGTTAATGACGTCATAGTTACGGAGATTGCTGAATGCAATCCAGGCCGTGAAATGTTTAATTATGGACTTTGTACCTTATTTTTACAGTATGAAGATATACCTTTTTTACAGTATAAAGGTATACTAGAAACAGGAGAATGAATAAATAGTTGATGCAATTAATTAGCACTTTATAACAGTTATATAAAATGGTGCGACTTGGCTTTTAATATCAGTGAGTTTTTATTGCTCCGTTTTCTGATTAGTTACTTTTTATCCTCATGTGTAGAGTTTTTATTTTAGTATTATTATTATTTAAGCATTTATGCTAATAGCATGGGGCATCGCATGAAAATGACATTATTTTAAAATGTGCAGTGTAATTTGCAAATGCCTAAAGTATGTTCTATGTCTGTATATGTATATATCAGGAAGATTTGATGCCTGAGGACGTTGGGCCAATCATAGATGAACTGAAAGCTGGCAAAAAGCCCACACCTGGACCTCGGTTTGTCTCAAGTTTACTTATTTTTTGAGTGTTGGATAGTTGAATGCACCACAAAAACTTGTTTTAGTTATTTGAAGCATGACATTATGAGGTATTCAGAATTTGTAAGACTTGAAACTTTCAGTAAATTTATGATTAATTAATTGCTGCTTTCCATTAAACTGCATAATATGATGATTTATAACTTGTTGTATTCCACATACTGACAAGTATTCTTGAATGATTACTCATGTTTGCATATCACAAGCATTACAGATTTCCAAACAAGTAGGTAGATTTGGGAACAAAAATTGTTGTAATTGGCTCACTAACCCAGTAGTAGTGTGCTATTAATGGAATTTTAACAGTCAAAACTATTCTCTGTTAATTTTTTAGTAATTGTTTGCTTGATTAATACTTAAGTTGCACAGTCTTAATTAATTAGTGTTGCTTGGTAATTTTATAGTGAGTTTATCTATTACTGATATTCCGAGATGGTTGTACCTTTTGCCATTTACCTAGAACAATTGAAGGGTTTAGTGCAATTACCGCACATCTGTGAAAATGATGATTTTGAGAAAACACGTTTAAAGTAAAACTTGCTGTACTTTTTTTTGTTTGTCGACTTTAACAGTAGAACAGCATGCAGAGAGTAATTGGGATATAGAACTCAGTAGCAAAGTTGTATGCTAATTTTATGCAAATTACCTAGTATTTGCATAAAATTTGTATTTGCATAAATTATCATGTATTTGCATGACAGATCGTGCGTTCATTAACGTTGCGGTGCATACAAATACAAGACATGTCATAGTAACGTAATTCTCAGTACTCCCCAGTCTTAGAAAGTGGGGGATTCATACATCCCAGTTCCTATTGTATAACCAAAAACTTGAATGCGCAAAAGGGCAACAGTTTTTTTCTGTACTCACTGTTTCTATCAGTATTCACTATTCAGTAACAGTACTTAGTTATCTGGTATTTGCACACCTGCATGATGAGAACGATTTAAATAACTGAACATAGCTTGTATTTGCATGTATTTGCACTGCTAGTTTTAACTGTAAGTATGCAGTATTTGCATGCACGACCAGTACTTATAAGTATAGTTAACTGGTATTTGTCATTAAAAACTTTTGTTTATGCTCATATCATGCTGATTTTCGCATATGTCATGGATCACGGCTGATACATGCCCATACACTTGTTACATGCAAGAACCAGACATTGTCAGATGTGCAATATTTGCATTGAACCCTTCAATTGCAGTGTATACAAACCACGATTTTGTGCTTTTTTAATAGGTTAGAGCTCAAATGTTTTCAGTTATTGCTGTTGCAATGTTGTTGTTGTTTTGAGTAATAATCTAATATTAATATTTGTGAAAGAGGTTTGATTTTTGTGTTTCTGTTGTTGCAGTAAAGGCCAGGGCGGAAGATTTGCGTCGGAACCTCCTGGCGGACTTACGTCGTTAACTACACCACCGTATGGACCCGGGTTTAAAGTGCGCAGTGACCTTTGAGAAATCATGATCTAACTAGCGAGCAGACTTAGTCTGGTTAAGATGCGGTTAATGACAGTTGAACCAATGTGTGTTGTAGCTTTTTGTGTTGAAATATTAATGTCATTTGAGACATTCTGCACCTTTAGAAGATAAGCCTAGTGTGTTGCATAGTGCTTGTCATATAGTCTTGATTGCATTATCACAGATCTGTTGTTACATCCCTAGCAAATCTTTGTGTTATTTGTTCGTGTTGATCCTTCGATATGAAAGTAAGTTCAATGAAGAGCTACTGCTTTTAAGATTTTTGTCTGTTCTACTGTGTTTTCTGGAGTGAATGGTTTTTAATTTCCAATAATGTTAGTTGAGCTAGATTTATTGGCATAACTATGCCTTTTTTGTTGAGATTGGGTGTATAGATTGAGATCTAAGGCTAAGACGAAAGCTGTCGTTAGTCTGGACACCGAACTGGCTTAAATGCATTTTATTAGGGCACATTTTATATTGAAATCAGCCAGTGAATGCTACTGATAAAGTACATGAATTATATTAATATTGAAGTAAATTTTGATAATATAGCAAACAATATATAAGATTAATTGGAAGGTTATTCAGGTTTTCCTTTTTTCATGGATTGAGGATCACTGATACAGTAGCAATAATTTTATGATCGTTAGATTGCCGCAAAGTGTATCTTCAGGAAGTTGTGCCAAGTACACGTCATTTGGTCTGATTTAGTGATTTATGACCATTTTTTCTTGATTTGGCAAAACAGTTGAAGCCAACATTGTCATTATAGCAATACGTAGTCCCTCGTTGGTTTATCAGTTATCCAAAGAAGTAATTTAATAATAGCCATTTTGCATCAGAATTCTGTTACTGACAGCAGGAGCGTCCACTCCGTTGACAGGTGGATGCGAATTCCTCCTGGAAAAAGTTGGGGAAAAAGTAAAAGAGAAAACTGGGGAAATTTTTTTTCTGGTGGCAAATTGCCTAAAATATGCATGGCACAAAAAGCGACAATTCTGCGTACAACAGTTCCAATTTTTTTCTCTGCACGCTTCGCTCTCATATTATTTGTAGCCCCCACTTTTAAATTTGTGGTGTCACGCCGATCTTGTTTGCCTTTATGGTTTAAACTGCAGTAAATTTGGTCATTTAATAATTAAAATTTTTGCCACCAGATGTCATATTTAAGGCTAAAATTATTAAATTCGATCTCAGCTGGGGCTCAACCCCAGACCCGGCTGAGAGACCTTAGCACTCCACCAAACATGCTAGCTGGATTCAAAGGGTCCTACTTCTGAAGGGAAAGAAGAAGGAAAAGGACAGAAGGAAAAGGAATGAAGCGGAGGGAAAGGAAAAGTGAGAGAAGTGGAGAGCAAAACGAAAAAAGGGAAGGTGAGGAAGGGGGGAGAATGGCAAAAGAGGTCAGTTAATTCTTTGGAAAATAATTAAAATTGTTGCCACTAAATGTCGTATTTTAAGGCTGAAATGCACCAAATTCGATTTCGGCTGCGGCTCCGCCCATACCCCACTTGGGGAGCTTAAAATGCTCCGCAGACCAAATTTAAGGCCAGGGTCCTACTTCTAAGGAAAAGGGAAAGGAAAGGAAAAGAAAAAGGACGAAGGGAAGTAAAGGGTCGGGGAGGAGAAGGGAGGGAGATAAGGAAAAAAGGGGTAGGGAAAAGCGTCCGAGTTGGGGGAGGTCCTCCTGGCGCTGAAGGGGCATGGACGCCGCGGTACAGTATTCTTATGTCAGCTCTAAAACTATGCGATAGCAAATTAAAGATAGGCAAATATCAGCGCAACAAATGTAGGCTATATCAGTGCACACTGCACAGCAGCTTAATAATCAATTGCGCGCTTTTTGTGACAGCACGATCTTCCACTTTTTCTGCTAGTTTCAAACCTGCGTCCGAATATCCAAGTTATTTATGATGTGTTTACTTCAAGTGTCGTTAGATATTCTAGTGTTTACTTTGAGCGATAAAGTAGGATAGTAGGATTACGTATGCATTGGCTGTCGTTAACTTAGTGGAAAAAGAGTCTATAATGTGTAATGTAGATGACTTCGCTGATGTATCACGTGAAGAAGAACGCACAGAAAGGTAATTAAACAATGCTTTGCACTGTTAACTGCAAAATATTATAGCATGCACTGTTTGTCTTGTTTGTGGCGTAGTTTGGGGGGGGGAGACTGTCAGAATGTATTATCTGTCCCATTGCTATAGCATAGCATGGGACAGATTATAAAATCACTTATGTCATTCTGTCACACTGTCATTCTGTCATTCCGTCTGTAAACACTCCTATGGCCGCAAATTTGATTCTATTTTGACGAAATTTTGCACAGTGATTCGGGGCCCGAAAAGTAAGATTGAGTTTCTTTGGGATAGAAATCTGATAACTCCTTCTTTTGTTTTACCTCAAATTTTAACCTTCATAATACATTTTCAATGGGAAGGTTCTTGTACCACAGTAGAGAATCCTGTGGGCTTATAGTTGCGCTTAATAGGTCAAAAAGCGTGCCTCGGCGGCCGCTATATTCACAAAAAAAAAACAAATTTAATTCCTCAATTTTGATCACTGCATTTTCAATGGAAATAGGCTGTGGGCTACCACAAATGATTAATGTTTTATGACATTAAGTCGCTTTTGTGCAGATTTAAAAAAACGGCTGAATTAGTATTCGATACAGTATCTAATTTGCACATGTGTATAAAAAGGTAACAAAATGCCAGAAATTCGAGAAAGTAAACGATTTTAGACAGCCCTAGATGCGACAACTTTCAAAAAAAATTAATTTGTGTTCGCTAGTTGTCACAACCTGTGTATGCATTATTATTATTATTATTATATTAAATTTGTTAAACTACAGCGAGTACTGTTATTTCACATTTGTATGCCTACATTTTAAGTTGTTAGCACAGATTCGATAGCATTTGGTCGCGTTATTGAACTTTTGTGTAGTTAATAAACGTGTCATTACAGTTAGAGTTCGCTGACACCTCAATTGCAAACATTACGCTGAACTAGTTGTATGCTGGCCTTACACACACACTAGGCCTACAGGCATCAGCTGTGGAGCTCTTCTCGGCACACATTGAGGCATTTACACGTACCAGTACCATTTGTGAAGACATTAAACAGTTGTCTCACACGTCACAGTATGATTGTTATTCGGCCACCCTAAAGGTCTATTTCCACTACAGCTGTGCATTGAGTTGTGTTGCGTTTGAACGCGTTTAAACACGCCGCAACATACTGCAATGCACATTGCAGCGAGTTGAAAGGATTGATGACATTTTTTGGTAAGAATATTAATCGTTGAATATTAATGAGTTAGTTGTATGGCCGAGAAATATGAAGATTTGTAATTGCTGTTGGGAGCAGCAGCTTGTTATACATACGTGTTGCGCAAGAAAAACATAGGCCTAGATTTTGGATTCACCCCTTTATCGCCAATCGGGATGACCAGGGCAGCTATCAGCATCTGATACAGAAACTTCACTCCAATCCAGCTCTGTTCTGGCAATACTTTCGGCTGTCTGTGGAGCTGTTTGATGATCTACTTGGGCTAGTTGAGCATTTTCATTGGTCAACGCAATACTGTCGCTCGCATAGTAAGCAAAAAATAGAAACACTATCAGCGTTTTTATTTTAAACTCAATGCAATGCGCAGCTGTAGTGGAAATGCTTCCCATTGAATAAGCTGGAAATTCATGTTTTTACTATCGCATCAACGTGCTGCACAGCGTGTTGCAGTGCTGCAATGCGATAGCTATCACAACAAAGCAGTGCAATGCAAAGTCATAATGGAAATGCTGTTTAATAGGCCGCGTTGTGGATCATTCTCTCTGATCGTCCGCCTGCCTTAGCTCGTAGCTGACCTAATGTGCCAGTCAGGATAGTTATGTATGTTCTAGCAAGTAGCAAACTTTAGAATGGGGACAAACATTTCAGTCGCAGTGCACAATATAATGCCAGAAATTATTTAGGCCTACTGGTATTAACTAACAACGGCTGTAAAATGTTAACCAAGGAAGGTTAGCACAACGGCAAGTGAGGCAATGGGACAGATACCTTGTTTCACGCAACATATTTCTAGTTTAAAATATAATAATATTTGTTTGTTTTTTATATGAAAGAAGAGAGCACTTTTACAAGCAATTTGTTTTATCCTGAATTTCTGTTCACAGCGTATGATACAGACAGTTATGCAGACTGGTTTCTTATGACAACAACATCTGAATTTAACTCCAGAACTGTACACTGCAGCTTAGTAACAGCACGAACAGCCAGTAGGATACTAGCAACACTTGTCTATCATAATGCCTACACGCTATCAGTCTCTGTCTGTCTGTTACAGTTTGTCCTAATCATTTCTTGTTGCTGTGATTGACAAATGAACTTATTTGTTATTGCATTAGTGAATAGTACACGTCTGAATGTTATGTAGTAGGTGTGAGGTAATGATTATAGTTTTGTTCCATTGTAGCACTGATGCACAGAACTATTCGAGTTCAAATCTTTGCTGCAAATGTAAGCTTAATGGAGATGTGTTGTGGATACGAACAGATGAAGCTTATTGTAGGTAAGATTTTGCTACTGCAGTGTAATGGAGTGATGCATTTTTAATATTGGCTATTCTTGCATGTTTGGGTAAAATTGCAAAACTTTTCTACTCGAATTTTAAGGCTAGCTATAAACCTAACCCTACTTTTAACCCCAACGTTCACCCTAAGGCTGACCTATTCATAAACCTCTGTTAACCTAGATTGTTATTTTCAAACTTGTTTGTGTTTAAATGCGTGTTGATTAATTACACTTTTGATAAGTAATTGTTATAGTGCATCGATGGGAAATCTGTAGACCTTGTCATACGTCAGTAGCAGTATGGTACTGAGAAATTGAGTAGGATTTTTATATGCCAGATTACAAAACTGCCGCTAGGAAATGGATTTCAGAAACCATCAGTGGCCTAATAATATGCTGCATCTGTAGTGCAGTATTGCCAGTTTGGGTTTGCTATTCCGACAAACCGTCGAAAACCTGTTTTAGGCGATGACAAAACCATCCTTCTTGAATGCTAAACTAACCCTAACCATATCCTTAACTGTGGCAGCACTTCGGAACGGCAGATTGATCAATGATCATGAGTGGCATTGGCAGAATATCAATGTGTTAAACATTACTTACTCACTTACTGTATACTAAGGATCTGTGTGCTGAAAACATTTGTACACTGTCATGCAGAGGTCATTACTAGGGCCCACAGTTTTCCGCAGAAAATTTTCCAAACTCCGCGGGCCAGTTTGCAAAATTCCGCAGCTTTCCGAGATAAAATCATCCAAATTCCGTGGCTCACTGTGGCCTTCTGTTTGTGAGTAAACTGAGCTCTATCCTGTTCAGAAACTTTAGTTATTGAAGGCTGGCATCGTGCTGACATTGTACTAGCAACATGCAAAGAAAATTGTCAGTCTTTTTTTTCAAAAGTGCAATCTGTCACATCGCATTGTGTTGTTTATGATTGTGTCATATTTTGACAGCTATTAGTAAAGCCTACACCTACAGGTTTAGGTGGTTCAGTTGGATTTTTGGGGGATAACATTACGCCATCAAGCCAACGATCTTACTAGCTTATCTCTCAACTTCTGTGAAATTCCATGAAAATATCAAAATTCTGCGAAAAATGGCAAATTCTGCAACTCGGCTTGAGGTTCTGCAGCCTGTGGAAAACTGTGGGCCCTAGTCATCATGACATCGTGATGTGCAGTGTTTGAGATGTTTAGACATTGTGCTGTGATATCTAATGTACTGATGTAAAACTGGTGATATATGCTTGTGTATCAGCTCTTGTTTTCTAGCACGAGCAACTCATAAATTCCGCTCTGCATTTGGAAAATCTCGGCTTGTTCGCGACAAAGAGAAAGTGCTTGTGGCATATTCTGGTGGCAAAGCATCTTCTGCTATGGTACATCTGATTGAACAGGTATTAAAAATAGAAAGTTCTTTTAATTGTCTTGTATCTCTTAATAATGTAACTATTTTTATGTATAAGGGAGACCATGCTGAATTGGTTACTGCTACATAGTAGCCAGAAAACAGTTCGTTTTTTGTAGTGCAGAAATTTTCCATGTTACTTTTGCATGGTGGACTTTCTTGTACTTTGCTTTGTAGAAACATTTATTTGTTTGTCTTTCAGTCTATTTATCTTATGCATTGCATTATAGTCCGTAGAATAATTGATAATTTTGTTTTTTTAAATATTTTTTTGTTTTGTAAAACATTCTTACGTGCGAGAGCTAGCATAGCTATAGCGCGTATTAGTTATGGTAATTCTGTTCGTTCGTCTGTTCGTCCATCTGTCCATCACGACCCAGTACCACTTCAAGACCAGGTGAGATAGAGACTTCGGGTTATCACCACACGATAGTTTAGAGTCTCTAGTATTTTGTGACAAAATTTCATGCTGCTAGGTGAAGGGGGTCTCCTCAAACGAGGGGGAGAAAGAGGGGCATGCACATTGCGCAAGCCGGACTAGTACACCCGGCGTAAGGTAAGTCTACAGCATTCGTGAGAAGGTGCCATGCAACTAACTTGTTATGCGATGGAGATGTAAATCGTTATTTGTATATTAACTTAGCATGAACACATACAGGGATTTTGGTGATATGTAGTTTTTATGGAAACTTAATCAAAATAATATGACATCGATCATCGGTGATCGATTACAGGGCACCTTTACTTAATTGGGGGACTTATAGAAAAGGGGGAAGAAAAGGTTAGGGTTCCTTTTTGGCTATATCTTAATAACTACCACACCGATTACTACGATGTTGATGGCTGCTGAAAGAGGAAAGGACTGTGTATTTTTTGGAGTAGGTGTTAGAATTTATACAAGTAATTTGAGCAAAGCTCATGAGATGTGTGACAGTCTTAGCATTTCCTGTTCGCAGGTTGTCTTGATCTGTCTTTATCCATTTCGACACAATTCACTCTTGAAATCTACGCTACAGCCACACATTGCAAAAAAACACTAAAACCCCTACTTTAGAAGTTCAAGGTCATTCAAGGTCGTCAATATTCACACCAATAAAAAGCTTGTTACTGTTGCTTGTTATGATAAGCAGCATGTCTCTGCCTATCTGTAACTGTTTTCACACTACACGAGCCAATATCGGTAAAATAACCACTTTTGGAGGGTAGCCGTCTTTGACGCCCACCTACACCGGCGTCCTTGAACATAGGGGGTCAGGACTTGAACTGCTAAAATCTACGTTTAATGCTGAAAACTTCGTATGCAGGTTGTCTCCATTTATCTCCAACCATTTTGTCGCAATTTGCTCTTGAAATGTGTGCTATAGCCAAAAAGTGCAAAATTTTTTTTACGAAAACCAACTTATTGGGGTTCAAGGTTGTTCATGTCATCGATGTTGACAAATCTAAAAAGCCCGTCATCAGTGCCTGTTATGATATGCAGCATGGCTGTGCCTATCTGCAACAGATTTCATGCTGCACAAGATAATTGCGATAAAATAACCACTTTTTAGGGGGCTAGCTGTCTTTGATGCCCACCTGCGCCAGCCTCCTTGAATCTAGGGGGTCAAGACTTAGACTGCTAAAATCTACGTTTAATGCTGAAAATTTCATATGCAGGTTGTCTTGGTCTATCTCCAGCCATTTCGTCGCAATTCACTGTTGAAATGTGCATTGCATCCGAAAATTGCAAAAAATTCACTAAAAACCTTTTTTGGGGGGTTTAATGTCATTTAAGGTCATCGATGTTGATAAATTTAAAAAGCCTATCACCAGCGCTTGTTATGATAAGCAGCATGTCTGTACCTATCTGCAACCATTTTCACACTATACGAGCCAATAATGGCAAAATAACGTTTTTAGGGGGGTACCCCTCTTTAACGCCCTTGTTCAAGCTGAACCTCCACACCCACAGGCACAAAATTTTGTCATGAGTTTTTTGGGGCAGCCCAAAGTGAAGATTTTGTGATCCTAGCTTGCATTATTTTGATACAGATCACGAGTGTGACAGACGGACGGATGTCTAGATGATGGCTAAGACGCACGACAGAATTCTGCTGTCGCGCGTAAAAATGGAACTTTAATTTTATAGGAAGGTTTAAAGTTGTGTGTACCTTGTCTTAGCGGTAACCTAAGGTAAGATGGTGTTGAATGACGTGGTTTTTTTGGCAAAATTTGGCTATATTATCATAACAAGCAATGGTGACGTGCTTGTTAATGCCTAATGGTATCAACATCGATGACCTTGCATGACCTTGAACCTAGAAAATGGAGGATTTTAGTGATTTTGTGCGATTTTTGGCTGCAGAGGAGTGAAGTGCGACGAAATGGATGGAGATAAACCGATATTAGCTGCGAACAGGAACTGCCATAAGCTCTCGTACGTCTCATGAGCATTAGCTCAGATTTTTTTGTGCTGTATCGTAGGGTTTAAGCAAAAGAGCACAGAAAAAGCTGAGGTTTTGTCCAAGTCTGCTTTTCGTTGATGGTATGTGATTGCGATTTGTAGTTATGATGGCACTTGTGTGTGGTTTACGATACATCGAGTCATTTTTAGTGCACAGAAAGTTTGTCTGTCTGTCATACCCCTCTGTTGCACGATCACAGACTCCGGCCATGGCGTTTGAGTCCTTGGGTTTTAGGTACGTGCCCCCCCACCTTTCTCTCCACAGGCAGGCTGAGTTGCTGGCCGGCCATCAGTGTAGTGCTTAATGCAGTGTGTAGTCATTCATGGCACCATCTGACGAATGGTGGCCACTTATATGTTTACTATCCCGTAAGGCCGGAACTTTGTTAGTTGATTTAATGCTGCTTTTGTGCAATTAGCCTGATTTGTTGGAGAATTATATTTAAGTGTGGCTGCTAACTGTGTAAGATGGATATTCATTGTCGCACGATGATCGGAAGCAATGTTTGGAGAAAGTGGTGAAGAAAATGCAAGTCACTGGAATGCCATTTTATGTGTACGCTTTAGAACAGGTGCTGTCATTGTTGATTATCTGCTACTTTAGTGTGTTTTTGTTTTAACTGAAATTTTATCTGGTAGATTTATGTGCTATACCTGAGATATTGTTTGTTTGTCTGATTGCATTGAATGCTGTTTCACACATTTCCATTGCTGTCAGTAGCATGATGCTAATTACTTGTGTTTGCATGCCCAGTTCTTCGAACTGATTTATTGAGCAGTCCAGTGATTATTTCCAAAGGACCAATATGTTAGTTGCGCTGTTAACTGTATGAAAAGAATACTGTACGACTGCTACTAATGGTTTACAAATTACTAATACTATTTTTCTTATTCAACTGGCAGAAGACCTGCAATTTATTTATTAATATGTGAAACAGTTCTGGTTGTAAAGGTGGTGTACGGATCTGCATACATTTTGGTGTAATTATAGTGATTGTGTGTGTATGAATGACAGTCGGTAGAAGATGGGAATGTGGAGCCATTATTAACAAGTTCAGCAGTGGATGTCAGTGGATTGCTGTGTGGTCCAATCTTTTACAACACCGACAAGCTGACAGCATTACTGCAGTCAGTTGGGACTCATTCATCTAAATGTGTTCTTCTTTCACTGTTAAGGTCTGTTCCGCTTCAGTCACAGTTGAACTGATTGCTTCCCTGAACTTTGTTGGCAGTTGTGAGAGAAGTTAATTGTCAAATGATATGATAAGAAATTGAATTTGTGTCAAATTTATTCGCATTCGTGTCTTTGACACTATTACAGAATTTTGCGGCAAAGTTTTTCTATAGCATCTCCTGCAATACTGAATTCATGGTAGTGCTTAACGACTTAGTAGTAAAAGAACTAGGCTGAGGTAGTATAAGAAAGAATAGAAAATTCATCATGAAGTACATTGTTGAAATACAGAAGTATGGGTGCAACCGATGGAACTTACTGCTGGACTGCATGTAGCTTGTGTCTGCATTGGAAATGTGTGTATCATGTGTTTTACTTACTTACTTTGCGCACTGGGCCCATCTAGTGGTCTCAGCAGTGGGTGGCTGCTTAAGCGGTCAGCCATCTCACAGCGTGAATGTAGTATTTGCTGATAAAGTATGAGAAATGATATATAAGTTGATAGATTGCCGATGTAGCGGGTGTCTGTTGTAGGAAGCGGTTGTTGTTGCTAGCAGCAAAACAGTTGCATTATGATAAAATTGCTGTTGGTGACGTGTCATCGAGTCTCGCTGCACGTGCTCTGTCCTTCATTGCTCAAGGCCGTGGTGCACAGTTGCCTCACGAGATGGTCTCTGCTGCATTGTTTGACTGTGCGATATGGTTTTGCTAGTATTGAAGCACACATTGAGCATTTATAATTTATATGTATTATACCTTAGTTTATGGTATTCTAAAATGTTTTTGTGATTTGTTTTGTCATAGACCTAAATGTGGCTTTTTCCGTGTTTAAGAAAAATACATGAACTTGTGTGCATTAACTAACAGCCACTTATGTCTGTCATACTTTTAGTCACGTTAATTATGGTTCATTACCTGTCTTTATCTTTCTTGGAATAATTGTGTTTATTGTAGTTAATTTTTGTGAAGATGATACGATCTAAAGGTATTAGAAATAATATTGTATATCTCCATATAATAGTATTCAGTTTGATGTGCATTGCAGAGTTTTGCTGACACACAGTATCCAGGTGTTATGCTACTGAGACCAATGAGGTTCATAGTACTTTCTTTTAGTCTTTATTTTATTACGCGCGTAAGCAGCTACTGCTTTAGCGCCTCTTAGCCATCGCAATTCTGTCTGTCTGTCCATCTGTCTGTTTGTCTGTCTGTCCGTCACACGGGTGGATCAATTAAAAATGGTGCAAGCGAGGATCACCAAATTTTCACCGTCGGCTGCCTGGAAGACTCTAGTTTCAGAAACCGTAAAGCTTTTCCATAAATTTTAAGGGGGTTACTCTGAACGAGGGTGCTAAATGAGAGGGGGTTGGAAAAATTTGATTTTCAGCCAATAAGTCGCTGTATCTCAGTAACGGTGCGAGATAGGGCCTAGGTTACTGTTCACCACTAATAGGAAGTCATGCACTGGCTCTCAATTGACGCCGAATTCATTGACTTTGGATGACCTTGAATGCCAAAATATGGGTTTTTTATCCATTTTTTGGCAATTTCGGGCTGTGACACAGATTTCAAGAGCAAATTGTGCCAAAATCAATGGATATAGACATGGAGAAACTGCATATGAAATTTTCAGAATTTAACATAGATTTTGACGGTCTATGTCTTGATTTTTTAGGTTCAAGGAAACCTGCGCATGAGGGCATCAAAGAGCAGTACCCCCGTAAAAGTCATTATTTTACCATTGTTGGCCAGTCTTTTGTGAAAACGGTTGCAGATGGGCATGTGCATGCTGGTTATTACAACAAGCACTACTGACGAGCTTTTCAGTCGTATCAACATCTATGACTTTGAAAGACCCTGAACTTTCAAAATAAGGGGTTTTCATTGATTTTTGCGATCTTCGGCTGCTGCGCACATTCCAAGAATGAACTGCGACGAAATGGCTGTAGATAGACTGACAGTTTGCGAATAGGAACTGCTATGGGCTTTCGCGCTTCTCATGAGCATTAGCTCAAATTGCTTGTTTAGGGCTAGTAAGAATTAAAACTTAATAGTTGACTGAAAATTTTTGTGTTATCTTTGTGTCATTGATCGACAACGTTTAGATGATTGCTTGTTTTCAATTCTGTCTTTGTTTTCAGTAGGGCTGGTACTGATTAAAATTTTTTTAATCGATTAATCACCAAAAATTAATTGCGATTAATCGATTAATTTCGAACAATTTTTCAATTTTGTAGTTAATGCAAAAAACCATGAAAACTGCAAAACGCAAGTGTACTTGTTACTGTTCATAAAAGTTGGAAACGTATAGGCCTACTTGTACACTATGCAGTCAGTTAACACGCATTTCAGGCTTTCAGCC
>Ga0056128_1004106_pt1 | contig 18133 bp, 12 predicted proteins | sample WorMetLIZISLAND2_FD_71113 | JGI IMG/M metagenome (GOLD analysis project Ga0056128, IMG submission 71113) | Marine gutless worms symbiont microbial communities from Max Planck institute for Marine Microbiology, Germany - Olavius geniculatus... ... | reverse complement strand
GGCATTGTCTTGCTGAAATGTAAAACACTCGGATCCAGAAATGTTACGAATAGCTGGAAGAAGATGCTGACTGAGCAGGACGTCTCGATAGTACTCGCCATTAATTTTCACCCCAGGCTCAACGAAAATGACATCAGTGAATCCAAGCGAAGACACAGCAACAGACACCATTACAGATTTTGAGAATGTTGAACAAGTTCGTAGAAGTCGTTGAGCTGAAACCTGTTTCATGCGTGTACCACGAGCAGCATACACACGGTCATTTTGAAGGTTAACTTCAGTTTGTGGGTGCTTGTGTTTAAAAGGGCATATCTCTGCAACTGTACAGCATTTTTTCTTAAAAATTTCAGCTTTTACGTAGAATTGGCTTAAAATGTTTTTGGTAAAAAATTCGCTTAATTTTGTGAGCCTGAATCCGACTTACAATCACTTTCAATGGGGTCCCAGTTTTTTTGAGACACAGTGTAGATTGGAAACTGAAAACAGTTTTCTAGTGGATTTAGCATTGCGACCCTCACTTTTCTTGCATTTGCAGTTCTACCTTTGCACATAAACAGAATTGTAGTTTTATTTTAGGGGGTATTAGAATCATGATTTTTATTGTTAGTTTTAATTTTGATTTAAATTGATATAACTAATTGATGTTTAAAATCTGCTGTCAGTTCCACATGTTCGCACAACATTTGCCTCCCGTGGTCTAGCATTCTGGAATTCCCCACAATCTGGAACTCACTCTTTTCTGGCATGCATGCATTTTCCGTTGCCTCCTTAAAACTCACTACTTTCGGTGCTACTCAGAAAAATGTCAACCGTCCTCAGCGCGTCCAAAATACACTTGCTAGAGTTGATGCCAGTCACGCTCTTCCTCGTGGTACTCACTCATTTGATATTCTCCAGGATCTGCATTGGCTTCCAATTGATCAACGCATTGAATTCAAACTTGCCACATTGACGTACAACATTCTCAACTCCTCTCAGCCTGCTTATCTACGTTCTGTGCTCAATTGTCACACTCTCACACGTTCTCTGCATTCTGCCAACACCAATCTTCTGTCGGTTCCACGTGTCTGCACAACCTTTGCCTCCCGCGGTTTTAGCATTGCAGCCCCCACAGTCCGGAACTCACTACCCTTTAGCATCCGTAGTTCTACCTCTGCAGACACTTTCCGTCGCCTCCTTAAAACTCTCTGCTTCCAGCAGGCCTACTGCTCCCCCCAGCAGCTCAGTCAAGTGCCTCAGATTTGGCCACTGGCTGACATTGTGCACTCTAAATATTGTATTTGCTTACTTACTCACTCACTCAATCATTTGATTTAAGTCACATCAACGTGGTTGCAGATGGACGTGGGCGACAATGACATGGCAACACCCCTGGAGGAATACGCAGCAGAGGTCGTGATTGGTGCTGATGGGGAGACTGTGCAAGATATGTCAGATATACATCCCCTGTCGTCATCGTCACAGGCCGAGCAGTCTTTCATTGCTAGCAGACAGGACGCCGGAACGTCAGCAGTTGAATCACTGCCACATCGAACTGGATTTAGTTCTAGTCATGATGCGTCAGGATACCACTCATCTCATGCCAGTACTTGTTCGCTGGCGTCGTTTGACGGCACGTCCCCACATGAGTCTGCGCTGGCATCGCCAGTCACTGCTTGCATCAAGGTCCGCGTCGTTCCAATTGCCGAGAATCGCGTGCTGATAAGGTATCCAAAGTACTGTCACCACCACAGCTGGTTCTCCTCTCCTACGATGGCGTCGGAATATGTCCAGATTGATGTGACATTTCCCGATGGTGCTACTGATGAAGTCGTCGATAACTACGTGAGGAATGACGTCGCGCGGTTCATACGCGATTCTGCCAAGTCAGAAGTTCCATTGTCTGTGATTGTCGTTAAGGACGATACAGCAACAACGCCGGGAGAAGATGAGCAATGCAGTGATCCCGTGGATACACCAGTGGTTAGTGCAGCACAATGTACAGAATTTGTTTATATCTGTAGTGCGAGTATGTATGTGGTTATGGGTGATGGAGGGATTGATGATGAGGAACTGAAAATAATGCCGTTGTTTTGTGCCTTCTGTTAAATAGCCCTGTTAGCACGATTAGTGTCAGTAGTCGATCCAGAGGTATTGATTAGATCGACGCAGGCAACAGTCGCATCGTGGGATTTAGAGAAGTAGGCAGAGCAAGAAGTTACCGTTCTTTGACTTACAGAAATTGACATTGTGAGCAGTTAGTGTTTGTGAACTTTAGTAAATTCATCAAAAAAGTTTTTGTCTAGTTTGAGGCAGTTGGTTGAGCAGCATGATAGGCATTTTGCCTGTAAAACTGGATGCACGAATCCAAGATGTTCACTGACACTGTTGATAAGTAAATCTGTTTGTTTCAAACACTAATATTCATTTTTGGAACGTAAGATTTTGTGGATGCGAGTTTCTAAAGCTGCGATGTCTGAGTGCCTGTTGTAATTCGTAAACTCTGCCAACAGCAGTGAGGGAGGGCATTGTTGGGTGGAGCCGCAGCTACTTGTGCTGTTTTATGGGTCATGGCTGTGGTTGGTGTTGCACAGTTTTAGCGGAGAGCTGCACAGTATGTTAGCACTGGGGCACCTTACCTTACCTCCGGGGTGCACAGGCTCTTACACCTGCCCAGCGCTGAGGCCGTATCAGCTCGGCCCAATGTGCGTCCCCAAATGTAACCGCAAGGTTACAGGTAGCGGCTATAAAGCCGTAGACAGCTATGAAGTCGTAAACAGACGGCTGTAAAGCCGTAAGTAGACGTAGACGGCTATAAAGCCGTAGTCGGCTGTAAAGCCGAAACCAGCACAAGAGCACTGGTAACGTGTAGCAATCTGCCCACACGAGTTTGGTCAGCTCTTAGTTGGCTCCTCGCCTCCAGATTTTAGAAATCTTTCGGGTCATCGGTGCAAAGCCTTGCCGTGATGGTGGCATCACGGCAAGGTGGCTGACCATGGTGGGGAGCACTGGGGCACATGCTGACATGTTTCTAGTTGGCCGTACATTGGTTTTTGTCTACATGTGTTTAGTTGGAGTCAAGTCGTTCTTCAGTCCGTGAGTTGACGAGTCTGCAGACCTGCACAGCTGCTGCCACTGGCAGCAAGTCCACGAGAGACAAACCAGTTATTTCGGGTGAACTCAAGTCTGTGACAGACAAGCCGGTTAACTCAGATGAACTGCTGTCGCATCTTCAGTCATTGTATGAGCAACTTAACAGTAAGTAGATACAGCTGCTGTGTTTTTGCCTCATTCTGTCTTCAGGTGATGTACAAAGTGAACAAACTGCACTGAACCGAACTGAATTACAATCTCAGTTCAGTTCAGTTGTGTTGCTGGGACTGTACAAAGCAAAAGAACTTAACTGAAATGAACTGCGGGGACTGTACAAAAACGTGCACAAACTGGCAGTTTAATACAAGTGAAGTGGTCAAAGCAAGTTCTGGATAAGAGCACGACTCATCTAAGGAACGCTGTAGCTGTTATCTGTTGACTTTTAATGCATTTACTAGTAATATTTTAGACACCAACACCAAGCTCAACTCAGTCTTCCATTCCTTCAGGTTAGGTAAATCGAGTACAGGCCTGTCTGGCTGGGGTCACAGCAGGTCTCATTCACCTGTGCGATCGCATATGGCAGGTGATGCTTTGTAGCTCTGAGATGGGATATCATTATTTAAGAGCTATGCCGTTAAACATAACCTTGACTGAAACATTGTGTGTATTTGAAGGATGGCAGAACGATGCGGAGGATCAGTTAGACATCGACAGGCTTTGCAGGGAGAAGGCCAACATACTCTCGTATGTTTGACAGCATCTATGCTGTTGCTTTCTGTATTTTTGATAAATATTTCTGGTTGTGTTTTTTATGAAGGTCTGGCCAACCCTGGGCAGGTCTGGGCTGCTTCCAGTCGTTTTTTTATTGTTTCCGTTATTTAATCTTTCTGGAAAGGCCCGCGAGGATCCAAAAACATTCCGGGTTAGAAGTGCATAAAGCCGGTGCAGCATGGGAGGGTGATTGAAGTCACACCGTGTCAGCCAATGAAACGCATTGTTTACAGTTTGACTGGTTCGCAGCAGATTATGGTATTACGTAGTTACTAGTTATGTACCGATTAGTTTAGTTTTGTGCATTTTGCTGTGTGTAAAGATAATCATACAGCTGTGTGCATTTATCGGCTTGTTAACCGGCACTTTTGTTCATTGAGAAAATAAATTTTTGTTCGAATTGTGGGCATGGCAACATCTGTTTCAGGTCATTGCCGTTCTTTTTGCAGTCAATCCGGAAAAGTCCAGGTCAAAAACAAATCACTGCACCTTTCCGGAAAGCCATAAAAAACAACCTCTATTGCAGCGGCAGTTTAATGCGTTGAATAGTCACTTCATAATTTTTTGTCTTTATGTCTGGAGTCCAGACCTTGACCAGCTACAGTATTGCAGTATTTGTAGAAATGTAGAAAACATTAGCAATAATGCAATTTTGATTTTTTTAAAATTTCAATTTATTACACAGCTATACTGCAACAAGGAGTTTTGAGAGAAAAACTTCTAACAGTTAATTTTTAGAGAATATTTCTCAGAGTGAGACTTACAATGTGTCTGCTTAACATAATATATGATACTAACTGGCATGCGATTTTAGTGATTTTGCCATTAAAAGAAATGTTAAAAGTTGTCTATGGCTGATAACATCACCTGTCATGTGGGATCGCATGGTGTCACCTTCCACCCAACACAGCTGAACGTGCCTCACCTTAACCCCAGCCAGATAGGCCAGTACTTGCTTTACCTACCCCAAATGGATGGAAGGCTGAGTTGACCTTGGTGTTGGTTAATGCACTGAGATGGGTGAGACAGGTGGCTTAGTGGCTGAGCGGTTAGGGCGTTGGATACGAGACCGTAAGGTCCACGGTTCAATGCCCAGCTGATGCGCTGCCAAGTAACAGCCTTGGGCAAGTTGTTCACACCTACCTGCCTGTGTAGGTGCAGGTGGTCTAGTGGTTGGTGTCGACTCGTAACTTTCAGGTTGCAGTTCGATTCTCACTGCCGTCATTTGCAAGCAACCTTGAGCAAGTTGCTAACCTACTGTGTGCTCAGGCCAACTCAGCCTCCTACCCTCCATGGGACGGGAAATGAGTAGTGGCTTACGGGCTATGGAGTGAAGTCCTAGTGTGGCTGATTGGGGCGGTGGCATGTCTGCTAGCTGCAAACCGCAGGTCCAGTTGTTCGTTAACGCGGGCAATGGATGGCCGCTTTCTGCGCTACGGTATCATTAGCTCATGCCGATCAGCTGCCGCTTCCGAGATTGTAAAGCACTTCTGAGCAACGGTAAGAAGTGTTGGCCTTTACCTTTACCTATCCAAGTACTAAGCACCTGACTACTACTCAGAATTCCAATGTCCTAGTCGTTGCATGACCAAGCCATTTTGGTTAACATCCAGCACCATAAACTCTGTTGACAAATGTAAAGCAAGGATACTAATAGTATACACGGTGTTTCATATAAAAGGCACCCTTTTTGTTTTTTCAACTCAGTTGAGTGGTGATCAGCTTGCGTGAAATTTTTACCAGTTGTAGCTGAAGAAATACCAATTCAAAATATTTCAACAAAATGTGACCGTTAGTTAAATATTCTTTGCTAGTTGTGATGTAATGCTGACGTCATGATGTGTCATGAGTACAAACTGGCTTGTCTCAGCTGGTTTCATCAGTTGCTACCCTGCTTTGATGGTGAACTTTATTTTGTTCATTGATGAAAAATGTTCATCGTGTCAGCATCATGTCATCGTGGGGCATAAAATCATTCATCTTGCAATCCAAAAACTCAACTGTCTCGCAAGCGGTTTCGTCGTCTAAAACAGGTTCTTGGCAGCCCTTCAGAATGTTGGACCCGGGTCAGACATTGTGTCTGTTGGGCTTTGTGCATTGCCTGTATTGCGTTTGTTGCATGTTTTGCGTTGGATAGAGACCAGGCTGTTAGTTTCACTGTCTGTCTGTGTACGTATGTCTGTAGTTGGCTGGAGAGTTTGCAGAGGAAGAAACGTCATCATCGCAAGCTGTCAGCGGGAGCAGTGCAACATGACGACTTCACAAGTTCTCACTCCGCCACAGCAGCTCTGTTCAACACTTTACTCTACGATTCACTGCTCTTGACTCACAACACAGACCCTGAGCACCAGGACAACAAGTGCAGCACGTCTGCAATGACTGTGGGAAATTCCCGCTCTCACGATGCTCAGGATGACAGTTGCAGCACATCTGTGATGATGACGGGAAAGCCCTGCCACTCTGCATTTAGTTCATCTTCTTTGACATCATTATTTTTATCAGCCCAGCAGCTGGCAGCTGAGTCTGTGTCTAACACCAACAGTGCATCCAGTGACTCCATGGCTGCTGGTGTTTTGCCATTGCCCGTGCAGGATATGAACACGGAGATAATGCAGCAGTCAGCTGATGCCTTAATGGAGTCGAACAGTATCTTAATTGATTCAAACGGTGCATCAGCATCTCGGGATGGTGATGTCGTCGGTGCCTGTAGCAGTTTGTGTTTCTCCGATGTCATCAGTAGTCATCCAGTCATTAGTGATATTCCACCGCAGCTCTGTACAGAAGCTGCTACCAACTTGCCCACTTCTCAGCGACCGACGTCTCTCCATGGGAGACCAGCTCAGACATCGACCAACGCTTTGCAGTGTCAGAATTCTTCTGTGCCAGTACATCGCGGTCAGCGGCAGTCCGCTGCGGCAGCTCCGAATGGCCTGGTGGTTCCACTTGTTGTCAAAACGTCAGCTGGTACTCCAGTTGTTATCAAAACCTCAGCCAGTGCCTGTACTCTTGTGGGCATTCTTGGAACACCGTTGGTGGCCACGTCAAGGACAACACTCGCTTCATTTTCCAGTGATAATGTACATCAGTCATCCGCCAGAACGAGGACGCGCCCTAGTGGCCAGTTTGTCCACCTGACGATTCCCCCCACGTTGAACCTGACTGGCACGAACATACAGATACGCCAGTTTGTATCAGTGCCGCAACATACCGTGTTGGCTTCGCGTGGTGTGCCTAACCAGGCTTGCTCACAGACCGATAGTGGTGTTTACCTGGTTGGTGGTGTTGCCTGTGGGTCGTCACAGGCTACAGAAGAAGCTACAGACAACACTTCACCGTCATTTGATGATAGCAGCCTACCCACTCATACCGTGCTACCAGGTCCAGTGCAGCTGCAGCAGCAAAGTGGTGTTTCTGATAAGTCGCTTCTGAGGTTTGAACAGACATCACTGCTTGAACTTAGCAGTCGTAGACCATCATCTAGTTCCAGTGACAAAATGAGTACATCGTCCAGTCTGCTGTCTACTGATTCCGGTGGCAGGCATGTTCGTGGTACTGCTGTCATTGAGGAAGTCAGGTCTGTCTGTAGCACCCCGCCAGCTTGCCATGATGAGACCTCTAGGCTGGATTCCACTACCAGCGCCTGTGATCTGGATATCTTGTCTGTGGTGCATGCCTCTGTTATACCCGACATACCAACCCCGGACCCTAGCTGTTCCTCACAGGAATAGTTAGCGCCGATTGGCATCGCAGCACCCCGCTCATCTCCAGTTTTTGGCCTGTTGGCCCATTTTCTTATCGTTGGAAAATTTTGGTGTATGGAGGCTGAAAAATTGTTCGTTTTGGGTGATTTTTGGGGCAGAACGATATTTTGTCAGCTGTAATCTCTGTCGCAAATGTTTGGCTATGTCGTCATTTCTACTTTTTTTAAACCTGCAACGCCACTGTCAGGGGCTGTAGTCATGAAAAAGAACTGGGAAATGTCTGGAATTCAGGGGCATGGGACAGAATCTTGCTTGCATTTTGCATGTTTTGCACAGGACGGTAATGTGTACAGAAATACATGAAGAGTATTATTATACTTTCTAACTTATTGCACATTTGTGTTACTTGCAAACTACAGGAACTGTTGTAAAATAAGATTTGAATAGATATATATAGAGAGAAGACAGTGATAAAATTGATAGGCCTACAAGAATGGTGATTTGATCAGAATTAATTTCTCCATTAATCCCAACTGTGATCATTTTTAGCCGAGTGTATTTGAAAACGTTTGAGCTTATGTCGTGGTTGTTGTCCGTCTGTCATCTGTCACGGATGTATTGTGGCTAAACAGTACAAGATAGGGCCTAGGTTGCTATTGGTGACTAGTAGGAAGTTGCATATTGGCATTTAAATGACATGAAAATCGGTATCGGTAAGCGATGGTATCATCGGATAGGGCGTTGTCAACTTCTTGTAGGCTGTCAATAGTAACCATGTTTCCACCTGCAGCGGTTTGGCTGCAATTCTTGGTGGAAAGTTTCAAGCTATAAATGGCCGTATGTCGGAAGTAGTGAGAGATAAGGCCAAGGTTAGTAAGTATGTTCATTTGCCACTCAGGCAGAAGACAATACAAATACAGAATAAAAAAGTACAATACTGACAGTATTAATCTCTAATACGAAGTGTCACACACCATGTCAGATTATGTGAAAATGATTGACCTTGGATGACCTTGAAGGTTGGTAGCTAAATGGCGTGAGATAGAGCTTAGCTTGCTATTGATTACTAATAGGAAGTCGCATATTGGCTTTCAAGTGACATTTGACTGTTGACATTTCTTTGGGTGATCTTGAATGTCACTGACAACCAGTATAGTCGGCTATCCTAGCAACAGCTGGGCTTCTTGTTTTGCATGCATGGATGCATCTCTTCCGGCAGTCCTCCCTGGAGAAGTGGAGAATCTCCCTGCATTCCTTACCCAACTGCTTACCTGAATAGAATATTTTCTCTTCAGTTGTTTGTTAGCGTTTCTACTATGTATTGTTATTGCAGTGACAGATTTATTGCCACTATTGAAGTTATATTTGCATAGTTGTACAATATTATGATATCGTAATGCAAACAAGCAAAACGTAACTGACTGGTGAGAAGTTATTGATTGTCAGGGAGAGTGTGTGTGTTAATGCGCATGTGCGCGTTCGGGTTTGTGTGCGCCTTCGAGTTTGTGTGTGCGTTCGGGTTTGTGTGTTCTTGTGTGCGTGCGTGTTTGTTTGTTATTTATTTATGACTAGGTGATGATAGCTCTTATATGGACAAATGGCAATTTAGTTTGTATTCATTATTTGTTACTTTTCATATATATTAGAGTGCTTAATGCTTGCAGTCTTTATTATATGCTGAATTTGTGAAAACTACAGAGAACAGATGCAGAAAGATAAAATGCAAGTTGCAAAAATATAAGAAATTTTGACTTGACTTTTTATGTGAACAATACTAGCTGAAACTGTAGTATTTAAGTAGCTCTGTGCCATATAGCTGATTGTTGATTATCTGTAACAACAAATTTGGCACAGATAAGCAATAATGGAACACAAGTAAAACTGTATGCGAATTTTGTGTGAGACAGCAGGTACTGTACGTTGCGTTGCTGGGATAGAAACTGAAATGGTGCAGAAGGTGGCTGAAACTGAAATTGTTTGTTCTCAGGCCCAACAAGAGCCACAGCGGGGCCTGGGAAACTTTCTCGTGGGCACTATATGGGGTGGTGTCTGGGTAGAGGGCTAGAATACAGAATACCGGTAGTTTATTCGTTCAAGAAATAGTCTGATTTGTTGAAAAATCGTTGCAAAATAATTGAAGTCAGACATAAGTGAATTCAGATGATCAGTTCTGCTGCCACACATATAGAAAAAAATTTATGAGCAATTGTGGAATTATGAGCAAACTTTACCCCTTCTTCTCAATGGGCCTGTCTGTTAGAGTAACTGTGTTTACAATCTGACGTTGAACCATCAGAGCAAAAAAAACTTCAACAGTTTACAAAGCTATGTAAGCGCGATATGAGTCAAAACTCAAAAACAGCAAAAATGGTTTTGGGGCGATATTATCGCGTGTTGAATTCCAGACTGGCTCTTACAAAACTAGCCGTTCTAAATACTTGAAAAATATTACTGTAGGCCTATATTATGGTGTTCCTAAAAAATGAAGGTGTTCGAAATTTGCTGGCCAACTTTCTGTTGTGTTGTAGAGCCTGCAAATAAGCTGTAGCAAGATTTTATTAGCAGAATAAAATGATATCTAGGACTTGCCCAATCTAATTGAAGTTTTCCGTATTTTGTGCTGCAAGTCGCAGTGTGTAAAAATGAACACAGTTAAAACAGTGTGTATAAAGTGTGATTTAACTGTTTTATTATCGTCACTATGCTCTGCTGGTGATATGGTCATTTGTACGATAGAAACTACTTTTGTCATCTAACTTTAAGTGTATTTTATTTTGATATAACACACTGTTAGCATTCTGCTATGATACACTTCAGCAAGTTTTTGGTGGCAATCTGTGTAGTTCGCTGCATGAGTACAAATATTACAGTCTGTCGGAATGTGTCACTGCATGCATTAACTCAAGTCCACAGCTGCTGATGTGGACTGCTTCTTAGCTACAGCTACAGACTTTGTAGGTGCGGAGAATTTGTTTCGATGATAGCCTGCAGTTGCCTCGTTCACTAGATTTCAGCAAAGATAGCCGTACCTTGAGGAGAGACATATAAAGTTGCTACAGCCAATACGTTTGATCCACACACTGACAGTCTTTGGGCCAAAGTGGTGAAAGTAATGCCCTATCCAAAGGAGGACTGTGGGAAAATGTTGGCAAATTGTGCTTGATTTTCTTGGATGGCACACATGGATTAAAAGATTTTTCAGGCACTGGAAGCATTTCATCATGCACACTGGATGACAAGAACTGTCTACAGTATTAAACTTTTTTGTCTCTCTCGGCAAAAGAACAGCATGGTATGAAGGAGCTCCGATTCTGTAGGCCTTGTCCAACCCGGGTCTGCCGGGTCCAACCCCACTGCATTGTTGAGTGACCTGCTAGATACTGCTGCTAATTAGGGAACTTGTGAAATACTCAAAACACGATTGAAGCATCAACTGTGCTACTAACTTCGGCTTTTTCAGAAATTTTGGTAAGCCTGCCTATCTTTGACAACATAATTGGTGCCCAAGACTAGAGCCCATCCTATCAGAATCTAAGAAAAGCAGCATACGACGGTAGTTGCTAACGACGCTGCTGATATGGCAATTGCTTTGACGCAACAATACAATGCAGCCTTAACAAGAAATGAGAATCAGTAACAGTTCATCCTGTCTGGTGCAAAACCACACTTGGGAACCTAAGTAGCTACCAGGTGTTCATCCTCTTCAAAGGTGAATGTGGAAACTCGACATGACTAAGCATCACTGGAACATCCTAAACATTTAACTATAAATATTTTTGTTGTTGTTTTGGTTGGTTTGTGCTGGAAGACGGACATTTACTGCATCACCATTTGTAAAGTAATAATTAAAAACATCTATTTCGAGTGACCGTCAAATATGCATCAAGTGCTACTGAAAACTTTTGTTTTTTGGACCACCTTATATAGTGGCAAATCCCACTGAATGCGTGCCATGAGACCTAGAACATGATTTATGTTAAATAAGTAAAATAAAATGAGAGTTGGTGAAAATTTATAAATAAATGCATTTTTTTTCAATTTTTAACAGCTTTGGGCAAGTCCTAAATATTGCTAAATTTTAAAAAAATACTTTGGTAATACAGTGATCATACAAAGTATCACCAAATGCTGGGTTGGAGGAAGTTAAACAACTAACATGAAAATTCCCCATTATTGATGCGAATACGTTAGCCTATATCCTAAACAAAATTTCGTTGTAGATACTTTTACTAGGTGCCAAGCTAAGCTAAGTGAAAGCCGTTTTCGAGTGTTGACTCATATCGCCCTTACATAGCATTCAAAGTGTATAGAAAAATTTTTCTATACACTTTGAGCACTACCGTGCTGCTCAGTGATCTGTTACCGGCATAGAACTCACTCTTGACATTTGGCATTTGCGCTATTTTGTTGTCAGCGATACAAACTTTGTTATAGTTTGTCACCACTGATTTGTGATTTCGTTGCATATGTATTTAAGCATGCAGTTTCGTTGAAAAAAAATTTAACACAGTGCTCTCATTGTGACTTTTCCGTGCAACTAACAATAGGCCCTGGGCCTGAAAAAAATTCCTGTGCTTCCGGTTGTTGTCTGTCCGTAGACAAACCTGTGTCCCTAAAGTTTTTATCGGATCTTCAAAAATATTGCTGTAGTTGTACTGAAAAATATTGTTTATATCTAGTCTCAACTGTTGCAGAAACTAAAAAAAACAAGTAGGGACATTTTTGGACCACCCTGTATTAGAAGCACTATACTTCTCATTCAAAAAAATTAAGGCAATGTGTATGAGTGCTAACCAGTGTTTGAATTGTGAAAAATTAGTTGGGGGTGAACTTTTCAACGGTCGGAGCCCGACCAAAATTGTGGTGTAAATCGTATGTATATAGTATATACACAGTACACAATCTGACAGCGTGTAAGGAGGGTTAGGAAAACAGTTAGGGGTTTAACTCTTTAACCCTCTGGCAAATCAAACACGGTTGGTAGCACTTCAATATTTTTAGAGTAATATATCGTAATGCCGTGAATGCCTAAATGATTGTTGAAATTCTGCATTTTTCAGGAAATAAAGATAAGTTGGAAGTCGTTTACATCTTAACCATAATTTTGTCAAATTTGTTTTAGTGGCGTAGACAATAGGGGCCCAGGCCGAAATCTCAGTTATTTGGTTAAAAATAAACTATATATTAGAAACTCGGGAAAAATAATTCAAATTGTTGCCATCAGATTGCATATTTCAAGGCTCTAATGCACTCAGTTTTATTTCAGCTGCGGCTTCGACCCAGACCCCGTTAGAGGAGCTCACAGCATTCCCTCAGATCTCATAGCTGGAATTTAGGAGTTCTATTTCTCATAGATGTAAAAAAAAACGTTTTTCACGTTTTTTTTAATTCTTGCCACGTTTGTTATCGTTTTTACGCGCGAAAGCAGCTACTGCTTTCAGCGCGTCTTTGCTATCGCAATTCTGTCCGTCCGTCTGTCTTTCCGTCCGTCTGTCACACGGCAAAAACGATCCAAGCTAGGATCACCAAATCTTCACCATCGGCTGCCTGGAAGACTCTAGTTTCAGGAACCGTTCAGCTTTATCATAAATTCGCAGGGGGTCACCCCGAACGAGGGCGCTAAATGAGAGGGGGATAGGCAAAATTTGCTATTTCTGGCCCATAACTCGCTGTAGGCCTATCTCGCTAACGGTGCGAAATAAGGCCTAGGTTACTATTAATCACTAATAGGAAATCGTATACTGGCTTCCCATTGGCGTCGAATTCAATGACCTTGAATAATCTTGAACGCCAAAATAGGGGGTTCTATGGATTTTTCGGCGATTTTGGCCTTCTACACAAGGCTATATGATCATTCACAAGGTGGCGCCACGGAACTGGCATTGGTGGCATGGCGTAGTTAGTAACGCGTTTTGGCTGAAACGAAGTTACTCTATGCCGGGCCCAGTTAGTACTGCGATGGGTGACTGCCTGCGGGCAGGTAAACCATCTCGGTGCGAAGCCTGCCAGCTAGATCGACTCAGCCTTCTACCCTCCGTGGTTTCAGGAACCGTAATTAAAGCTTTTTCATAAATTCGAAGGGGGTCACCCCGAACGAGGGCGCTAAATGAGAGGGGGTGGGCAAACTTTGCGATTTTTGGCCAATAAGTCGCTGTATCTCAGTAACGGTGCGAGATACTGCCTAGGTTACTAATTATCACTAATAGGAAGTCGTACACTGGCTCTCGATTGGCGCCCAATTCAATGATCTTGAATGATCTTGAACGCCAAAATAGGTTTTTTATGGATTTTTTTTCCGATTTCAGGCTGCGAGACACATTGCAAGAGCGAATTGCGCCGAAACCGGTTGAGATAGACAGGGACAAGCTGCATGTGCAATTTTCAGCATTGAACGTAGATTTCGACGGTCCACGTCTCGATTTTCTAGGTTCAAGAAAACTTGCGCACCTGGGCATCAAAGAGCGGTACCCAGGCAAAAGTCGCGACGAAATGGCTGGACTGACAGTTTGCGAACAGGAACTGGAATTATAGGCTTTCGCGCGTCCCGTGAGCATTAGCTCAAATTTCTTGTTCATTTTTTCAACGTTTTTTAAATATTTTTTTAAAAAACGTTTATCAAAATTTGAAAATTCTACCGAGAACGTCGAGAAGGGCTTCTAAAGCCACACAAACGAATTAATAGGCTATAGTGGTGGTAGTTTACTTACTTAGTCTAGTGATACGTGGTCTTATGACTACACGGTTGAATTGAAAGTGAATAAAAAAAATAGAAATTGAATAAAATTTTATCTCTTTGTTTAGTTCTAGTTGTACTGCAATTACAGCATTAGGTTTTAGGCAAAAAGTAAAACAAATTAAAGCTAACGTTCTTTTATTAACGTTTTTAAACGTTTTTACGCGCGAAAGCAGCTACTGCGTTCAGCGCGTCTTAGCCATCGCAATTCTGTCTGTCTGTCTGTCACACCGGTGGATCAGTCAAACACGGTGCAAGCTAGAATCACCACATTTTCACCGTCGGGTGCCTGGAAGACTCTATAGTTTCAGGAACCGTCAAGCTTTTTCATAAATTCGAAGGGGGTCACATAAAACGAGGGGGTGGGCAAAATTTGCGATTTTGGCCAATAAGTCGCTGTCGCGCGTCACAAAAAATGGACTGAGGGAATGTAATAATTTTATTCTAAACAAATTGTATTCAAATTGTGCACTTTGTGATTACTGGGAATGTGCAAAAACAAAGGGTTTAAAAAATTTCGTTGAATAAATGAAATGAATTAATAAAATAATGCTTGTGAGAACAACGAAAAGTAAAATTTCATAATCTTTGTACGCACTGCATTTAGATACCGGTAATTGTTGTTTGTGTGCCAGAATTATATGTATGCCTAATATGATTCGCCTAATGTGTCACTATTTGTATTTTTTCGCTAATATACCGTAGACCTATGCGTGGTAAAGTATGCGTGTAATGAAAGAAAAAACTCTATAAATAGACCATTTATAAAAGTTTACTTTTTTAATGTATGCCTAGTTATCACCATGAGACGTCAAAAACAGGGGCGAAATATTTAGGCGGCCGGCGAAACGTCTGCAGTTTTGTAGGGGGTGAAACGTCCAGCGAATGAGCGAAACGTCCAGGCAAGGGGCGAAACATCCAAAGGTTAAACGTGCTGGGAGCGAAACGTCTTGAGTACGAAACGTCTTGAGGGCGAAACGGGCGAAACGTCCTGGGGGCGAAACGTCATAGTGGCGAAACGTCCGTAGGCCTAATGCAAGAAAATAATGCTGAGCTGCGATGCCGACATCAGAAAAAAAGTGCAGTTATCTCGAGTCGACGAGTCAGTCAAATAATAATCTGGTGTCAGTCGTTAATGGGGTGTTTGCACGATAAAGCAAACATGAAGCCAACTTAAAGCACACGTCCTGCACGTGTAGGGGCCTATTTTCAATACATTTGCTTCATGTTTGCTTCATCGTGTAAACATCCTATAACGTTTCAAGCTGTTGACGCCGCAGTCAAGGTATGACTTCAACACGGCATTGATATCACGCATCATTGTGTTTCCAGCAAACATAATTAAGGTGCTCGGGCATGTCCAAACAGTTCGATCAAAGAAAATAACTGAAGACGGTCGGTTTATCACAGAGCGAAACGTGGGACTACAAACTTGCAGAGAAGTTGTATTTCTTCCCAGGGATTCGCTCGTGCTGCAATAAAAGTGCAATAACAGAAACTGATTTATTTTATTTTGTTTATTTATTGTAGTTTCAGTGTGCACGCAGGACTAGTGCCGCGATAAAGCAAGATTAGGCCGATACTCGACGGCGACGTCCGTTTTTGCTTGCTGTTTTCGGTTGTTTTATTTTATCGCTCGTCTGCAAGCGCCTTAACTGACTAAACTTAACCGATACGGTCGACCTGTGCGGAAGTTATACAGGCCTACGAGCAAAGTAGAAAAGATTGAAAAATGCCATGGAGTTGCTTCAGAAGAGGTTATCAATGACAGCCAAGTGGGAAAAGATGAAGAAAAGATGGATGGACTCTGTTGAAGGTGACTGGAAGAACCAGTGTAATGACAGCATCCGAAAGACAAAGCACGATTGCAACATTGCAGCAGAGAACAGCTCGGAGGGAGGTGGTATGCACTGGCATCTATGGTTAAGAGCAGCTGGATGGTGAAGACTTCGCCTGGCAAGTGGCTGTAGACATACGTGAATGTGAACAGAAGCCCAAACATTTTTTCACAGAATTAATGGGAAACGGACATTCCCCCGGACACTTCCCCTGGATGTTTTCCTCCTGCTTTTTGCATACCCGGACATTTTCCCCCTTATGTATGACAAGCGCGTGCGTGGCCTTTTCCCCGAGTCTGACGTCGTCGACGGCATGCAGGTGCTGCACGGCTGCCCTACCGACGTGGAGGAGACCGACAAGCTACAGACGCTGCTAGTGACCTGCTGCAGCGGCTGACGACGACGACGACGACGCCTGTGTTCCGCGGATCACGCTGCGTCCGCTGCCGCCGCTGTTCCCGGTGTCCACCTGGAACGTGCATGTCGCCTCGCTGAACGGCGACGACCGGACGAGGCGTGGAATAGGGGCTTCGCTGCGTTGGTCGGTCGTAACCACCCGTCTATGTGGTGCGCCATCGAGTCACTGCAGCAGGATGCGGCCGCCGGCAAAGCATCTTAAGATGTTCACCCCAAGCTTGCCGTGGATATGGATATCCATGGATATATCCATGGATATATCCACGTGTGGATATCAGACTTCAGCCATCCTGTGTATATAGGCCTATCCATGGATATTGTGCTGTCGCATTTGCTAATTAAACTGAATATTTAAGTGTTTGATCTCTATATAATATTTTTCTGTCTGTCGTTTTTACTCTTTGTTTTCTCGTTTATTTATGTTATTGAGTCAAATGAATGAATAATCAGTGACATCAGCACGTCATTATTTAGTTAGCCTAAATTAATTTATGTGCACTATAGCAGCAACATGTCTTAATCGCTGGTGCTTTAATACTGTTGTTTGGGCAACAAATGGTCTATCAATTTGTGGGATTATTTTTATTCTTTTTTATCAAACGGTAACAAAATTACAAACGTTTTGGACTCCTAACAAATTTAATTCTAGTAGGAAGTACAAACCAAGTGTTTTTCAAAGCATTTACTCTATCTATACCTGTAGGGGTACATGAATGCAACATGCGTTTTGGAAAACAAAAATCCCAGCTGTTGCTGCGATGGGCCGACCGTACCGCCTATATCTGAAGGCCAGTGTCCGACTTCCGGTTGCGAAAAGATAACGATTTTCCAGAGTGACTGCAGTCCCACAAACGATCTGGTGACGTTGCTATACTGGACGCTAAAATCAGTACTAGGATAATATATGGTAATTTGGCGCACGTAAGTGACGGCTGCAGGCAAAAGCGATGCATTCAAAATTGCGGCCAAAAAGCTGCAGATAGAGACATAGTTACTTTCAACAGCTTACAGGTAGTCGTTATCGCCCTATCCAACGGTATCGCCAACTTCTTACGACGTACTGTTTAGCCACAATACATATGTTACGGTTAAAGAGACGACTGAGAAACGACATATCGTAACCAAGGCTCAACATAACGGTCGGCTGTAGCAAGAGCAATAAAATAATTACGATAGATTTTCATGACAGCCGTGAAATGCTTTTCTAAAATCATATTTCAATGCAAATGTGTTTTATTATTGTCAAGCCGCGCTGCTTCTTACTCAGATCGTGGCCGGTATGTATGTATGACGCCTGTGGAAAATCGAGTTGTCGATTTATTTTTCGCGTCAAATACGCTTGCTGTCTGTATTTTTCACTGTTCGTGTTGCATTTATTGTCGATTTAGTCGTCGGTCGTGTTGGTAACACCTCTGCTTGTGCGTCTGGTAGTGCGTCTAATGCTATGTGTGTATATCACTGTCGTTGTATGGTTAGTGGTACCTGTACCTGTGTCGCTGGAAGTATGCCTGTAAGTAAGCGTGTTGTATCATGCGACCTACGTTACGTGACTGTATTTCTCGTGCCAGGTTGTGTCAGTCTCTAGATGCTAACCAATC
>Ga0056128_1004103_pt1 | contig 18149 bp, 10 predicted proteins | sample WorMetLIZISLAND2_FD_71113 | JGI IMG/M metagenome (GOLD analysis project Ga0056128, IMG submission 71113) | Marine gutless worms symbiont microbial communities from Max Planck institute for Marine Microbiology, Germany - Olavius geniculatus... ... | reverse complement strand
TACTCCTGCAGCGCCTCCCACAGATCCTCTTTGGACAGCACGAACAGATCGGAGTAGCCGACGCTGCGGATGTTCGCCGTACGACGGTTGCCGTTCTTGTTGCCTGCGGCACACGTAAATCTAAGTCTTCCAGCATCGCATGCAGTGCGTAACGTAATGACATTAACGGCAACATAGCTGTCTGTGTTTTTGGCCGACCGCTAGGTCGAGTCTTGATTACTACGTGCCGTCTGTATGTCGTCTGTCTGTAACGCGTGTTTTGTGGCTAAACTGTACGTTGTACTGGGTCGATAATGGTACCGCTGGATAGGGCGATGACGAATTCTTATAGCTATTAATAGTAACCATGTCTCTATCTGCAGCGGTTTGACCGTTTGGTTTGAGTGCTACGTTCCTGCCTGCAGCTATCACTCACGTGCGCCGAATTGGAATATTGGAATATTGGTATATAGGCCTAAGGAAACATTTTTGATATCAAAGGAAAATGATTTTTGCATGAGCTACTATAAAAGAATATGCCCTAAATCATTCTGTTAACAACGTTTCGGACATTTCTGATCATACTTAAGTGAAATATTTTATTTCAACTTCGCACGGCAGTCGAGCGTACCGGCAATGTTGAGAACGCTGATCTCGCCGAAGACCGTTCCATCTGTTAGCGTCGCGAACACCGTCGTACCGTCATCAGCGACTATACAACGACAGACAATGACGACGACGACAACAACAACAAATACAACTACAACAACTACTATTGCTACTACTACCACAAGGCAATGTACCGTCGTCGGCGACTACACTTAGCTGACCTCGCTTGATGATGTACAGCTCCTTGCCGATGTCGCCCTTCCGGCAGACGTAGTCGCCTGGACCGAAGACCGACGGTCGCAGCTTGAGCACGAGCTGCGTCAGTAGTCCGGTCTCGCACTCGCGGAAGATGGCGACTCGGCGCAGCGTGTCTGCGTGCACGTTCATCGCGATTTCGGCTCGGATACTCTCTGTTAGCTGGTAAAGGTATAGATACTCTCAGTTCCGGATACTCTCTGAAAGCTGACCAAGCGTTGCCTGCTCGTCCACGGTGGATTCGCTGCTCAACCACAGGTAGTCGAACCAGGTTATCACGCGGCGTTCCAGGCGCCCGTCGACGTGACGAATCCTCATGTAGCAGTGATAGATGTAGTAGTCGCTGTTGATGTAGTAGCAGGGTGCAAATCCTCATGTAGTTCTTGACGTTGTCGAGCCGGTGCCTGAACGTGTCTCTCTCAACACTTGTTTTGGCGATCGTCTCCGAGATGCCGCCGACTACCGTCGCGATGATCAGAATGCCCAGCAGGTAGTCGATAGTCATGAAGACGCACTCGAGCTCAGTGACCGGGTGATCCATCTCGCCAATGGTTAGAAGCAACATCGTCGACCAGTAGACGCAAAAGAAGTAATGGTCCGCCAGGCTTGAGCCGGGCGTCGGACTGTAGACCCAGTCGTCGCTGCCGAGGCCTATCCAGGCACTGAGCTGGTAGTAGGCAATGTAAGTATTGGAAGTTGAAAGTTAATTTATCGAAGAGATGCGGAGCGTCACCTGCCATATGTGATCGCACAGTGCTACTGTCACCAGACACGGTACTCTATTTACCTGCCGTTAAGAGATGATCAGGCTGAGCTGGTAGTAAAGGCAAGCGTTCCAATGAATGGCGAGCACGACCACGATGCCGAGGATGCCAACCCGCAGCGCGTTGGGGTAATTGGTGCGCGACTCCGCACGTCTCATAAACTCTACGAGCCGACCTAGGCGTAACAGACGGTTCAGACGGACGAACGTAGCTGTCGTTTCGAGCCAGAGGTACAGAACATCAGTGGGCAGAAGGCTGGCGACGTCGATGCGGAACGTCCTCGTGCGTACGTAGTGGCAGCCGAGCAGTGCTGACTCAGTGACGACAATACCTTGTTCCAGATAGGCTACACGCGCGACGACGACGACGACGACGACGACATACTATTACTACAGCCTACTACTACTCGTTACAACAACTACTGTTAATATTAAATACTACTACTACTATTACTAGCCTTACTCGGTCAACGACGACGACGACCGCGTATGCAGCACAACGACACATCACCATATCGAAAGCGCTGTCGATCAACATTTTCTGTCACTACCCATCATTAATACTTTTTATACTTTAGTTAGTTCACCGCACTCGATTTGTTCACAGAAGCGTCTAGTCCCGTTTAAGTCATTGGAGAAATTCCCCATTTTTCTTTTTTATTTTTTCTTTTCGCTTTCCGTCCCCCTTTCCTTTCCTTATCTATTTTCATTCTCCCGTTTCCAAAGACCTTTTGTCAACAAATCTAGCTATGGGTATTATAGTCATCGACTTCAGGACGACATTCTGAGTTTGAAAACCGCATTCGTTAGGCAGTTAGACAAAAATATGATACAATTGTATCATATATTGTATCATATCATCATTAATGTAGGCCCAAAGTTGTACCTAATTTTTCTTGAACGGTTGAAAAAACTTGCGCCTTACTTTTGCGATAAATCATTGCTCTAAAGTTTATATGGCGTAGACGCTCCTGCTTGTCAAAGTCTACAGAGTCGCAAAATGTTTATTTCACATGATAGATATAATACACGGCCGTAAACGACGATCAAGAAATAAACCTACTTCATTATAGTGTGTCCGGAAAAAAGTCACCCCCTAGACGTCGTACAATAAAAATGTTAAATTTAAATGAATTTAAATATACAATTTCGTACAATTATTCTTCAATAATTTATTAAAAAGATTGCCAAGTTTTATTTTAAAATATTATTTTAGAGCGGAGTTATTAATTGTTGAATTTCGACAACAAAATATCTTCGTTACAAATGCGATGTTACATAAGTAAACCCAGCGGTTACTATACAATTTTGTAACTTTAACAAAAACACCCGATTTTAGCAAAATTATGCGTCAATAATGCGCCATTCATTGGCAGTCAAAATGCCATATTTCAGTTATATCCGCTCAAGCAAACAATAGTTACAGTGGTTTATGTGGTGACCCCAAAACACTTCAGTTTCAGGTTTTTGTGCATTACGCCAGACACAAAACCTGAAACTGAAGTGTTTCTGGGGTGACCTCACAAAAGTTGCTGTAACTATTGTTTGCTTCGGCAGATTTATTTGAAATTTTGCGTTTTGATTGCCAATAAATAATGCATTGTTAAAACGGAATGTTGCCCGAATCGGGTGTTTTTTGGTGGAGTTCAGAAAATGTAAATTAACCGCAGAGTTTACTTCTGTAATGCCATATTGGTAACGGTGATATTTTGTTATCGATATTCAACAATTTGTAACTCCGTTTAGAAATAATATTTTAAAATGGAATTTGATGATCTCTTTAGCAATTTATTGGGGATTAATCGTGGAAAATTTTGTTTAAATTCGTTTAGATTTGACATTTTATTGTACGATGTTTAGGGGGTTACTTTTTTCCGGACACAGTGTAGACTGCAGTTCGACCACACACCCGTTGCAGAGATAAATATCGTGTTGTTAGGCTATAGCAACCGATAATATAATATTATTGTTTGCGCATAATTTCCTGACAGTATTCTGCAAAGTTCGGCACATGTCACAATAATAATATTTACCAATCATCCAATACACATTGTACCCTGTTCAGCAGACAAGATCACAACGAAAAACGGGAAAATAACAGCGCACAGCCACAATGAGCGGGCACGCAAAAGGCATATAAAATACCCACCATACGTAGCTTATAGTAACCTCAAGTTACTGTAAATAAGAACGCATAGAGTTATTACAAGCAAACAGAGCTAAAGCTAAACGTTTTCTTTCAGAATCACCAAAGAAAAATTGTAAATGTGTTACGATAAATTAGAAAACGCAAGCTACTTGATGATGCAAAGACTATGAGTTGTGACCGTGACGTGCAATTTTATAAGTTTACTCGCTTAGGTTTTGGTAAGTTTAAAACTACGTTTGAGACTTTAAATATTGCATGTCATATTGGAAATTTAAAAAAAAAACAGTATTGTGAAACTTTCAGCAAATTTTTGGCTAATTTATTTGACATGTGTTTAGAAACTTACAAACCTAAATGTGTACGGACGTCCGCAGTTTTAGCCTAACGAACTCTCATAAACGCTTACAGCGAAACTGTTAATAAAAATTTCAGTCAAAAAAATATCGTCGGTACCTGTGCGCAGTTGCACGAACATATCGATAAGGTAGACCAGGTCGCACGTGTAGTCCAAAATGAACCAGACTCTCAGACTACTACACCAGCACAGCAGCAACAACAACAACAACTACTACTATTATACTACTACTAGTACTAGAATGAACCAGACAATAAGACCTCCATCTCTGAGCTGCCAGAACACCGACCTGGCGATTATGACGAGCAGGTTGTACAGCACTGCTGCACTTGTAGTAGTAGTAGTAATTGTTGCTGTCGTCGTCCTTGTTGTCGTAGTTGTACAGCACTGCGATGGAGATGACGCCCAGCCAGCGGTAGTACGCCGTCGACGACGGATCAATCACAAGCGACCTCCAGAAACTGCAAATCATACCGTTTTAACAGTCGTTTTGCGGCCGTCCATTTTGTCGCCAATATAAAGAAATAAATTTAGGGGGCCTATTATTAGTAGGTGGCATCGCTGAAATTCCGACTATTGCAACACATTTCTCCGTGGCGTTGTCTGTCTATCTGTCTGTAGTCTGTCTGCCACATTCTTGCACCCTATACTACCGTTCTACGGATTTAAATGCCAATTCACTCTGGTGCATTTGCGGGATCCAATGACACATAGGTGAGTTCCTGACCACCCAAAGAAACGGAAAATTTGGGATCATGCATATGCTAAACGCAACCACAGCGATCTTGCTTTTTTGACAATTTTTTTGGGTTTTCAGCAGACCGTGCTTTAGTAAAAATCGAGTTATTGGCTTGATTTGTCGTCTGTCTGTCTGTTTGTCCTTCTGTCTAAAATGCAAAATTTGGGGCTGCAAACTCCCATTTAAAAAATTAAGGGCGAAATTAAAATTTCGAGCACCCATAATTTTTTTATCGAAAATTTGCGGTGTCTGTCGAAAAACTTCCTGCCGAGCCTCTTTTTTTCAACGCCACTGCCTGAAGGCTACATACCTGGGTCGGAAAAGATTGCGCAGCTGAGTCCAACAGGACGCCGCCGCTGAGGTCTTCTGTCCATTGGTCTGCTCTGGATCTTGTAACGGCTCAACTCGACCCCGGCGAAACGCCATCCAACTGCGTACCATCTGGCACAGACGAAACAGCGCAACCTTACAAGTCCATGTTACTAAAAAACGCACCCGACAAACGCGCTCGAACCATAGTCGTTTATATCAACACAGTCACCACAATAATAATCATCATCATCGTCGTCATTGCATTTTTACGCGCAAAAGCAGCTACTGATTTCAGTGCGTCTTAGCCATCGCAATTTTGTCCGCCCGTCTGTCCGTCTGTCTGTATGTCTGTCACACGGGTGGATCAGTCAAAAGTGGTGCAAGCTAGAATCAGCAAATCTTCACCTTCGGCTGCCCGGACGACTCTGGTTTCAAGAACCGTAAAGCTTTTCCTTAAATTCGAAGGGGGTCACCCCGAACGAGGGCGCTAAATGAGAGGGGGTGGGCAAAATTTGCGATCTTTAGCCAATAAGTCGCTGTATCTCAGTAACGGTGCGAGATAGGGTCTAGGTTACTATTAATCACTAATAAGAAGTCGTATACTGGCTCTCGATTGGCGCCGAATTCAATGACCTTGAATGACCTTGAACGCCAAAATAGAGGGTTTTATAGATTTTTTGGCGATTTCGGGTTGCGACACAAATATATATCATTCACAATGTGGCGACACGGAACTATCGTTATGCAATCCAGATAGAGAATTTGGTATTTGAATATTAACTTAGCGTGAACACTCCAATTTTCAGCTAAACTACTGAACCGGAACTGCTATAGGCTTTCGTGCGTCTCGTGAGCATCAGCTCAATTTTTTTGTCATTCTGGGCCTACAGCCGGAATTGTACGAAGGCGGTCGCCGTCAACCGCTTGCACTGACATTTTTCTGAGGTAGCCCTATAATTTGCATAGGCCTTATAGGAATAATAAAATGGACTTACTTTTAGAGTTAAATACAATTTTTTCGTCTCTGCGGTTATCGATTCAACGACATTATTTTCTTCTTTCAAACACGCTCAGTTTATGAAAACAATTTAATGAAGCATCCCTGGGACAGGGAAATAACAATGATAGACGCTTGTTACAGCGTGTGTTATACTGTCATTAATCACATTCACAACGTTAACTGACAATTTTATTAAGTTAGCTACCAAATTCAACAAAAACTAGCCTGTAGCTTTCAATATACCCAACTAAATAAAAATTTGTGTTGGAGTCGATGGTACCTGACTAAGTGAAAAGTCAGTCGCCATAACGATGGTCGTAGCTTCGGCGTATGAAAACGACTTATACGTTATTAATAATTACGCATTTCAATTATGCATCTGGATGCGCTTGCAGATACCGAAGGCCTATCTCATGCAACTGCTGAAGATGGACACATTGCGCAGTTTACTGCAAGTGACGTCACTGCGTTAAGGTTAAGCAAAGCAAATTGATCAAATAGTGGACATAACAGAGAATGGCTAGAAGACGGACATCTCTCCCCCTTGAGAAAAACCCCTGCCCTGCTCAGCAGTATAAATTCACGTACCGTTAGTTTTTTTTGGAAATGGACAGTTCTTAAGAGTTAATGACGGGCGATGCTAAACTTTGCTAAGCATTTTCCAGTTTATGTTTCTAAACGACTGTCTACAGCGGTGGATTTCGTCTAGGAGATTTTGTCCTACGAAGACTTAACATTATATTTGGGGATTCATACCAGTGGGATTTTGTCCGACTTCGGGGAAATTATAACCGGCATTCGAATGGCCGGCGGGCAGCGAGAATGCGTGCACCTGTCTGTGTGTCGGCTGCTGGTGCTGCTGTTGCACGTGCATTACGAGTTTCCATGGTAACTGCGTACACATTCGTGTCACCTCTGCAGTCGAGTCATCAGCTTGACGATGGCTTTGCAGTGCGCGCAGGTGTCATTCGGCTTACCTGACGTTTCTAGTCTACAACATTCCGGCGCGTTAATTAGATCCACTCCACAATGGCGTAGCCAGAAATTTTAATTGGGGAGCCTCGTCTCTCTTCCCCTCCCCCTTCCCCAATTTGTCTTTCCCATCTTTTTTCCCTTCCAGTTTTTACCCTTTTCCTCCCTTCCCCTGTCTTTCCCTCTTTTCTCTTAGAAGTAGGATCCCCTAAAATTTAGCTAAAGGGTCTGGGGAGCGTTGTGAGCTCCCCCTCAGCCGGGTCTGGGGCGGCAAGATCGAATTTGGTGCATTTTACCTTTAAAAATGAGATCTGGTAGCAACGATTTTAACTATTTTAAGCTGACCAAATTGGCCAATTTCGCGCAGTTTAAACAGATGCTTTTGTTTGGTCTGGAGGATTGGGGGCCTGGGCCTCCTGGGGCCCCCTTGGCTACGCCACTGTCACACGATCAAGATATTTATTACGAGTCACGCTCGTATAGGGTAAGCCGACCGCAGTGGCGTACATACAGGTGGTCCAAAATGGCACAATACGCCTTAACTTCATCACATGTTAATTGATTTTCAAAATTATTTTACTGTCAAACTCAAGAGAAAATCTGTTTTCACCATGCCTCGATCAAGTGTGTCGTTACATTACCTTGTAAAATGTTTCTTCATAGTTCTCGAAGTCCTCCGTACGGAGGCCTCAAATTTGAGTACTCTTTCAAAACACTATTATTTTATTGCATGTTGTACATTGATTCTCTAAGTGGGAGCACCGATGATGTCGCGCGTTACGTGAGCATTGCTGAAATTACTTGTTAATTGTTAAGCTTGCGTCGTTAATTAGGAGCTGCGTCATAGCAAAAATAATACAGTATCTTTACTTGGTGCAGAATTTTTATTTTTTTTTAAATATTATGATTTATGGTGTTATGGTGTCAACATTTTAATATCATGTTATGCATTGTGTGGTATGGATTACCGGTACCTGTATTTTTTAAACTTTGCACAGCACTAGCAAGTGATGTTAAATTTTAATCACTATTCTATGTTTGCACGTCGTGTCGTTTGGTGTAAAAATTGCATAAATTCGTTGTTTATTTGTACAGATGCATGCATTTTTCGGCTGTTTCGCTGCAGTGTTAATTCTGTTAACATGCCAAGATTTCTGGCAATTGATTACTTGAAGATTGTAAGTAAATGCGATGATTTATCTAAGGTTTTTTGCTTATACACTGTTACATTACACAATCACATTATTGTTCAGAGTTATAATTAACAGCTGTGATCTTACACTGCATACTACATAAAATCGATTAAGCACAATCGCAACAACGTTGATATCCGAAGCCTGCATAATATTGTGCTGCTACGCCGTACACGCGACAAAGTTGTCACAAAGCAGACTGTTTTACAGCAATTAATAATATAACCAAGCGTTTGTTGTTTGTTTGCTGCAATGTCTAGATTCTTCAGGCTGAGTATATTGATCTTTCGTCTTACCAGCTGACGATTCTGTCTCATCTGTACAGTGACGTTGTTGATTACACACAACATCTGAGTGGAGTTTTCAACCCCGACTCAAGTGCTTACAAAACACCTTGGTGTTCAGGTGTCTGCTTAACTTTTGTTATTTACCAGTATTTTGTTTGCAGTTTAGTTAGTTTGTACGGTGAATTAACTAGATCTGCACCTTGGTAAAAAAACTGCCAAAGTTTTACAAAAATACTCAATGGGTATTTTCATTTGTGAAGGCAGAAACTATATGCACAAGATAAAACATACAATAAACATTGATCAGTTTAAATTGTCAAAAAAACTAATACGTTGTTGCAATTTTCAATGCATTGCATATGCACATACACATTGAGTCCCGCATTGATCCAAATTCTGTCATCAGTGTGGTGATTTCGCTACATTCCTTTGTTTTGCCATTGTTACTGTCTAGCAGATAGTATGCATAATTTACACCAGTACAAGTTAAGTTTAGAAAGCAGTACTATCGGTGGTTGTCAAGTTTTTGTGCATGTATTGTAGAAAAGTTATTTGTGAAGCTCATTACTCACACTGAGATCAGTCAAGATATAGCCGAACTTTGTCAGAACTCTGCAGTGACAAATCAGGATCTTATGCTATGGTAAGACATAGGCAGCAGCAGCATCAGTAATTAATTACACGTGCAAGTTATATGTTAATTTATTAATCTATTTTGTTGCTCTTAGTTGTCTCTAAAGGTAAAGGTAAAGGTTTCTCATACTCAATAACGAGTGTAGGGCCTGGAGCTGATCCCAGTCACTAGGCAGTCAGCTGGCAGGTGACATAGTCATAAACCCAGTAGTAGGCTGCCATTAGTTTCCGCCAGGCCTGCGGTTACTTTCCCAGCCAGAGAGCGTCATCGCTTTTTGACTGGTACTAAAATATACTGCTTGGTGGCAGAGGCACATGTATGTGAACAACTTGCCCAAGGTCGTTACCTGATAGTGCCTCGGCCCGGAGTCGATCCTGGGACCTTTCAGTCACCAGTCCGGCCAATTATCGTTACACCACCAGGCCACTATTTAAGAAATTTTATAAAGTTTTATCATTTTTGGTGAAATCCATCCTATGATAAGTAACTAGCATGGTCATGCTGCCAGAGATATTATTATACAGCAATGGCAGTAAGTAAGGTCTGGTATTTAATGGCACTGCATGCAGCATTATCTTATGATTTTTAATGCTTGTGGAAATTTTTATGTCTCAAAACAGCATTGTACTTTAACAGAATTTTGCTAATTATTTGGTACTAGAGTTGCAGTAATGCTGCACTGACACTGTGTTTGTCTGTGTCTGTAGCTGTGATGAGGAAGAGTATCAGTCGGTGTCTCAGCTGTTTGCTGATGAGGAGGATGAAATCAGTTCTTCATGCCTTGCTGCTGCAGTCCAAGCCACTGGTATCACTGCACAGCTTCGGCATCACTCTCATCTATTTATAACTATTGTTACAATTTTGTACCATTTGTGTTAGTCAGATCTTTCTCTTGGTCTGTCTCTTACTGTCGGAGCTAAGGTTTAGTGTTTTCAAACTGAGTTTATTGGGTGACTGGCTGACTGGTTGGATGGTTTGGTACTGGATAACTGCTTGTCTGGAATACCTGGAAATATCAGCAGATTTGACAACAATTTCCCGATAATTGTAAGAAGTATTGCCATATGAAGCAGTCTATTGATACAGTTACAAGAACACTGAGTATGGAAGTGATGCATCTGGTTTTTGGAATTATGTATCATTTGAATATTGCACAGTTACTTTGGTTTTGGTACCAGTAATAAACTTCTGAGCACATAATCATATCTGCTACCAGAGTTTTGAGAAAGCAAAGCAGTTAAAAGTTTACTTTTGGGGACTGGCTGAACTTGAAGAGTTAAAAAAAGCTGTGCCACGTGTCTGGCTAGCACTGCATTCTGTGCTTCAAAATAGTGTTTGTAACAATGCCGTCTTACTGTATGCTGTTGATTATGTTAGGAGTTGTGTGACACTGGTACCTGCTGTCTATCTACATTGTGAATAATAATAATTATATATATGAATAATCATCTTCCATCGATTGAAAATTCATATGTACCTATGTATTGCTTATTCAGTTTTTAAACTCTGTTTGGATTATAGTAACCAAGGGTCAAGTAATGTTAATAATAATTAACAAATTTTGATTTGTGATGTACGTGAGCATATCAGTCGGAAGTTGATGTAATGATGACCGTGTGTGTTTGCCTGTGTTTGTCTATGGGCTGTGGCTGTGTCTATGTCCATAGAGGAGCTGGAGGATATATTAACAGTAGATGATGACGTGAAAGATGGTTGTGTGGCACAAGTACCTACTGTCAATCAGCTGGTATCTTGTCTTCAACTTTTTCCACTTGAAGACCCTTTCTCCAATTCTATCAGTGCCTCATGGTAAATACTGATTTATTGACAGTCAACACCTCTAAAAATTTGTGCTTTGTTTTACTGTATTGCATTTTTTTCGAAGTTTTAAGGTTCTTATTATGTGCTTCATTGCTGTGGGTACGTGTATCTGACAGACTGACACGTGTTCAATAAACTGCTTACATGCTTGCTTAATCACTTGCTTATTTAATTAGATACTCAGCTGTTGAGTTGTTGTCTTTCATTGCTTTTATGTGATAATGATAATTTCATATTGCCAGTCAACAACACTTGCGTTACTTGACTGAATCGCCATACTGATGAAGTGTGTTTTCCGGGTGTGACAATTGCTTTGTATCTGACATTTGCTCTATGACAACTCAACACCTCACAGATCCATGCATTGACTAATGTGTTGATCTGCAAGCCGGTTTGCCTAGGTTGAGTTGACAGACAAGCTACACCATGTTCTCAATGCATCTGCACTGGTCATATGTGTCTAATTTATGGAAGTGTGACTGCAGAGAGGCTTTCAAGCATAATGTTCTGCATTGGCTTGACATTGCTGACCAGATCTGGTTCCACCTGGGCACAGAACATGTAGAAGATGTGCATTTGGGCATGTCAGTCCGTTTACTTGGAATCTACCTTAAAAGCAGAACTCACTCTCTGTCACTTTTTAGGCGCTATCTCAAAAATTTCTACTTGGCATTCTACTGGTACACCAAGAGCGTTCACAATTTTGTGGCTCTTAATGCACTATATAAATTGCTGCTTACTTACTTGTTCTGGACTCAATATACTCAGTGGACTCAGCTACATCACTGGCTGTCATACTGATGTTGCAGTTTGGCACTGGAATGTCTGGAAGCAGAAAACGTGCCAGTGAATGTGGAAAATCCCGAGTCGTTCTCACGCATTTCAGTCAAGGTTTGTTTTTGTTCCCTGAAATTGTGCCAGATTTTGGTGATGATCTTTGAGGACAGGACTACTGTGTTGATTTAACGATCATCATCATATCATCATGGAGAGTGCATTGTGGCCAGTCATTATTTCTAGGACTGTTACAGTGAAGTGTCAGAAAGTAGGGCAGCAAATGTGCAGTATAAGTGACACATTTGAGTTGGTTTTTATTGCAACAGATAGCAGCATACAATGTCAGCACTTGACATCTGTTCTTGTTATTTATTAAATGTATGATTATGCTGAAATTTGCATGAAATCTGTACAAGTAATTTTTCATGCTAGATGTGCCAATAGCAGCAAAATGAGGTCTTGTTGGGGGTACTCCTCTTGCATGCCCTCGTTTGAGGGTAACCCCCTTACCCAAGGCACAAAATTTTGTCACAAAAAACTATAGAGTCTTTTTGCAAGCCCACAGTGAAGATTTCATGATCCTAGCTTGCACCATTTTGATAAAGCTCAAAGGTGTGACAGACAGACAGATAGATAGACAGACAGATGCCTAGGGTGTAGCTAAGATGCGCGAAGCATTCTGCTGTTGTGCGTAAAAAGTGGTTGAATATCAGCTGTTAAAGTTCTGTAGTTTATTGTGCATCATGAAGGAGCCGGCTGAGCTGGAGGAAGTGTTGCAGCATGATGTTGCTATGAAGTCTGAATTTTCTGAGCACCATGTACATTCTTTACAGCAAGGTCTCACTCCAGTTGCTGATGAAGGTTTGATTTATTGTCAGAATTTATTTTGCTATTACTATGACTGTAACTACAACAACAACTACTACTACTACTAGCAAAGTTCCTGCCCTATGGGTGGGTTCTCTCCATTACCCAGCAACTCAACCCCCTCAGGCTGCCCGTGGAGAAAGGTGGGAGGCAAGGTGCATGTACCTAAGGCATAAAAGGACTAAAACGCCATGGTCGGGGTCCATGACCATGCAACACAGAAGGCACCAGAGGAGTATGATGGACAGACATGACAGACAAACATACAAACTTTCCATGCCTTATAGTAAGATGACTACTTACTGTGATGACTACTACAGTGACTACGACAGCTATGATTACTACTGTTAGCCTACTACTACTACTACTATTTCTGTTACTACATCCACCACCACTATCATTTCTGCTATGTGTGTGTGTGTGTTTCTGTTAGCGTGTCTGTGTTTTGTCTCTATCTAGGGTGTGTGTGTGTAGGACTGTGCAGTAGTGAGGAAGTATCGCGTGGTTTACTTGAGTTGAGCAGCGGCTGTGTTGAGGTTGAAACTGAAGCTGGTTGTCCGTCACTGCTAGCGTCATTACCAGCTGCAGTCACTGCTATGCGTGAGTAGCTATATATGTCATCACACTTCGTAGTCATTGAAACACAGAGATCCAGTGAGTTAAAAAAAACTGTTAAAGGGCATGTATAGCTCTTTGTGAAAACCCATTTCAGAGCTATGTGAGCATTACCTGCCTCTCATATGGGATCACACAGCATTTTGGATGCACTCTGCCTTAACCCCAGCCAGACAGGCTGTGTCAGGTAGCATGGTGAGCGATGCTGTACAGGTCTGAAATGGGCTATTCTATAAAAAGCTGTAGATTCCTTTGTCTCACTTTATCTGCCATGGAGACATTTTTACGCCAGGAAAACCTGCAGCAATAATGCCTCACTGTGTTTGTTTGTGTCTGAAAGGCTGAGCTGGACTGGGTAGTTAACTGAAAAAATTAACACTTTTCTAACAACAAGGCTGTCAAAATTTATGATTAATTAGACACTATAATTATATAATAATAGTTAATATTAATGATTAATGAAAATTTGATCATTAATTTTTTGACACAAGTTATGTCATTAATAAAGATGATAAAGTACATATGATGACAAATAAAATAAACACTTACTATTGTGTGTTGGTACATTTGTTGTAATTGTTGGCATACAGTTACCACTGTTAGTTTTTAATTGGAAATAAGTGAAACAAAGGATTAATTAGCCATTAATTTTTAATAAGGTAATTACACAGTATTATTTTTTTCAGTTTTAGCCACACTTTTGTAGTTTGCTAAAGTCTCCCACAGTAGAGTGGTTTTGCTGCCTACATATCCATATCACTTGTCAATGCCGCTCATCTGCAGGAGACTTTGTGCTGCACTACATGTTGTAGTGTTATTATTCTATATTGAGAACTTTTTGTTGGAATGGTAATAAGTTTTATAACTACCAGTATAGTGTTCATGTTGATGTGGAAGGTAAAGTAGAAAGTGATAATTTCGGTAAATACCAGCTGGAATCTCCAGTTTCACTGAGCACTGGTGATGATTCTGGGGTTTCGACAATGCCATGGAAAGATCAGACACCATTTTCACTGGATATGACAGCAGATGAAGAATTGTGGGTAGTTTTTTAAACCTGTAATTTGTTTTAAATACCTTGTAGTATACACAGTGCAGTTTGATTAATTTGTGTAGTTCATCGGTCACTGTTTCAACCTGTTGACTTCTGATCGTCGTGTGTGTAAGAAATAGTTGGGCTGCAGAAATTAACGATTAACTAATCAGTTAGTTAATAAAAAGTTAATAAATTAAACAAAGTAATCGATTAAAATTTGATTAAAATTTTGGACTTCTTAACAGCCTAAAATGACCTATGATGAACGTTTGTAATTTGATTTTATTTCGCACAGGACATGGCGTATATAGTGTTAGTTTAACAGTCTGCACTTTGTGAGCTTTGACTACTCAGTTTGTGTAGGCTACTGCATGATCATCACTTTTTCAATTCTGCATTAGCTTGCAAAAGATAACAACAACCGGTGGATGAATTAATTGATTAATTGTGATTAATTTTTGGAAATAATTCGATTAAAAAAGTTTCAGTCAGTAGCAACCCTAAAGAAAAATGATTGAATGTGGTGTGTGTGTACAGTAAAAACCTCTGTGATGAGATGGTCGTGAATGTCTAAAGTACTCCGTGTGTATACATGCATGATGATAAGTTGTGTGATGTACAGTTGTGTCTATGTGTGTACAGTAAAAAGTTGTCTGATGAGACGATCATGTCTAAAGTACCTTTGGAGTCGGCCACAAATGAACAGTTTCTTCCTGGTAACTTATTTACTTTGTGAGTTAAAATACTAGACCACTGAGTTTCTGTCATAACTATTCAAACTGTTCGCTGCTGCTCCTACTACTACTGCTATTCCTATTTCTACTGCTACTACTACTTGCTGGCTTAGTGGTGTAATGGTAGGATGTTGGACTTACAATCAAGAGGTTGTGGGTTTAGCTTAGGACTGTAATTTATTTTTGTTGTGAGTTAAAATACTTGACCACCAAGTTTTTGACATAACTGTACAAGCTGTTGACTGCTGCTTTTTCTTCTCTTCTTACTATTACCACTGCACTACTGCTACTACTACTTTGGAAAAGCCTGAAAAAATCAGCGATTTTTCTCTTGTTTTGTGATCGTAAACATAAACCTATAGTCCTTCCCGAGCCTTAAGGCCCATAGGGTGGCACTGATCTCCATTTCCTTGGCCCTCAGCCAGACACCAGTTTTTACACTGCGAGACCACGGATACGGGGCCAGTGTATCACGCGGTGTGCCTGTTTACATCCCAGCGGTGAAGGCGGTACCAAATTATACTGCTTGGTGACAGAGGCACGTGTGTGAACAACTTGCCTAAGGTCGTTACCCGGCAGTGTCCTGGTGCAGAGTCGAACGTGCACCTCCGAGTTACCTCAGGATTACAAGTCCGACACGTTACCGTTAGACTACCGAGCCACACGTTTGTTTTGTGATCACCCTGTGCTATTACTACTATTACAGTACTGCTATAGTTGCTACTCATAGTTTGGTGCTGTGTCTGTAGAGCCTAGTACTGATGCTAGTGCGCTGATGTCTGAAGCTCTGTCAATATTACTGCCTCAGACTGCAGTCAGGCTGCTTCATGTACAGAAGCAGCATTGTGTTGATGATCTTAACTTGCCCTGGGATCCTATCACACCTTACAGCAGCAATCTGACATATCACAGCCTCCGCCTTACTGCCAGTATGTCTTCTCACTTTGCCACCAGCATTTGCTAGCATAGCTTAAAGGTAATTATACGCTGTGTTTGTCTTTGAAAGTTTGAGTAAACTTACAGACTGAAACAGTAATTAATAATATAAATTTGTCAACTTATGTTTCCAGTTGTTTGCTGACATTTTGGCAGCTGCTGCTGCATTCTTTGGAATGACTGTTTACCGTCAGATGTCTCTGCCAGATGTCAGTTGGACATGATTCTGAATCAGGCAGCTGTGGTTGCCGAAATGTCATTAGAAGTCATAAATAAAGGCCGTAATTTGTTGATTTTATATAGCTTGTTAGACACTGGTTTCATTGGAGTCACACTTAGCCACTTCAGAGACAGGTGTTTTGCAGCTGCAGGCCCAGAACTGTAGAACAGTTTTCCTGTTCATCTGAGACATCTACTGTCTACGTTTTGTTCATCTATCTATTGCTGGATCAATGATGTTCTGAATCTTCTGATAAGTTGCAAGTTTGTGTTACTGATCAGATCAAAGTTGAGTCAAAAATACTTGTTCGACATCTTCATAGATAGAGACTTCTGTATGGTCCAGTTACTGTATGTAGATTGCTACTGCTGGTGGTCGGAGTGACATTCCGTGCTATGAGGGAAGGGTCTCACGTGCATACAGGATCATTTGCAGTGGATTGGTTGTCAGTTTGTTCAGTGATGGATCAGTTGTACTGTTGCTACTATTACTGTTGCTTCTAGTACTACTGCACTGTTCTGTTTGTCATACACAGATGAAGTTGGACTTGTTGATGATAAATCCACTCGTTGTGGGTCACTGGAGCCTGAGCAATATCATAAGCTACCGATAGACTGGTTTTCTATGTCCTCCTCCGAAACTCAGTCTGGGCATCTTCAACAACAGCCGGTTGCCAAGGCAATGCAGCCTGGGCATCCATGGCAACCATCGGCTTGTGATGTCATTACCGAGTCAGAGGATCCGGAATCCCCGACAGTACAACAAACGTCTGGTGTCAGTAAGTCTCAGAAATCTTCATTTTGTTTTCAATATCATTGTTCTCGTCAGATACTCATATAGTTAAAACAGACCATTACACATTATAAAGGTCAAAATAGACTTAAAGCAGTTTGTTAAACACCAATTTAAAAATGTGTCTTGATGTTTTGTTCATAGTTGTCGCATTAGTAGTAGATCTCAGCTTATCAGGATTTTGATTCCATGTATGTGGACTGGCTGCCTGGCATAGGAAAAGGTTTGTTGCTGTATTTAAAAGCATTTGTTGAGAGATGTGTGTTAATTCTTTTCCTGTAATTTTCTCAACTTGTACTTCGCCCATATGACATAGTGCTTAGTAGCTTGATTCACAAAGAATCCCATTCAGATGTGCCTCTATTCGAGCTGTTCTGAAACTGGGCATATGTAGTCGTTGGGTCATATTGCATCATCACCATTAGCATTGTTTTTGTAGCAAGGGGGGCGGTGGTACATTAGCAGCAGAAACAGATAAAATTTCACTTGGATATATTTCGTTTTGCTGATCCTTAGGATTTTGTTATGGGGGAGTGTATGGCAGGGAAATCCTCTCAGAGAAAATTCCCCGGATTAGTACCACAATAAATGTCACAAAGCTTGGGGGAAAATTTTGTCTGTTTCTGCTTTTGCTCTGCTGCTGATGCTACTATTATTGGTAACATTTTGATATTTCGACCACTATTACTACCACTGCTTTTGCCACCACTGCCTTCTTCCCTCCATGGGACAGTAAAGTGAGTATAAGCTGTCAAGCTGAGTAATAATAAATGGCAATGGTGGATGTAGTTTCTGTAGCTGCCTACCGGCAGATCTATTGGCTCAAGCTGATCGGCTTGGTCCAAAGGTCGGCATCCACCTGGCGCTCATGCTACAGCGTGTGGCCAAAAGTGTGTCATAATGGCGGCGGTGCAAAGATTCGTTTTTTGCCAGTTAAATTCAAACATCGTAAACAACATTATTTCAACAAATGCGCTTACCTGGTATTTCTGAATTTTGTTATAAATCCTTTCTGCGCAATAACAGAACAAATTCGTCGCAGAATGAATGCGTAGAGCTGACGAATAGAGGTTTAATGAACTTTGCTTCAGGTTGTTAGAGCAG
>Ga0056128_1004102_pt1 | contig 18150 bp, 14 predicted proteins | sample WorMetLIZISLAND2_FD_71113 | JGI IMG/M metagenome (GOLD analysis project Ga0056128, IMG submission 71113) | Marine gutless worms symbiont microbial communities from Max Planck institute for Marine Microbiology, Germany - Olavius geniculatus... ... | reverse complement strand
CGCCGCTACTATGCATAGTGTCCTAACCCAGAGAACAAAGGCACTATGCATAGTGTCCCAATACCTTTATTAGCGTCCCTTCCCCCACGACGCCGCCCGACGCCATTCAGTCACGTGGTGCTGGCAGACACCTGCTTGCCTGGGAACTGATACACGTGCGCTGCTGAATGGTTTACACAGCCGCTGTCATATGTTTTTATTTCGCCGGCAAGGGCGACTGTGTGTAAAACTTGATTGCGAAAAGGTTTTAAAAAAGGGTTAAAAGTTGTGTTTAGCTCTTTATGGGAAACACATCACAGAACTATGAAGCGTCGTCACCTGCCTTGTGAGATCACACAGTGTTACCTGCCACCCGACAAGTGAACGCGCTTTGCCTTGACCTCGGTCAGACACTGGCAGACAGGTACTCGATGGATCTCAGTGACCTTGAGTTGACCTTGGTGGTTGGTTTTTTACCTAGATGGTTTATGTACCTGCAGACACCCATTTAAGTAGTTACCACCTGATAGCAACCCGACCAGAAGTCGAACCCACAACATCTTGATTGTAAGTTTGTGTGACACCCTGTCTGGTACGCCACCACGTCACAGATGTCAATGTTGATGTGACGAGATCACTGTCATGTGACTCACGTCAGCCAGTTTCTTCTGGGCAGCGGTGAAAACAAGGTGCTGACTAGTTAGCTCTGATTGGTGATGCAACTTGCTGTATGATGATACAGAGTGCTTACAGAAACTATGCCAGCTTGCATGTATCATTCAGCTCTGCTCACAAAAGTGGAAACAGGAAAGCTACTGCTTTGTTGCTGCAGTGCGTCAAAAATTGTGTAGTAAATTCAAATTTGCGGAGACAGTACTCTAGTCTCTCATCCGCCGGGACTCTGGCCCCAGACACATGGGAACTTGGGAAATGAATGCCACTTTTGAAATGTTTTTTAACGTACAAAATTGTACATCATTCATAGCCACTGGTCTTATACCTCCATAATTGGGTTAATGTTTTCTAGATACCATTGACAATTTAATTGCTTTTCAGTAGTATTGTCATGTTGTCAAGACTCTGGTTTTAGGAACCGTAAAGCTTTTCCATAAATCCGAAGGGGGTCACCTCGAACGAGGGTGCTAAATGAGAGGGGGTGGGCAAAATTTGTGATTTTTGCAATAAGTTGCTGTATCTCAGTAACGGTGCGAGATATGGCCTAGGTTACTATTAATCACTAATAGGAAGTCATACACTGGCTCTCAATTCGTGTCGAATTCGATGACCTTGAATGACCTTGAACACCAAAATAGAGGGCTTTATGGATTTTTTTTGATGATTTCGGGCTGCGACACAAGTCTCTATCATTTACAAGGTGGCGCCACGGAACTATCGTTATGCGATCTAGATGGAGAATTTGGTATTTGTATATTAACTTAGTGTGAACACCCAAATTTTTAGCTAAACTACTGAGCCGGAACTGCTATAGGCTTTTGCACGTCTCATGAGCATTAGCTCAAATTTCTTGTATTACTGTATGAAGTTGTCACTGCGTAATTAATTGTTGATGTGCTGCAGGATGAAGAGGAAGAAATAAAACTGGAAATTAATGTCTTGAAGAAGGTAAGTCTGTTCAACCATTTGATGATGTTGGAACTTGGTAGGCTGATAGGAATGGCATTCGACTTGAAAACACTTCTGCCACAATAGATGTCATGAGTAACTATAGAAAGTGTGCTGGTTAAACAAAGTTGAAAGTTATTAGTAGTTTGTAGACTGGTTTACAGGAAAATGTTACTGTTAAGTATTAAATCTACCAAAATAGTGCAGGCATGCATGATTGTTTTTCAACACCAGCACATCTCTGTTACCGTAGAAGAAGTAAACACAATTTTTACAGAAGTACATCATGTCGAACACTGTTGTTTGATGTGCAATGTGCGTGTCGTGTGAATGTTCTGAAGAATCTGTCTACTATTGTTTAATATCTACTAAGCTGTCTGTTATTCCAATACACTATCAGAAAGTGCATATTCATGCATAGAAGGTTGTTTTGGTCTTTTTTGTAGTCATTTGATTATATTCTTTGTCACAAGTTCCAGTGTGTTTTGCATTGGCTTCACAGTATTCTCATCATCGGAATATCGCGACATACTATGGAGCATTCATTCGCAAGAGTATCAACGGCAAAGATGACCAGCTCTGGTTGGTGATGGAGTTCTGTGGTGCGGGGTCAATCACGGAGCTGATAAAAGCGATCCGCAGCAACTCGCTGAGTGTGGAGTGGATTGCCTATGTCTGCCGGGAGATTTTGCGTGGTCTTGCACACCTCCATGGTAATCGTGTCATTCATCGTGATATCAAGGGTCAAAATGTGCTTCTCACTGACAATGCCGAAGTCAAGCTTGGTGAGTTGATATTCTTCTATGTCATGGTTATTATTAACACAGGGGTAGGCTGTGTCACTGCTACAGTAATTAATCATTATCAGTAAGTATAATGCAGATAACAAATTAATGATCTTTTAAATGAAAAGCTGAGGTTTCATAGGCATTTTCTTACAGTATATGATTTCATTTTTTTCAGAAGCCTGGGATGTCATGATGTGTGCAACAGCTTAAATTTGTTTTGTCACTTTTTAAAATCAGCATTATTTTGTTTTTTTTTGTTTTTTTTTAATTTTGGAAAGTTGATAGTTAAAAATTAATAATTATTACTTTTTGTATTTCTAGTTTTGTGTTAGGGGAGAAGTTGCTACGGCTGTGCTCATTACATTTTTAGCTGTTGACTTTAATAATGAGATGCTCTGTGCATTATCATTCTGCCACATTAAAGTAATAAATGCCGTTGTTTGCATGCAGTTGATTTTGGAGTCAGCGCACAGCTGGATAAGACAGTTGGCCGACGGAACACTTTCATTGGCACGCCATACTGGTGAGCTGTTTGTAATGTGCATAGTGCTACTTACCTGTCTGTTTTAAGTGTCCAAATATGTCTAATTGTTTCAGTGTAATATTTAAATATTTTGAAAAAATATATGCGAAAATGAGTGCATGTTCTCTTAATATGTGCAAACCAAGTAAGTAAGTATGAGTTTGTCTATCACAGTTAAGCTATGTGTTTTTGCAGATGGTGATGCAACTTTGAAGTAAATAAATAATAGTCGGTGCTGTTTTTCTGTTGATGAAAAGCTGCTTACATTTCTCGCTTCATTTTTGGTAAAGTACTTTAGTAGATTAGCAGTGGTCAGTAATTTTTAAAAATTGGGTTAAGTTATGTTTTGATTTTTTCTTAGTGCCAAAAACTGGGAAAAATTGTTATGGATTTTTATTGGACATTGCTAAAATTGGTGACAACACCAGGTGCTTTTTCTGCTAGTTAAAGCTTTTGCAATGGGTGATCCATATTTAGTTTCTGCTGGTGATTTGATGGTGATTTCTGGATGAACGTATGTAAATGTTGTGGAAAATAAGCTGATAAAAATTGCAGTACATTGACAACGCTGGATTTATGAATGTAGCTGTTAAGAAAAACCAGCATTTGACTTATGAATGAATGTGAAGTTTTGTTGTTTGCTGCCACAGGATGGCTCCTGAAGTGATAGCCTGTGATGAGGACCCCGATGCAACGTATGATAATCGGGTAAGTATAATAATGATAACGGTAATAATAACGGCAATGACTTGTTTGGCTTTTTACACTGGCAGTGGCAGCAGAATGAATTTGCTGTTTGACGTGCTGTTTTATGTCATGTTTTTTGAAAATAATATCTATTTGGATACTGAATGCTTCGTTACTGTTTTCTGTGTGATATACATATATGCTTGTTGTATCATCTATTTAGCCCTTTTCCACATCAACTAGTTTCCTTTTGATTTTCAGGCTTTGTTATTTTTTTTATCTTGAGCATTGTTATGGCACAGGCTTTAGCTTTTAATATCATCGCACCAGAACTTTTTAATTAGTCAATCCTAACATGCGGCGAATGTATGAGAGGCACATTTTTTGTCTTTAGTTTCTCCATCCCCATTGTCATGCATTGATATTGCTTAACTTGTTTGGCATATTTTATGCCCTTATGTGCAAATTGTTTGGTATGGCCTAAGCAGTCTGCCTGTCGGATAACAAAGTTACTGACTTAGCATATCAGATATAGTCTTGTGCTGCATTATTGAAGTATAGTGATCATTTAGTACTACACGCTGCCGTTCGACTGATCACTGATGTTCGCCGAAATCAGCACATCAGTGCGACGCTGCATGACACGTTACATTGGTTGTCAGTGTCTCAGCGCATAGTGTTCAAAATTGCGCTGACGACGTTTGACTGCGTTCACGGTCAGGGTCCTGGCTACTTCGATGGCGTTATGACACCAGTCCACACTGTTGCAGCTCGGGTCGGACCAAGGCAACGTGGTCGTTTCAGGCTCACGTACAACTCGGTTCGGCCAGCACAGCTTTTTCTCAGCGGCACCAACCGTGTGGAACGATTTATCATCGGAACTGAAAAGCAGAGACATTGGCAGACAGTGTTTTAAACAAAACCTCAAGACTTGGTTATACGATTTTGCTTACTCGTAACAGGTGCCTCTGAGAACTTTGTTTGAGAGGTGCCCAGTAAATTCACGTATTGATTGATTGATTGATTTGCCTTCATTGCTCTGGTGCTGTTAGCTTGGCATCAGCAAATGCATCTAACCTGTAAGTTTTCTTGCAAAAAGGAGTTAGTTGTGAATAACTCTGGGATAGTATAGTGGTTTATCAACAAAAACAACATCCTTTCCCCAGTAATGTGAGTTTTTCTATTTCATTTTTTTGATCATTTGTATTAGTCTAGGGTGCTATATGCATCAGATTCTGAATAGCCTGAATTATTGGCATGTATTTCAGAGTGATCTGTGGTCACTCGGAATAACTGCAATTGAAATGGCAGAAGGCAAACCACGTATGTGTTTCATGATGTTTTGCAGTAATTGTGTATCATTAGTACTTTTGATGATTGTAATTTTGTGAAGAAATATTTATTTTCATTGCTTTTTGCTGTTTTTTTTATCATTTTCTGTGTCTACTGATGTTCGTATTTGAACTGTCAGTTATTTTGATTTGACACTGATTATGCCATTGCTTATTATGATAGCCATAAAAGTTTTGGCTCTATCATTATTATGTTGTGTTGTTAGTATTCTAATGTGTGAGTGACTGAGTATAATAGCATGTGTGTACTGTAGCACTGTGTGATATGCATCCAATGAGGGCACTGTTTCTCATCCCTCGCAATCAACCTCCTCGACTCAAGTCTAAGAAATGGTGAGCGACATCTGCATTTGTTGATGTATACACGTTTTGTTACGGGAGGAAAGTGAGCATGTTAGCCTAATGCTTTGCTGATGTTTTGGTGGGTGGTGGGGATAGTTTAGTAATTGTCTGTATGCTGATGAAGCACATACAGTGAGTGGCCATAAGTGAGTGACCAAGATGGCACCACTACGTAATTACCAGCAAGTGGCTGACAAGATTAAACGCATGTTTGTGAGAAAAATACTAAAGAAAATAATCTGTAAAGATCTGTAATTGGTCGGATAATTTTTGGCTGTAATGAACAATTGCAGTTGTTCAACAAGGAAACGTATAAGCTGTGAATATAAGCGAAAGGCAATGGCACCCAAATTCCGATGACTGCTCCAGTTAAATCTTCTTGCATTTCGATGTTGGTCAGTTTATTCTGGAGCCTCAGTTTAATTATCCGCCATATATTTTCTGTTACACTTATGTCTTAACTCTGCACAGGCCATGTCACACTAAATATCCATTTTTTCATTTTCCAGATTTTTTGTGAATTTTTAGTGGTGTGCTGGAGCTAACTTTCATGTAATATGAAAGGCTTTTTTATGGCATAATTAATAACAACTGGCTATAAATTATCATCTAAAATATTTTTGGGTTTCTTAGCATCATCATTACTATGGGCTGAAATCAGTATTTCTACATTATTGTAAGTTATGCATCCAAAAAGAACAGAGGGTATTTGCGAAAAAAAAATCATTTTACCGATACATCCTGGCAGCCACACATCATGGCTGATTTTTTGTGGTATTTTCGTTAGAATATTTATTCAAAAACTTGATATATATGCATGACTTTCTCCTATGTATTTGACCATATCAACATGAGTAAAATTTTTGCTCAGTAACTTTAACCAATTATTTTAACACAGGCATTTTTTATTCATTCTTTCCTTACCCGTTTGCAATTATTTACCCAGTTTAAATACAGTTACGCACACAATGACGTCATTTTGATGTCAGTGCATGGTCATGTAACGTAGCTACTTAATGCAATCCAAAAATAATCAATATGGTCAACAATTTGAAATTTTTGCTTAAATGCTTCTGCCAACGCTTTTTGGAGGCACATTTTTACTTATGCATTTTGTCAGCCACACTTTGTGGGCAATTTTCTACAGTATTCCAGCTAGTGACTTCTGCTTTTAGGCACCGTGTATAAATCCGCTTTATTATTATTATTATTATATGTTTTAAAAACCTGAAATATACGAGCGATGTTTTCCTACGTATTTGTCAATATTGGTACGAGCAAAACCTTTGTTGATTAACTAGAGACAATTATTTAAACACAATCCCTTTCTGTTTTTTGCTTACTTTTGCTTACAGGTAATGTAGCTACCGGTACTTAATGAAATCCGTAAATAGTCAAAATGATCAAATATCGGAAGTGGGTGCTCAGATGTTGCTGACAACGCTGTGGTAATGCAGACGAATTTTTGCTGCTTGTTTACTCACTTTTGGCCATTCACTGTAGTAATGAGTGTATGCAGAAGAATTTGTCTAATATGTGAGTGATCTTGTCAGTGTACTAATATCATACTACAGCGGTTTACAGAACCCTAAGAGCTAAGACATTAGTCAGTGGACAAAATCCTTCATGTAGTTGTAGATCTGTACTTGGAAATTACTAGTGTATTTTATAGTGGTCATGGTACATACAATGTTTTATATGCACATGCAGTCAGCGCTGAAGTGAATACGTGGTTGTTTTGTTGCGGCGTGGAAGGCCGAAGAAGTTTCATAACTTCATTGAAGTGTGCCTGATCAAGGACTACACGATGCGGCCGAGCACAGAGCAATTGCTGAAACATCCGTTCATTAAAGATCAGCCAACCGAGCGACAAGTTCGCATCCAGCTCAAAGAGCACATTGATCGACACCGACGCAGCCGACGAAGTGCGTTGTCACTGATCATTTATGTCTTTACTGATGTTGTATATGCTCTGCTGCCAGTACAAGGGAAGGCGATGATCGGAAGTAACATAGTTTTGTTGAAGTGGTCTGCTTTTCTAGAGTTACTGTTGTTAGGCTTTTGAAATGACAACTATTAGCAGTCGAATCGACAACTAACTTCAACCAGAATGTTACGAGTGCTAGTTTTTATTTGCTTGACTTTATTTTCATGTGTGATGGTAAAAAAGTGAAAACTGTCCATGTGATGAATAGGTGTAATACTGGGTTTACATCAGTTTTTCGTGTTTATTTGGTTAGCCTTATAAGGTTTATAGGAGTATTCTGAATTCTGTATTGTGAAATTCGATGCAATAAACTGACTGAAAACTACTGGTCGCAGTATTATTCAAAAAATAGTAATAATAATTATTATAGTAATAACAGAAATAGTAGTAGTATTGGACTAGATGTTCTATGTGATACCCAGTCAGTGGTGCAAAGATGGTTTTATGGCAAGTTTGGCGACATGAAATTGGCAGGTAAGGGTGATTCTGTGAGTGACTTAATTGTAGAGGTGTTGTTAGTTTATCTAACTCCAGAGTTGAAGATGTTTTTTATTGCAGCCGACGATCATGAAACTGATTACGAATTTGGAGCTGGTAGCGATGATGACGATCAAATTGGAGATGGCGAACCAAGGTTACACATAATTATCAATGATCGGCAACTACATTTTTAGTTTTATAGCATATTCTGATATTTTTAAAATCTATATTTGTGACAAAAGTGTAGAAATGTAATATTTGGGATATGATGAGTGATGAAAACCATGCACTTATGAAATACAGAGTTACTAAAAGTAGTAAAGTCGTGCAGTAACTATTTACTGGCATGCCAGATAGGCTTCAGAGCTTTGTGTAAAATCCGGAGAGTTTAAGGCTCTAATACAATGCAGTAAGTGTGTGAATAAACGTTTGCTATTGGCTCTCGTTTGAATTAATGTTATTGGTTGTGTGTGTTTGGTTGTGCCATGTAGCTCCGTGATTCAGATTCCCGGTGAGTCAACGCTACGGCGTAACTTCCAGCAGATTCAAGAGGGCGAAGGACGTCGCACGCCCAACCCGCTATCATCACGACGAGTGGCGCCACCAGCGAACGAGTTAGTGAGACAAGACTACAGCCATGGTGGACCTCGCGGCAACCGGCCAAGACAGACGGAAGATCACGCGCTGAGGCCGCATGACGACCGGCGACATGCTGATGATCGTCAGGCACACGGGCGTGACGACCGGCCAGTACGACACCGTGGTGATGTGCGCCAGCCTGGCTCGGACGGCTTTCAGCGACACCCCGATCATGTCCCTGTGATTGGTCATCAACATCAACACCGTGAACCCGTGGCCAATCACCGACGTTCTGTCCAGCAGCCAGCCAATCACAACGGACAACCGGTCAGGCCGTCCCCACCACGCACTGACAATGACAGCCGGTGTGTAGTTATTTGTTTGTTGTTTAATGATAGAATTATGTATGTATTTTTTTTCATTTTTTGCTGGCACTCGTACTGCCTTTGTCTACTATACTGTCTTTTCCGTGTGTCAGTAACTCACAGGTGCAATCATGCTTGACCAAATGAATGGTCGTTTAAGTCTTGTGCTGACTTTTTTGCGTGCTGCTCAGTGAGTGCACTGTTTAAAGATAAGTTGTGTCATGATGTTTTCATGTTGCAGTTGGGTGGGCGAGGTTGCAGGACAGCATAGACATGCCGACCGACAGCCACAACGTGACTACGTTAGTCAGCCGAGAGATGAGTTCGGCCGACCGGTGCCTGTACGTCATGCTGACAAGCCGTGGCATGAATACCGACCTGCCATTGCAGCTGCTGCCCCTTCACATCCACCGCCACCGTCAGGTAGCACTAATAGCAGCAGCAGTACTTTAGTAGTACGAGCTCCGGCAGTCTAACATGTGTCAAGATTATTGCTGCCAGATGGCTAACGTAATATGGCTTGTATCTTGTGATCGTGTTTTTGTTTCAGCCGAAATTGGAAATGGGGCAGTTAGCAGTCTTTTTAGTTATTCGGATTTCTAATGATCCGTATGTCCAAAAGCTAATAACTACAGTGTTAAGTGACACATGTGGCATGTAATTTTCAGACAAATCAAACGTAAATCGTGAAGATCTGCTGGCACATCAGAGACCAGTGCACAGAAATGACGACAAAATACACCAGCCAGAGGTTGGTAGTTTGCAGTTTAACATTAATTTTTGACTGTTTAATTATTATTGTTTTCCTTCATTGCTAAGACGATTTTGTTTTTTTTGTTTCTTTTTGAGTACTTCTTCTTAGATCATGCATCATCTTGTAGCATTATCTGTTCTCTAATAGTCTCTTATCAGTATTGTATCTGAAAAGAAAATAATAATGTTTACTGTATTTAACATCATTCTAATGGTTTTTCAAGTTTTTTTTCTCTTTACTTCTTTAGTGGAACAATAACTCAGCTGGTGGTGTATGTCTTTTATGTTAATTTGGTTTTTTTATTGGAAACTGCTGCGATGCATGTGTGAGTTCGATGGGTTCTGTTAAAGATTACAGATTAGAGCTGAAAAACCTCATCTCAAAGCTACGGGCGTCGCCTGCTATGTTTGATCCACATGATCTGACATGGGTAAATGCGCTGTGCTTTCACCAGAGCCAGGCAGGCTGGTTCTTGATTTAGCTGAGCCCGGAGGGATGGAAGGCCGAGTTGATGTTGGTGATTGTTGTTGTGTGATTGTTAGGAGCTGGATGCGCTGGCAGCTCAGCTTGTGCGTCTAGGAGGGGAGGTGCCAGCGGCTGCTAACAGCCAGTCAGCTGCTGCTGCTGCTGCTGTCACAGCTGCTACTCAGAACCAGCCACCGTTAGCCGAGTCGGACTCTGACTCTGAGGACCAGCTGCCGACTGCAGCAGATGGATCTCTGCTCGTCTCCGAGCCACCGCAGCCTTTGTATGTCATCATATGTCACAGTCTTTGTATGTCGTATCTTTCAGCTTTTGTGTGTACTTTTGCTGTGATGCTTCCTCATTTCTTTGCTTATAGTTGCTTTTGGTGGTTCAGTTGAAAAAGATGTTTGAAGGTAAAGTTGGATTTGCCCCATATGGAGCATAGGCAGAGTGCTCATCTCCTAATTGATAGACCACTCACTATGTGTGACTCATGGTCAGTGCAGGCCAAACATGTGGTTGGTTTACCATTTCAGTCGCAGAGTGTCACCATCTCTTGGCTGATACCAAATTATACTGCTTTGTGACAGAGGCACATGGGTGTGGCAGCTTGCCCAGAGTTGTGTCTTTTGTGTACTGACAAGGTTTGTACGATTTTCATGTTAAATAAATAAAATAGCGAGTTGGCTGGGAGTTGAGCTTATGGCCACTTGATCACAAGTTCAGTACACTAAGTGCTAACATGTGACAGGATGTACTTTTTTTGTTTGACAATTTCCACTTTTCGGTGACTTAGCCTAACCCACCTGAAACTGAAAACAAAAGTTTATATTTTAACTGGTATTGGCTGTAGTAAGTTTGGCAAAAATACAGACTGAAATTGGGTGTGCTTTTTGTCATCAGATCTGTAGTTCATTATCAGTGTGGTTGGTCGATGGCAGTTCGAATGGTCATGATTCTTTTCATACTGGCATAATCGTTTATTTTGCAGATCTTCTAGTGCGTACAGCCGTTCAACAACAGAAACTGTCGACTCTGTGATTATTCATGATGGTAGGTTTCATTGGTTTCATACTATAACTAAATGCGTACAGATCACATGATGGATCGACTTATTTGAGGTGATAGTAAATTTGCAACAAATGTACAGTGTTAGCTTATAGCATACAATGCATATGTTAGCATTTAGTTTGCTTTTTGGTTACACAGCTATTACAGCATGTGCCATGTTAGTACTTGGATGTGGTAAATTGGGCACCTGGAATTTAGGAGTTGTATCTCATAATGTTCTTTGTGAGACGGTGTAGTTGTTGGCCCTTCGAATGGTCATTGGTCATAACTTTTTGTGCTTGCGTCATTGTTTCGTGGTTAAATCTCATGTGTTAATCTGTGTTGTTAAATGGCCTTAAATTATGTGCTCGTTAGCTGCTGTTGTGAAAAACGGAGCACGTAGCAGATAGTCCAGATAAGTAGTGAATTGAGAGAAGTTGAGTTATGCTGTTGTATTGTTTGTTAGATGTGGCGCCGGGTGTCGAGCCTCCTTGGGCTGCTGCTGCTGCTGCATCGCCATATTCAGCGGCGATGAAGGATGATAGGCACAACGACACGAGTCAGCAACTTGTACGCCAGGTAATCAGTCATTGTCACATCTCATACAGAGCCTTCTGTGTCTGTAATGTTTCTTGTTATCTTCTGGCAAACTAGCTTTGTTTGTTGATTTTTATGTTATTTTGAAAACTGTCAAATAAGTAAGTAACATGAATGATTACAGTTTCAAAGTGCCAAGCGTGTAGCCACTGTAGATATTTAGGTGCTCGGGTGGTAAGTGCTGAAAAATGAGTTCTGAGGGCTTGAGCCATTTGTAGGTATTGCATGCAACAGAACGTACATAGCATCATTTTTGTTTGATTATTTCTTGGCTGTGCTAAGGACTTTGCTGAAAGTTTGCTTCATTTTTCAATAAGACTGATTATTGGATTATACTGTCACACTGCAAAGCATGGGCGGATTTGACGTACTGTGAGAAGGTTAGTATTGTTGATACTACATTGTTAGCAGTGTAGATATAGACTCGTTACCTGGTGTGGTTAAATAAATAAAATAGATTTTATGAATGAAGACCGTGATTCACTAGGTCTCTGTATTTGTGTACTGCTTGTGTTCTTGAAATAAATGAATGAATGAATTGTGACTTTTTTGTTTGATGGTGCCAGTTATAAGGACACTCACCTTTTTGCTTACCTATAACTCCACCATGCCGGCGCCTTTAACATACTGAAGTTGGCATTTGTTTCAATGAAGGAGAAGAGAAGGCAGTGTAAACTTGATTGCATTTGTTGTGTTGTTGTCCATGTAGAAGTCTGAGCCAAGCCGAGATGATCGAGACCGAGGCTCGGTTGCAGTGTCTGGAGCAGCATCAAGCTCCGTATCAGCTGGTGCCATGTTGCCATCATCTAGCTCAGCACATGATGAACTGAGTACTAGCCTAGCCACAGAACGACAACAACACGGTGCTCTCCCTGACCTCCTACCACCTCAGATACCACCACGAGCTAATCAGACCACTGACAAAACTGTCTCAGATGAGGTGCAATGTTTAGCTTTATCTCTCACCACTTTCTAAGTAGCTGGACGTCACCTTGCTTTCATCAATGCTGTGGTCATACATGGGGAAGCTAGGGTTAGAGGGGTTGGCTCGGGGGAGGGCAGAGGAGTACAGAATGAAGTTCCCCTAAAGGATGAAGCAGACACTGCATTCACTGAACAACCAAACTGTTTTATAGAGCATATTAATGCTGGCGCTGTTGTAATTGCTGCTAGATGTTTCTCGTAAATGGTGCACTGGAAATGACTGATTGTTTGTATTGTGTTAATATTGTAGTATTGCAAAGCAGTCAACAAGATGGAGACGCCACCACCGCAGTCTCAGCCGCGAGGCTCGCTGCGGTCTTTCCTCATGTTTGGCTTCTCGTCCAATCAGGTAGCACGGTCCATGAGCCGGACTGATGACAGCCAATCGGACGCGTCGACGCTGGTTCGTCGTAGTTCTCGCGTGAATGTGAACGTGGCACCGGCACCTGTGGTTGTCGACAGTGATGCGCCAGAGATACGCAAATACAAAAAGCGTTTCAGTTCTGATGTTCTCTGTGCTTCTTTGTGGGGTATGTTCTGTTTGTTTCTACTGTTATGACTTTTTTCGTATTTTTTTTTTATTTTTTGGTTTTCTCATAGACATACTGTTTGTTAGTGATTGAGATGTGCTATTCCATGCATGGTGGCTTGGTGGCATGACGTTTATATCATTGGACTTACGGTCAAAAGAGGTGATGGGTTTGACTCTCAGTTGGGTCGCTATTAGGTGGTTACTACTTGTTGCAGACATGTAAACCATTTCAGTATATAACCAACCACCACGGTCAGCTGAGCCTTCTATCTCGCTAGGGTCAGTAAATTGAGTACCAAATACCTGTGTGATAAAAAGGTAAAAGGTAAAGGTTGTAACTTGTATAGCGCATCATCGCGTATACACACCTTGAATGCGCTTTTCGTCACTAACCAGAGCCGCCAGCCGTCGGCCGGCCAGCCACCGCATGCAGCCTGCAGACACAGGCTAGCGCATCGGCCGGCCAGGCAACCCCAGTCAGCTGTACAAAGGTCCCCACCTTCCGTAACCCATATAATGTGTTACTACTCATTTAACCGACCCCAGAGGGATGGCAGGCTGAGTTGGCCTTGTTGGTTGACTGATAGTGGATGCTTTACCCACAAAGTGGTCAAAGAGCCATCCTTCAGTCTAGCGCAGGATAGGGAAAGTTTGCCGGCCAGAACTGACATTCTAACCACTATGCTACGCCACCAATTGACTCTCATGTGTGATCCCACATGGCAGGTGATGCTCTATAGCTGTGATTGGTTACAGTTAAGGGCTATGAACAACGTTTAACCTTCTGTTCATAAGGTATAGGCTGAGTAAACAGAGAAGTGGAGAGTATGTGTGATAAGATGACGTTGAGGTTGATGTATTGTTGTCTGTAGGGGTCAATCTGTTGATCGGGACAGACGGAGGCATGATGTTGCTGGATCGCAGTGGACAGGGAAAAGGTTTGTTGCAACTAACTCATTTCTACATGCACTGTGTCCCAACTAAAAGTGAAACATGAAACAAATAGTTGTAATTCAGTAAAGAGTTAACAGTTTTGTCTGAAATTTTAAACACAATAATCGCAAATTAAGCTAAGATAAATGGCTTATCAGTTTTAAAAAATAACACGACAGTGTCAGTTTTATTAGCATTTAAATTACATTGCTCAAAATATAAAGTTTACAACACAGCAGTTTCATATAAGCCTATAGTGAGGGTTTGCCTTCCGTTTAACAGTTATTTCTAGAGCTGTCAAGGCATTAATTTTTTTAATGCATTAACGCAGTGCGTTAATTTTTTTAATGCATTAATTAACGCGTAAATTAACGCACCCAGTCCCGTCGAAATGGAGAGTAGGAGGTAAATTACCCCGGGCTTGAGACGTTTATAGGACCCGCCTGTAGAATATAGAAAGTTATAAAAATGAAAAAAAGTTGTAAAAACACATATAATTTTTATTTTTTAAACGTATTCAGACTATTTACTATTTAACTATTACATTATTTTATTTTAACAGTTAATTGCTTGAACGAAAAATTTCTCCTCTCCCATCGCCTATTCTTCTGCTTACATTTTTATTTCTCTGACTTCTAATACATGTACTTGTTGCCATTATGCCTTGACACAAAAGGTGTGTAGACTGTTGAGCATAGTGTTCAGAATTTTTTACGTCCGCAGGTAACTTATGGGGTGTTTACACCATCCAGCAAACGTCCATTATTAGCACGTGTATTTTGAATACATTTGCTGGAAGTTTACTGGACGTTTGCTGGATCGTGTAAACACCCTATTAGACACAAAAGAAGATGTTGCGCAAATGTTTCAGTTTAAACGTGTAACGTCGTGGCTACACGCACCAATTTCCTTGTCCAAAATGTTGACCGACGTGACTGGGCCTTCCGAGGTTTATAAACCTCGTCTGAGGAAATCGTCGCGTGTAGCCACGCTTTAGCAGGGCATTACTGCTGTAAATTTACGCGTGTGCTTTAATTTTTTTAACGCGCATTAATTTCTTTAACGCGTGTTAGTTTATTAACGCATTAACGCGTTAATTAACGCGTCAACTGTGACAGCTCTAGTTATTTCATGTTTTGTGGGTGCCTGGTGCATTTTCTTGTTTTAATACCAGTACCTTGACTGAATCAACATTGTCAGCAATTCGTTTCTTACACTTTTTACCACTTCCTGGTTTCTGATCCACAGTGCTGATTTGATCAGTCTTCAGTGAGCAACTTCTTCAATAATAACAGAGACCAGCTTTTGTTCACAAACTTTTTGATACACTTTTTTGCTTCAAAACTTTTTTCTTGGTGCAAAACTTTTATTAAAAGTCTATCATCTTTGATGAAAACCATTGTTTTTTGTTATTGTTTAGAGTTACATAACAGTGACATGTCAGTGACGTCAAGGTATAGCAAGCACCTGTGTTTTGAGCCGTTTGTACCGGTATATAACAAGAAATTTGAGCTAATGCTCATGAGACGCGTGAAAGCCTGTAGCAGTTCCGGTTCCGTAGTTCAGCTGAAAAGTGAAGTGTTCACGCTAAGTTAATATACAAATACCAAATTCTCTATCTGGATCACATAATGATAGTTTCGTGGTGCCACCTTGTGAATGATATTGACTTGTTCGCAGCCCAAAATCGCCAAAAAAATCCATAAAACCTTCTATTTTGGCGTTCAATGTCATTCAAGGTCATTGAATTCGGCGCCAATTGAGAGCCAGTGTACGACTTCCTATTAGTGATTAATAGTAACCTAGGCCCCATCTCGCACCGTTGCTAAGATACGGCGACTTATTGGCCAAAAATCGCAAATTTTGCCCACCCCCTCTCATTTAGCGCCCTCGTTTGGGGTGACGCTCTTCGAATTTATGGAAAAGCTTTACGGTTCCTGAAACTAGAGTCTTCCAGGCAGCCGACGGTGAATATTTGGTAATCCTAGCTTAGACCATTTTTGACTGATCCACCCGTGTGACAAACAGACAGACGGATAGACAGAATTGCAATGGCCAAGATGCACTGAAAGCAGTAGCTTCTTTCGTGCATAAAACGATACTTTTGAAAAATTTGATTTTTTCGTTCATGGTTCATACTTATGCCAAATTTTTTGTACTTTTTCAAATTGGCTAAAGATGTTGGACAATAATTTATACTAGTGGCAGTTTTAGTTTAACGCAGTTATTGACGGTGTTTGATGTTCCACTTTTTATTGGGACACAGTGTAGATGCCCATCTTTGTTCTGCTGAAATCTCTGTCATTAGTATTAAAAGAGACCTCAGTGCCAGAAATGACATGATGTCGTCATGATAAGCTGATGAACCTGGCAATGTAATTTGTGAGTAACATGAAAGTACCGTGGCACAAGATTAAATAACTGTATCTAGACTAAGGGCAACAGGTCAGCACATACCTTTGCTGATACTAGTTCTTTCAGTAAAACTGACTTAGTACAAGCTGCTGTCATGTATTCACTAAAAGCTAACTGCTTGGTTCTTGGGCCATTATCGTAAAATTTCTTTAAAGTTTATTAATAATCTTTAGAGTAATCGATTGACAGATAGCACACAAAAGTGAAAAATAACATGATCTTTTTCTTTCAGCAGAAGGGTGATTTAGTCTGTAGGCATTTATAACGATGTTGAATAATGAACTTCAAAAATTCATCAACTTAACCTTCATTTTTTTCATTTGTTGCCATTTTATCAACCACTGCTGACTTGCTTTGCACGGTTGCTGTTAGCCGCTAGATGTTGCTCCAGTGAACAATTATTTATCACAGAAGTGAGAAAGTTATGTTCATTGTGGACTATGACAACAGAGCGATGATGAGTTGGTTTATGAGTGTTGTTCGTTAGCATGTATAAGAATGTTGTGTTATGCTGCAGTTTATCCAATGATATCTCGAAGACGCTTTCAGCAGCTTGAAGTGCTCGAAGGTCAGAACATTCTTGTCACAATCTCTGGCAAGAAGAACAAGATCCGAGTCTACTATTTGTCGTGGCTCAAGACGAAAATACTCAAAACAGATGTGGTTAGTGTTTGCTCTCTGTTGCCTGTGCTTAATTGACACATCAGGCCTTTGTGTCTTTCTGTCTGTTTGTTTATCCATCCGTCTCTATGCAAGATATCTCAAATTACAGATGGTTTGGCCTGTTGGACCTAACATTTTTTATTATACTTTGAAATTCAGCTTTGTATTAGGTAATAAACAAAATTTTTTGGCTAGGAAATAAATGGCTGCAAAATGATGTGTAAGTATGTGGCACTTGTTCATCAAAGATGGCTGTATCAGTTGTAACATAATTTGGTCAGAGAATGTTAACTTATTAAAGCTATTTGTATTACATTGTTATGTTTTGACATTCCATTAGTAGTTTCGTCCACCTGCTGAGTCGTGGTAATTAAATTGTTCAGATTGCTACAGTTACAAGAAATTTGAGCTAATGCTCATGGGACGCATGAAAGCCTATAGCAGTTCGTGTTCACAAACTGTCAGTCTATCTCTAGCCATTTCGTCGCGACTTTTACGGGGTACCGCTCTTTGATGCCCTCGTGTGCAGGTTTCCTTGAACCTAGAAAATCGAGACTTGGACCGTTGAAATCTACGTTCAATGCTGAAAATTTCATATGCAGCTTATCCATGTCTATCTTTATTGGTTTCGGCGCAATTCGCTCTTGCAATGTGTCTCGCAGCCCAAAATCGCCAAAAAATCCATAAAACCCCCTATTTTGGCGTTCAAGGTCATTCAAGGTCATTGAATTCGGCGCCAATTGAGAGCCAGTGTACGACTTCCTATTAGTGATTAATAGTAACCTATGCCCTATCTCGCACCGTTACTGAGATACAGCGACTTATTGGCCAAAAATCGCAAATTTTTGCCCACCCCCCTCTCATTTAGCGCCTTCGTTCGGGGTGACCCCCTTCGAATTTATAAAAAAAGCTTTACGGTTTTTGAAACTACTCTGTGTCTCAAAAAAAACCGGACCCCTATTACGTTTTGAAATAACTCCAACAAACTGTGCCTAATAATAATAATGATTAGCTGAGAAAATTGTCAAAAGGTACTCAATATCGTAGTGTGT
>Ga0056128_1004101_pt1 | contig 18151 bp, 8 predicted proteins | sample WorMetLIZISLAND2_FD_71113 | JGI IMG/M metagenome (GOLD analysis project Ga0056128, IMG submission 71113) | Marine gutless worms symbiont microbial communities from Max Planck institute for Marine Microbiology, Germany - Olavius geniculatus... ... | reverse complement strand
GGATGGGAGGGAGGGGAGCCGCAATTCCTTCCGGGTTCAATTTTTCATTGTGCATGGGGCGGCGGTTAACGATTAGCTGTCATGCAGCTCGCACCGATACAAGCGTCAACATATACGTCAGCACTCGCCACATAAAAGAAACGTTATTTCCCGCCTCCGGTAACTCGACGACAAGTGACGAACGATCGCAGCAAAGCTGTGGGGCATGAAATATTAAAAACCACCACCACCAACGCCGGCGGGGGGGGGGCGATAGATCATAAATGCGCTGGGCACAAGGCGGCGACACACGCACCGGAATGGAATAGAATATTCCTACCGCGGGCGGCCCGTTAATTTCACTGACTTTACACCTGCAGCCCAATTTTCACATTTTGGCCTACCGTTAGGTCGGGCCTTGGATATATATGATACATGTATGTCGGCTAAACGGTACGATGTAGGAGTCGGCGATGGTACTGCTGCATGGGCGATGATGAGTTCCTATAAGCTGTCAATGACATGGTGTCTTTATCTGCAGCGAATTGGCCACAATCTATTTCATTTTGAATGCAAAGTTGCTGCTTGCAGCCATCACCCACGTGCGCCGAATTACCGTATTGTATCCTAGCGTTGACTGCGTTCGATATAGCAGCATCATCATAGCGTGTATGGGACTGCAGTCACTCTGAAAAATCGCTTTCTTTCTGCGACTGTAAGTTGAACGCTGGCCTTAGGATATAGGCAGTACGGTCGGCCCACGCTAGACGGTAAGACGCTGGCATACACTGAACGAGGGAGACACTAACAAGAAAAGTATTGCTGATAAAATAATAAATGAAAACTAAACTGTATTCAGATTTGCTGTCATACGGCAGAAATTCGGTGACCACGAAAAAACTGTATCCTGGAAAATGTTTTCCCGGGTCTTTGGGTCTAGTCTTCTCTGTACACTGAAACCTAAAACCCTAAACACTTTTTTTCCCAAAAAAACTAGGCTTTCCCTTTTCCAGCCGATCCAGCGGCAGAATGTAGTGTCTGGCAGCGACATTTTAATGCTTCATCTGGCAGCGCTAATTTAGCGCACAATCTGCCTTACAGACAGACGCAGACGGACAGACGAACACACAGACAGTCCCTAGGGCAGGCACACGGTCACTGCGTTGCAGTAGTACATCGCATGCAGTTTTATTATACACTGTGTCCCAGAAAAAAACAAGTAAAATTGTTTTTGACAGAACGTCGTCAAATCTTCACCGAACTTGATAGTTTTTGGCAGAAAGATGCCCAAGACAACAGAATTATGTGAGACACACTCAATGGCCACCGCACCTAACTTACGTCAATGCACTACCGTGTTAACCGCAAATGCTTCAAATTGTTACATAAAGCTGAGTTGCTGTCTGCATTAAACGTTCTAACGACTAATTCAAACACATAATACACTAAATGTGATTTATTTAGCAGAGATATAAGTTCGTGTAACAACTTGCTTCCAAATAAATTATCGGTATTTATACCCGAAGTGTGCATCACACGGACAAAATGGCTTAGACCTGACGCCACTGGCCGATAGCAGCATTAACGATCGACTGGTTAAACTGCACCCCACTCATCGATTAGACGTGTTTTGAGCTCATCTGTCAGCTGTGTTGTTGTTCGCTATTATCAGCATAAAATATTTAATACCACAAAATAATTAAATCACATGGCGCCCTCTATGGAATCGATGATACAAAGGTGAGCAATCTGACACTAATAATCACCTTGTAATGTAACAATTCTCAGCATCTGCGTTTAACATGGTAGTGCGTTGACACAAATCACATGCGATGGAAAGTAACTGCATCTCACATAATTGTATCGTCTTGGCCACTTCTGTTACAAAAATTATCAAAGTTGGTGGAAATTTGACACAGTTATGACGAAAACAGATTTGCTTGTTTTTCTGAGACGTGATGTAGAACGGTCTTTAGCGGTGGTGACCAGTCCAGTGCCTTCGACATCAATACACATCACCGACCATCACTGCAGATGAGATCGTCCTATGCTGCGGCGCCAGCGGATGATGCAGCCAGGAAAAAAACACACGGAATTATTCGCACAGTAGCAGACTGCACTACACGGCGACGGTTCGCTAGTCTGAATGTCCGTACAGTGTGGGGGTTAAAGATGTCCACAAACAGTCACCCATCCAGGTAGTAATCGTTGTGACTCGACCGGAAATCGAACTCACAACCTCTTGACCATAAGTCTCGCGTTTTAACCGTTACTCCATCAACAAGACAATAGGCCAGCCATACCTTATCGAAGCTGCATCGAAACTGAGCGAACTCCATAAAGGTGCGTACAGACCGACAGATATAAAATGAACTAACTGAAATAGAATCTTACTATGACGCGCGGAAAGTTTGTCTGTCTATCATACCCCTCTGGCGCCTTCTGTGTTGAACGGTCGCGGACCCCAACCGCGGCGTTTGAGTCCTTGGACCTTGTGCCCCCACCTTGCCCCCACTTCCCCCTTGGGCAGCCTGAGGGGGCATTAAATTGCCAGGTAACGGAGTAGACCCGCCCGTACGGGAACTTTGCAGTCTTCGCCAGTAAACCGAATGCCGAAGCGCGCACAGCTTCAGCTTCCATTTCATTTCATCTCCGTCGCTCTGCACGCATCTGAAGAAATAAAACATGCAGCTCTAAGGTCAATCAATGCAGACTGTGTTCCATTGTTGATAAGGGTTAAAAGCCGACGATGGTGTGGCAAGATGCACCATGCACAGACGGACAGACAGACGGACGCGTGCCCGCGGGACTACGGTGAAACTCCATGGCAACGGACGGTTCAGCAGCAGCAGCCACAGTGCAATGCAATCATCTTTCTATAGACACAGCGCACGAACCCACAGTCGCTGCATGTAAGACGCTTTTCTTTGCCAATGGCGCGGTCACGGCGTAAAATATTCCGGTAATATCTGCTATACTGTAGCGTCACGTACCACTCCCTAGAAGCATACTCAGTAAAAAGGTGATGTACATCTTTAATAGAAAACCCATCACAGAGCTACGGAGCGTCACCTGCCATATGGGATCACACAGCGTTGGCTACCACCCGACACAGGTGAAAGCGCCCAGCCTTAACTCCAGCCAGACAAACCGTCGGTAGTCGACTTACCTACTCCAGAGGGATGAAAGGCTGAGTTGACCTCGATGTTGATAAAACACCGAGAAGATTTACCTGTCCCCATCCAAGAACTGAGCATTTGATAGCGACCCAACCGAGAGTCGAACCCACGACCTTGGGATAGTAAGTCCAACGCAATTACCGTTACACCACCAAACCACCATTACGTAAAATATGTTTCAGAATTTAGATGAAAATGGGCACGGGAATGGGCACGGAGTCGGGAACAGTGGTATCGGCGGAAAATGTAAATGAATGGGAATAATTCCGTCATGGAAATGGACTGGAATTGGAATGGAAATAGAGAAGACTTCGTAAGAATTGGTGGGAATGCATATAGAATAGTAAAAGTCACTCCCGTACTCCTTTAGTATACTTCACATTCATTCTGGTAAGTCTGCAGCCAACAGTCACGCGATTGAATTGAAAGCGCCTACATGCTGACTGCTTGCACGCACTGCCACCGGTACAACATAATCACTCGGTAGTGGAGGAACACACGAAGTGACCCCAACGAGGTCTGGGGGCCGGGTGCTACGAACCCAATGCCATCGGCTCTGTGTGCACGCAAGAAAAGCGGCTTTCTTCTGATTGATTTTTTTTTCTGTGACTTGATCTCGGGACTTTCATTTCGTGCACGCCCAGATTCGACTGACTGCATATGAGCTGCGAAATTCTTGCATAAAAATGCATACAAGAAAAGCCCTGCTAACGCAAACGGGAACGCGCAACAGAGATGCATGTTTGAAAGCCCAGTAAAACAAAGTCTAAGTCAGTCGACAGAGGGCGCCAGACGACCGGCGGGTAAATATCTATAGTGTTTTACTTGTAGTCACCAGAGGGCGCCACCTATCTCGCTCTGCCAACGCCGTATCAGCTGAAAATCGCAAATTTGTCCCACCCCTCTCATTTAGCGTCCTCGTTTGGGGTGACCCCCTTCGAATTTATGGAAAAGCCTTACTGATCCTGAAACTAGGATCTTCCAGGCAGCCGACGGCGAAGATTTGGTAATCCTATCTTGCACCGTTTTTGACTGATCCACCCGTGTGACGGACAGACAGACGGACGAACAGACAGAATTGCGATGGCTAAGACGCGCTACAGCATGCAGTAGCTGCTGTTGTGCGTAAAAATGCATATAAAAAGCGACAGAAATGATATGAAACGTTACAAACTGAATTACTAAACTGAAAAGCCGGAGCGCGCGGCTTTCGTTTCATGTCAATTCATTCCATTTGTGTCGCTCTGTACGCACCCTTAAAAACTATACAATATCCCGGTTCAGACACCCGAGCATATTATAAGCCTATAGCCAAAACCCCAGTGGGCTTCATTCGGCGAACCCAGCTAAAAATCCGACCCCAAAACCCATCTAACTTAATCCCATTACAGTCTCTTGTTCCACTAATAATGAAATACCTTATTATGCTAGGTTTAAAAACTTGTAACCTACACATTTGCAAATGTAGCAAATTTATGAATATTTTCTCAAATATTTATTTGATGTACGTTGAAAATTGAAAGTTGTGGAATTTGCGCTTTATCCAGCTGTTCTATAATTACACCGTGGGCCATGAAAACGTGACATTTTACTTCTGACTATATCTTCGCCAATTGTATTCTCAAAATTCTTTTACTAGCACGCTTAGCTGCGTACAATATGCAATAATGTGATTATTATATATCCAACTGCACCATAAATGCGTCTCTACACTGCCATGTGAAATATAAATGTAAGAAAAAAACTGACGATAATAGCACATTTGCGTAAATAAAAAACACTTCACACCAATGATCCGTGTGTCCGCAGAGTGTGCCAGCGAAAAAAGTTTGAAAATCGGTCAATAACTGGCAAAGATATGGACAAAAGTAAAGTGCCACGTTTTTGGCCCACTCTGTATATTCATCACATTCACGGGTAAGTCGTGAGAACTGTATGCAATGGCTGCAGCGGTGCTATTAGCTATCTCAGTGCAATCAGAAGCTTGATTATACATCACAAACCACATAATTAGAGGCTCACAGCACAATAATGTCAACGCTATATTTACGTCTGTCCGTATTACAAGCGCTGTAATAATTCTCATGCACTGCACTGAAAAATATTTTTATATCTTTAGTAATAGGTATTAATGCCGTTGTAGAAGGGGATGGGGAGGCGCCCAGCCCCTTCCCCCCCAAAATTTTAGCCTGTCGGGAAATTTCCTTGTCAGTAAAATTTCGTCTATAGTATAAAACCTGAAGCTAAGAAATCTAGCCGTTTTGGGGGCAATCAGTAAGGTCAAAATTGACATTTAGAGCACCCATAATCTCCCTGTCAAAAATTTGCAGCTGTCTGTCTGAAAATTGCGACTTCCTGACTCCTCCCACCGAGAACTTTTTCAACTTACGACACCCGCCGCTGATTTGCAACACGTTTTACTTTTTGACGAAGTGACCAATAAGCGAGCACAACGAGCCCACTGGTCATTGGTTGACGCGTACGTAAGCGTAGTCACGTAGCCATCGACGCCGTTATACGATGCCTACTGTAATGCATTACTACTTGCCCATTGGTCAGCTCGCCAACAACTAAACCACGTCAGTTCAGTTCAGTTCAGTTACGTCGCCCTGTACGCGCCTTAAAATAAGTTCTGGATTTGAGGCGTATAGATGGTTGGAAAGAAACAGTGGAGTTTGCGCTTAAGAAAAAGTCGCAGTTCGCACGGCAGCGTGCAGCAGCATACGCCACTGACTGAGCAGTGAGCGTGACCGTGCGTTGCAAATTACCCACTGCACGACCAATAATCCGCTATGGCGGGGTATAAGAAGGCGAAGGGGCTATAGCAAGATGGGTGGTCCGGTGGTCCGATACATGACTGTATCCGGCCACGCGGCCTGTGACGACCGACTAGATGGTATTCTGACGATTCGTACACTTGTCATGTCTGCTGTGTTACGTTCCATGTATACTGGGCTAGATGCAAAAGTAGGCCTTATTTCAGTGCCTGCAGCCTTTAGTGAGCTGTATCAGCCTCAACCGGCCCACCGATGACCAATTCGCACCTACGATGCAACTCAACTCAACTGTCGTGACTGTGGGTGACAATGCAATGACGTCATTAGGATTGTGACGTCACGCTGCTGTGTACAGACCACGCGCTGTCGCTAGCCTGGCTGAGCAGTTGAGGTGAGTTGGACGACACTGAAAGTCAGTACGCGCTATTGTGACTAAACGGTAAGGCGTATCTTGGAAACGGTGAGAGACAAAGGCAAGGTTGTTATTAATCACTAACAGGCGTTTACATTTTGCTGTCCTCAAATGGACACCGACATACGGTGATTCACGCTAGCGACAGCTGGGCTTCTTGTTACCTTTAACCGCGGTGCATTACAGACCGCGAAATTGGTACAGAAATCGTCACACAATCGTGGACTCGATTCACTGTATGCAGTGATGCAATAGCTTCTTGCCCGCCCACCCACGTAGTATCGATCCGCTCAAGACGACGACCGACGACTACTAGAACTAGGACGATGCATAGAGCTAATGCTGCTAGGGCGTCATCAATTTGCTCTGCCATCACCACTGCTATACCACGCCAGATTAGCCACGGCTACACCAATCCAATCCAGACGGATGTCCAATAGGACACTTTAGTTAGTTTTTGGCCGACCGTTAGGTCGAGTCTTTGGTGGAACGATGTGTAGTCTGTTTGTCTGTCGTCGTCGTCTGTAACGCATGTATTGTGGATAAACCGTACGTCGTAGTCGTAAGGGGAAGGTCGGCAAGGGTACAGTTGGATAGGGCGATGACGAGTTCGTATAGGATGTCAGTAGTAACCATGTTTCTATCTGCAGCGGTTTGGCCACAATTTTAAATGCAAAGTTGCTCCCTGCAACCATCACTCACATTTACCGAATTATGTATCATATCCTGGCGTTGATTATAGCATTCGATATAGCAGCATCACACTGTAGTCACTGTGGGAAATCGCTTTCTCTCCGCGACCGGGGGAAATCGGATGCTGGCCTTCGGATACAGGCAGTACGGTCGGCCCACCCTAGCGACAGCTAGGCTTCTTGTTCTGACGAGTGGTGTAAACCAGTAATTAATATCCAATTCACAGAGTCTGCAACGCCGACGCGACGCAACTGTCGAGTTAGACATGTTTGACACTGCAAGCATTCATCTAAGAGCCAGCTTCCTCGTGCGAACGGGGTATAACACCGACCGTAACCACAACCCTATTCTTGACTGTGGCGGCCTTTCGAAATGGAGGACCTTCGGACTAGCGGGCCGACACCTCAAACCAAAGCGTGAGGTTCCACGCGACGCCGTATATAGACCAAGACGTCACACAATGATGGTACGTCAGGGGGCACTCAACGCGAGCAGGACGTATATACGACCAGCGGGAGCTATACGAGACCACCCAAAAAACAAAGTTGGTTCCACGATATTGATCCGCGACTTGCGGCCTGCACGCCGTCGACGTCCGAGGCTCGCAGAACACGCTCAGCTAACACAAAAAGATGGGGCGTCGTTCGGTGTCGTTCAAGGTCATCGGTGCTGTAAAAACCTCCATTTTTAGGAAGGCAGTTTTCCAGGATTGTAGTTTTTTTAGCTTCTGAAGTTTTTCAGAAACGGTCTTAAATTGCGGGGTTCAGTGTACAAAGAAGATCAGACGGACAGGAAGTTACGTACGACCCGCGGAGGAAAAACTTCCCACATTTACGTTCAAAAACAATCGCACAGTCAACAAATACTGCTGCGAAGTGCGTGGTCCAAATAGCCTGCTGGGAGACCATCTTCACTGAATCACTATGGCTCAAAAGTACCCACCACATATACACCGTGGTCCATAAAAGGTGCCAGTTTTATTTTTTGAATAGCTCCGTAAAACGTTGGCCGCTTTTAATATTTTTTTGGCATGCATGCAACATCAAGAAGAAACTAGACGCAAACGAGTATATAGTTTTGGCCACCTCACCTTAATACTGTCGCTGCACTAGCTTGTGAAATACAGAAGTCGTAGTTTGGCCGTTTACAACAATGAATTCATACTGGTTAGAGCTGTCGGCTCAGAAATCATTACTGAATAGCAACAAACACAACTGGCAACTATTGTCTCTCAAAAAGTCACACGTGTCACATCACATCATCTTCATTACAGCATGGGTTGACCTCCTACAGCACGAACATAAGCGGAAAACGTTGACGCCACACGCCAACAGCACGTTCAATAACTGCGTGATTTCTGCATTTCACAAGGTAGTGTAGCGACAGTATTAAAGTGAGGTGGCCAAAACTAAGGCAATTTGCGTCCAGCTTCTTCCTGTGTCGCGTGCCAAAAACTGTTAAAATCGACCAATGTTTCATGGAGCTATTCGAAAAAGAAAAGTGGCACCCTTTTAATCGACCACGGTCACGAATTACAGTTATTTGGCCCAGCGTAGCCACTTTTTCTGCATAACTGCACGGGCAGGCAATGTACCGTTCTCACTGTCGCATCATTTTCTACACCATGTGCCCTAAAAACTGCGTCAGTGTTATATTGCATTTCACAAGGTAGTGTAGCAACAGTATCAAGGTGAGGTAAGCAAAACTACAGTAAATTACGTCATTTCTTCGTGATGTTGCACGCACAAAATTCTTAAAATTGGCGAATGTTTCACGGAGTTATTATAAAAATAACACTGGCAGTCTGGCACAGTTTTTGAGACACCGTGTATAAATTGTGGCAAAACACAAAAGTCTGGATTCCGGCAGAAGCACTGGGTTGTGTGAGCTTAGCTTACCCGTACAAGACGGGGGTGCTGGCAGACGACGTCATTGGCGGTGCCGCTGTGCTGGAAGAGACATCGGATGAGGATGGACCAGTAGTAGCAGGAGAAGAGCCATTGCTGACATTACTGTTCACTGCAGCGGTCAGCGTAGACGACGAGTTCAGATCAGGACTACTCGATCCGCCACCTATTCCCACTCCCAGCTGAAACGTCACCGACGATGACGTCTTACCAGCGTCACTGCACAGACACGCACAACGTTACGAAACAAAAAGGGTTAAAGAGTTAATACACTGAACGAAAAAAATGTCAATTAATAAATCCACTAAGAAATGATATTTTTTTCAACGACATCTGGTGATCGCATCAGCTATTTATTGGGGAGTAAGTGAATGAAATTTCATTTATGGGGTGTTTACACGATCCAGCATTCATCCAGCTAGCTGGAAGTTCTATGGTAATGAGGAGGACGGGCGGGTTGTAACCACAGATTTAAATATTAATGATATTGGTGATAGGCATATTGGAAAGCCTATATAACACGGAGGCCTATCAGCTGTGGGCTAAGGGTAAGCAGCTGATAGGCTGATAGGGGGGCGGGGTTCCATCAGGCCAGATCATCATCTGGCCTGATGGAACTTTGCTGGATCGTGTAAACACCCTATTAGATTCGTTCAGATTTGCCATTTCTATTGAACAACGTCTGGGGGAGGGGGTTTCTTTTTTCCGGACACAGTATATTTACTACTGCTGCTGCATTATCTGTTTCCACTTCTTGGCGTAATGGAGACCAGTTATAAAACTCTTTAGTCTTTACATCTACACCATTTTACAATGTACGGTCAAAAGCGTGTAACTGTGTAAGACAGATCATTCACGTCAAACCAACTGATTCCTACGAAGCGTCACCTGCCATAGGAGATCACACAGTGATCTTGCCAAACGACACAGCCAGGTGATCACGCCCCGTCTTACCCCTATAGCCAAGCATGCCAGCAGTCGACTTTTACTTACCTCTGTCCCCTGAGGGATGGCGAGACTGCTAACGTTAGTTAACGCCAATTTTGGTTCGTCTGTGATGCGTTGCTTTCCAGATAAAAGGGAAAGTGCAGGCAAGACGGAGACGCGTAATAAACGCTCAGTTAATTATCTTTATCACAGTTAATATACATTCACAAAATCAACGTGTCGTGACTGTTAAATAATTCACTCTAGATGCCACAAATTGCAGCGTGACAAGCCTATTTGTTTGCTGCGACAGGCTGGACCGCAGTAACAAAAGCACGAGAGGACCTCCTTTAATATCGCCGACGCCAAGTAGGCCCATAACAGGCGGCGCCAGCCTAATCGTGAACGGGTACGTATGACTAGTTTATGGGTCGATAAACGGATCGTTTAGGCCGCTACGGGCCACGTGGCTCTGTTTCTATCGCGCCCACGCCCCGGCAACAACGTAAACAAACCAGGTCACGCCCTGCCGACACGCCGGCCAATCGGTGGCCGCGGATAATGAGAGACGATCGCTGCCATTGGTCAGCGGACAACACCAGATCCCCGGCATACACGTGGGGCGGTTAGCCATCAGGCCAGCTGACTCAGTCAGGGTAAAAATGAATCCTGGAATCTGGATTCTGGAAATGGAAAGTAAACGACCCAGGAAGAATAGGTCACAGCAGGATCCAGGAAAGAATCTGGATCCGCTTTAAAAGCCATATTAACAATACGATGTTCCTATAACACTGACGCCCAGTCATTAGTGAGTTATGAAGTACATGGCAATTTCTGCAGGCAATTTCTACGTGTCTCCGACAACCTGGCAAAGCAAATATTCACAGAGAAGACCAATACAGGCTAAAAGATATGGATAACATATTAATATATTTTAATATTCAACTTAATTCACCATACATGTTGTGAGCAGACAAATAATAAATCAAATAAAAACAGAATAACAAAGCTGGTTAGAATATTAATTTAACAGTCTTCCAAAGGTGTCGACAATTATTACAGTAGGCCTAGGCTATCGACACAGACAGAGCACAAAAAATGAAACAGCCGAAATAAACACCGATAACTCTGCAGGGCCAAAATTAAACTCTATAAACAGTCCACATGATAGACTTACTTTTGTTCAGAGCCTGTCATTAGCACTATCTGCAAGGCAAAAGCGAAAAAGTGTGTGTGCATTCTTATACCCCCCTTTACTCATTTTCTACAAATTCTTTTCCCCATGCCTGCCTCTCCCTAAAATCCAGCCAGCCAGTCTGATGGGGCAGCCACACATTTATGGGGTTAAAGGGTGTTGTGTATAGCTTTGTATGTGAACCCCTCTCGGAGATAAAGATATAGGATCAGTGGATCACACAGTGTTATCTATACCATAGATTACCATCAAACACAGGTGAATGCACGGGGTCCGGCCTTAACCCCAGCCAAGTAAGCCAATACTTGATTTACGTATCCCACAGGGATGCAAGGCTGAGTTGGCCATAGTGGTTGGCTATATACTGAGATGGTTCACTGATCTAAAGACAGTCACCCGTCCAAGTAGTAGTCACTTGATAGCGACCTCACCGTGAGTCGAACCAGCGACCTCTTGATTAAGTCCAACATTTTAACCATTACGCCACCAAACCTCTACTGATGACTGGTAGTGACATGACAGTATTTTATCAACACAACAAAAGACAAAGATGGGCAACTATGGTATTAGAACTAGCAGCTTGTACAGGTAGACCTGAAGCCAAAGCCAAATGACTTGATTTGGTGATGTTCTGCACCAGATGGGCCGACTCTCACAAATGCAGCTCAGCAATGATAACAAATAGAAATTTGGCATGTCTGAGAATATGACATATCAGTGCTAATTATAACTCTAACCTCATTCCTGAACCTAACCATAATCTTGTCAGCTGTTCCAAACTATAAAAAACCCAGAGATGCACTCAGATGCAATTAACAGTCTGATGTTACATTTTAAACTGTTCAGTGGCATGCCGCTAAACTTTGTCGCTGTTTATTAGTACTACTAGTACTGTTATTGTTGTTGTTGTTGTTGTTGTTGTTAGATCAAAGACATCACAGCTAGGGTTAACTTGTCACAACCCAGCATAGGATCAGTGTTAAAGTAAGGGTTCAAATTCCAAAAACAATTTAATGGTCAACTCGGGTGTGTCACAGAAGATCCCCCAAAATCTTAACTCTTAAGTCCTAACCCTAACCCTATCAATAAACCTAACCACAGATCACTGTTTCAGATACCCATGTGGTAAAGTTTTCTGTCAATTCTTCACAGCTTTTTCTGCGATCGACGATACAACTGTTGTGTCTAACCACGTGTCTGGCAGCCTTTTAAAACTGGCATAATAAACTCAAAAACAAATTGGGAAGGATAAGGAAAAAGGGACTTCTTCACGGACTGAGTCCTCCTATAGCCATATGGCTAGTGCACTGAATCTAGATGGGGACTCGATAGGGACTCGAGATTCAAGCCATGTAAATGACAAATAATACACGATACTGCTTACCCGCTGACGAGTCCGCCGCCTGCCCCTCGTGTTGACGGAACACCCAAATGATGTTGCATGTGCTTCCGATTGGTTGTACGTCTGCCGTACGTATGTTGATTGTGGACGATCACTGAGGCGGTACGGTCACTGAACGAAAACTGACAGTGACCGCCCACTGCCGCAGACGATTGTCCCCTAAATCAACCCCGTCAACCCCACATGATGTCCTCTCACCCCCAGCGCAACCTTCGAGCCTCCATTTCTGTGTAAACGTCGAGAGAAAAAACGAAGTCTAACTTAACACACGCACGCAGGCCGCCGGCCGCCTGCCAGGAAAATGTAAACATAAACAAAGACTACGCCCACTTTCCGCTCCGGGTAATTTCGCCGATAAGTCGACCTCGGGTACGACCGATTTTCGACCGGACGTAGGCGCGCGATGTTTCCGTGTCACGGTGTCACTTCAAAACGATCGAGCGCAATCCGTGCGAAGATTTCAACCGGTGGCGCTCGCCTGCCGAAGTGCCGTGGCGACTGTGAATAGTGAATACGTCCGGCTGTAGACCAGCTGTGCCGCGAGTACAGCAGAGTGACTGACGACGCAGCGCTTGCTACAGAACTGGATGGCCGAACAGGCCTGCGACCACGAAAGAGCCAGAGCGATCGATATTATATGCCACACTGGCACAACGCAAGTCGCAAGACTGGAATGTCAACGCGTCAATACAGTGCGTCCAAGACTTCCAAGTTCCAACTTTCAACAGCTACCGGGTGGACGGTACCGGGTAGGCCTATAGGCCTACGCATTAACCTCATGTAGGCCTATACGACCACATCGCTTAATTTGCCCAATGGAAGCGTATTACACAAGAAGTCCAGCTGTCGCTAAAATGGTCGACCGTTACACTGGTTGTCAGTGATATTGGAAGTCATCCAACGTTGATGATTTTCATTTCATCTGAAAGAGCTATGCTAGGCGGCCTACTTCCTAGTGATTACCGGTAAACTAACATTTGCCGTATCTCTCACTCTCACCGTTTCCGAGATATGGCCAGTTTACCGTTGAAAAAACGCACATTTTCCCTATCCCTTTTCAACTCAACCCCGACATTGAAAATGTTCCTTTTGCACTAGATCGCTAAAATTTTGCATATGTTTAAGACACAATGTCATAGGCCCTAGCTAATTATTCGTGTAGGCCCTATAAAAGTTTTTCCCCTAAGATTATAGGCCTATCAGTTAGGGTGCATCCGTGACAAACCGACGGAAAGACATCTGCAGCAGACAGACAGAGGACAGACGACAACCATGCTATAAGCTCGATTGTTACTTAAGTAGGCCTAGGCCTACGGTCGGCTAAAAATGGTATAGGCCTACGTACAAACTATGCATGGGTTCCATTGTTTTATGGTCGACATCGCAGTGCCGAACTCATAAATAACGATTAAAATATGAAATCAAATTTAATTTAAATTTTTAAATTACGCAACAAATAAAACAAGAAGCCCAGCACTCTAGGGTTGGCCGACCGTACCACCTACACGTAGGCCTATTCGAAGGCTAGCGTCCCGCGTCCGACTTTCGATCGCAGAAAGCGATTTTCCAAAGTGACTGCAGTCCCATAAGCCTATACTATATGGTGACGCTGCTATATCGAACGCCACAATCCACGCTAAGACAAGATACGGTAATCCAGTGATGGCTGCAGGCAGCAATTTGGCATTCAAAATTGCGGCCAAACCGCTAGCAGATAAAAATATAGTTCGTGACAGGATATATAGGCCTATAAGAACTTGCCATTACCATATTCAACGGTAGGCCTACCATCGCCGACTGCCTATGACGCAGGCAGCTTTTACCACAATCGCACGATTAGCATAGCCGAGTGCGTAATGATTCTTCAAGGTCATCCAAGGTCGATCGTTTTCGTGTCATCTGAAAAGGCTTTTGCGACTTTATATTAGTGATCAATAGCAGCAACCTTAGCGCTTTATTTCTCACCGTTTCCGCGGGTTTTCAGTTCGAAATGCACATTTTTCGTACCTCACCTTCGTTCAACCCCAAATTTGAAAATGTTCCCGTTGCACTGGATCGCTGAAATATTGCAGGCGAAAAACAGAGCTAATATTAGTCGCGTAATAATTTTCGCTTAAGCTAAAACCTACAGCTTAGCCACAATAATACGTGCGTTACAGCAGACAACTGCAGACGACGAGAAATAGATTATAGGCTGCACATCGTTTTTAAAGACTCGACCATAACCGTCGGCCAAAAAGCTTATCAAGAACCCAGCTGTCACTAGTAGGTCCTATAGTTGACCGTTTTATACTGGTTGTCAGCGACCTTCAAAGTTATCCAAAGTCGATGATTTCCATGTCATTCAAAAGCTAACATGCCACTTCCTATATATAATAATTAATAGTAACCTGAGCCGTATCTGTCACCGTTTCTGCGATATGGCCGTTTTTCCATTGAAAACGCACATTTTTCACCCCCATCCACTCAACCCCAAATTTGCAAATGTTTCCCTTGCATTAGATCGCTGAAATTTTGCATGTGTAGGGAACTGGACCTGATCTCCGCCTAGATCAGTCACTGTAGGAAGCTGACTACCGACAACATCAGTGCTAGCGATAGGTGCACTTAGAGTGGAAAATGCAGCAACCGGAAATGTATTGAGTCGCTGACGGCGAATTAACTTTCGACGACCAGATTTGAATTTTAAGGGCAACTTAAAAGCGCAACATACGAACTGTTAACTTACGATTTATAAAGCCAAAACAACAGAAATTTGGGAAAGAAAAATTTGTAAGATACAACTATAAACCCGATAAAATGGAACAATTTAGTAGATTTTAAAAAATGACCAAAAAGAAAATGAAATAATTTAAATAAACAATATTAACTAAAGATCCCTCACATGCCTAGGTTTACGACACAAGGCTAAACATTCGTGTAAATGTTTTCTCTTACGACCTACCGTTTAGCCGCAATACATCCGTGACAGACGACAGACAGACGGACCGACGACGATCGTGCCAATAGCTCGACCGTTACTTACATGTAAATACCTCGGCTAAAAAGTAAAAATCTAAAAATTTTGACTTTTAAGCTCACAAGTACTTAGGTTTCAACAGAACGTTTTTAAAAAACCCTTTCTGGACTAATTTTTAAACATTGCACTATGCTAAATGAGCACACGTGGCATGATTGAATGAATCATCGATTTATCAATAATGAGATCTGTTCGAACTACGCCTAAATGGAATGAAGTGAACACCGCGCGTCGATGTGGCAATGCCACCCACGCATTAATCTTCAGAACGCGAGTAGAGTAGGAGAAATAACCTAGGCCATAGCCTAGGCCATAGATGTAAAAAAACGTTTTTTACCTTTTTTTTATTCTTGTCACGTTTTTTAACGTTTTTTAACGTTTTTTTAAATTTTGCTCAACGTTTTTCATTTTTAAAAAGTGCATTGAAAATCCCGTCAAAAGCTTTGTGAAGCACTTTTGGGACCACAGAAACGAATTAATAAGTCATAGTGATGTAGTTTACTTAGTTAGTCCAAATGTACTAAATAAAAGATTTTTTAACTCTTATATTTAGTTAGTTTAATGCTATTGTCTTATGACCACACAGCTGAATTAAAATTAAATGAAGTTCTCTCCATCTAAACTATAATTCTAGGTATACTGCACTTACAGCATTAGGCATCAGGCAAGAAGTTGAACACACTATGGCCAACGCTTTTTATTCAACGTTTTTAAACGTTTTTTATTCTTGCCACGTTTTTTTTACGTTTTTTAACGTTTTTTTAATTTTTCCTGGAACGTTTTTTTACATTTATGGCCTGGGCCTAATTAACGTAATTTATCCACCATTTCGCTTACCACGGTAAGCTGTTGCAAAATTATACCGGCTGTTATACAAGAAATTTCAGCTATGCTCACGAGAAAAGCCCATAGCAGTTTCTGTTCGCAAACTGTCAGTCTATCTCCAGCCATTTCGTCGCAGTTCATTCTTGGAGTGTGCGCTGTAGTCGAAAATCGCAAAAATCAAATAATAAAAACTCCTTATTTTGGAAGTTCAGGGTCTTTCAAAGTCATCGATGTTGATACGACTGAAAAGGTCGTCACTAGTGCCTGTTGTGAACTTGTGATAGGCAGCCTGCCCACGTCTATCTGCAACCGTTTTCGCGAAAGATTGGCCAACAACTGTAAAATAACGACTTTTACGGGGGTACCGCTTTTTGATGCTCTCGTGCGCTCTAAACAGGAACGATTTCGAAAGCCAGCGCAAACAGCGTAAATTAGGCTACCCCTAGTTATACTTACAGTAACATTTTTTATACGGAAAATGCAAAAAAAATTGATACTTCGCTCACTGAGTCTGGTTCTTGTCTCACTCAGATCTTTTCACTAGTGCGCCTGCTTCTGATGCTGCCAAAGAGTGGCTGCGCCGAGTCAACTGCATACGATAAAGAAAGTCAAGCGTCAAGCTAGTCAAACGCATGCTGCAATCCTTCGACTGAAAACATATAAAGAGAAAAACGGCCGAAAGGCGAGTAAAACACTATCGCTCGTATCACTACAAATGTTCAAATCCATCTAAATTTATTTTCAGTTTGGGGAGCTAAAGATGTTATGTTAATGCTATTCCCCCATCCCATGCATGCGACGCTTGCGGCGCGTCAACCTTCTTTGCCCACACACATGAAGGAAAACTATTTGCCGACGCCCATGTCGAAAGTAGGCTACGCTTGTTCAAGTCATAAGCATACACAAATAGCAAACATAAACTGACAAAACATTTCACATTTTTATTTCACATTGGCAAAGTGTAGGCTGTCGGGGTTTTTGATGTAAAACGCCGACAAGTAGCTGATGCATTTCTCAAACATTTTTTATAATATATTGACTACGAAGTACAGAAATGGTCTTTAATAGTTTAATATGCCAAAAAATCTTAGGCAACACTGTTTTGTATTAATGTCGTTTATATCGCAATAGTAAACCTACGTTAGACTGGATGTGTAGGGGGCGTAGTTGTCATTTATTTTTGGTTTGCACTCAATTTTAAGTGTACAATCACTTTGTGCTACCACTACCGCTGCTGCTACGACCACGACGGCAGCGATGAGCCATTCAAGGTAGCGTTTCTTTCTTTTGTTCTGACCGGTCGACCCTGTGACAGCAGACACAGCACAGACGCTGTATAATAATGAGAAGTTATCTTTTGTAACTGGCTTAATATTTTGATTGTGCAACGCAATCAACTTTCGCTGTTGAAATGTGCGTGCTTTGGTTATTACCACGAGACACAATCGTGCTGTCTAGGGTTGTATTTCTTGTTGAAAATTGTTGGAAACCCTATCTTCGGTGGGGTGTGTATAAGTAATTGCCGTGGTCATTCTGTAACATACAGTTTTATGTAACAATTTGAGTGTACAACACCCCCAAAAGGTCAGGTCGAAATAGTTACGTTCTTGGGAAAAAATTTATAATTACAGTGTTATACTATTTTGATCTTTTGACCTGTTAGACACTTTTGAAGTTATGACTTTATAGACCATTTATAATACAATGATTCTGATTATCAAATAATTTTTATTAGTCATTTAAAACAGGTAGCCTATATTAGCGATTGGAGTTCGTGCAATATCAGAATTTTCGGTGTGTGTATTTCAGAGTCAACGGAATCGACCGCTTTAGTCT
>Ga0056128_1004099_pt1 | contig 18152 bp, 10 predicted proteins | sample WorMetLIZISLAND2_FD_71113 | JGI IMG/M metagenome (GOLD analysis project Ga0056128, IMG submission 71113) | Marine gutless worms symbiont microbial communities from Max Planck institute for Marine Microbiology, Germany - Olavius geniculatus... ... | reverse complement strand
TTCGATGACATATAGTCTCATTAATAAGTGTGCCAAAAATTATTATAATCGGACATTCATTGTTCCAGTTATTGCAAAAAATGTAGTCACATGCTTTTTTTTGAGACACAGTGTATTAATCACTAATAGGAAGTCATACACTGGCTCTCGATTGGCACTGAATTCAATGACCTTTAATGACCTTGAACGCCAAAATAGGGGGTTTTATGGATTTTTTGGCGATTTTGGGCTGCGACACAAATCTATCATTCACAAGGTGTCGCCACAGAACTATTGTTATGCGATCCAGATAAAGAATTTGGTATTTGTATATTAACTTAGCGTGAACACCTTAATTTCCAGCTAAACTACTGAACTGGAACTGCTATAGGCTTTCGCGTGTCTCGTGAGCATTAGCTCAAATTTCTTGTTCTTTGCTGCTACATTCCAGAACATCTAAGCTTAGTAATTAAGTAATCAGTTTCAATTTTGTTGAACTTGTATGGTTTTCTAGTTACTGCATAGTTGAATTTTCACCATATAAATGACATTGATAATGCTATATTTCGTCTTGCAAGTTTGTTCGAAAGGCTTGTAGTTGTTCGGTGTTACAGTAAGCCATATCGAGCAGCAGTATGAGTTTTATCAGGCCAACTTGCTGTTTTACGTGTACAGTTAGTGCAGTTGGAAACATTTTGTGATCATGGTGTGCAAACTGTGCAGTTGTTTGTTGTGCTCAGGAGCCAGCCCTGAGTAGCACCGTCATGGTTGCATCAGTTGCTAGTCCTAGACCTTCTTCGAGCATGCAGCCGTTTCACCATCACACCAGCTTGCCTCGCCCGCCGGCACTCAGTCATTCGAGGTCGTTTGATTACCACCGTCCTGGACCCAGGCATAGACACCTGGCACCCCACCACTACTTTGGTAATCCACCGTCCGTTCGCGGTGGGTTTTTCCGACCGCATATGAATCCCAGGTCCGGGAACCCCGGTTTCCGAGGTCCAGCCGACCCGGCAATGTATCACCATCGCAGTTCAGCTCCAAATATTCACGGTCGGGAGTATGCTTCGCAGTCACCGCGGCCCTCTGTTCCGTCAGCCTCCCATCACCAGCCTGAACAACAGAGTCAGCTCTACGCTAGTCCACTGTCCTGGGCTAGTCCACCTGGAGTGCAGGGGGTTCAGATGCCAGTCCAGCATGCCCAAGATAAGTTCCTAGGACCTCCTCCCCCGCCAGCTCAGATATACACAGTCCAGCAGTCTCCCAGTCAGCCGGGGCTGGTTCCAGAGTCCTTCACTTCTAGTCCAATGTATGCGCAGTATAGTCCGCAGGTGGTCACACCAGTGGCACCGCAGCCACAGAACTATGGTGGTACCAGCCAATCACAGTATTCGCCGGCCATGCCTGCGCCGTCCAGTCAGCAGCAGCAGCAGCTGTATGTCGTTGCTAGTCCGCAGCTGATCCCCGGCATGCAACAAATGCCATCGTCTGCACAGTTCACTCCCACTGGCCAGCTGCCATCGATGTTCCAGGTCGGGTTTGTTCCGGCCGGTCCCGTTCTAGCTAATCAGATGCCAGCAGGGCAGCAGCAGCAGCAGAGTGTGTCATCGGCCGAGCCGGGCTGTATTGTTGCCAGCCCGCCACAGCAGTATGTGATAGCCAATCAGCCGTTGGTGATGCAACCAGCCGCAGTCAACCAGCCATTTGTAGCTGCCCAGAACTACTCCAAGACTGGAAATGTGGTTCCGTCACCGCAGCAGCAGTTCATTATGCTGCCCACCCAGCAGTATGTCATACCACCCACAGCACAGCAGCCAGCAGGGGCACCTCCACCCCCTGTCAGTCAGGTCTATTCTATTGTAGCCAGTCAGAACATGCCGCTGCCGCAACAGCCTAATGGGGCTGCACCTTGCATTGTACAGCCGGTGCTTAGTGGCCAACGAATGCCAGTGAACATGGCCGCCGTGCCCAGTCCATTCCAACCGATCGCAGTCCCAGCCAATCAGCTGCAAGTAATGCCGGCAGCAGCCAATCAGATTGCGCCAATGGTTCAGGTAGTTCCGGTCCCCGGGGCAGTCCCGGCCAGTCAGCCCCCACCCACAGTACAGCCGGCAGCCAATCAGATACCATCTTCTGTAGCCACTAGTCAGCTGGCTCCGCCTCCACCTCAGCCAATGTACTGCTATGTGCCGTCAGCGAGCGTGCCGATTGGTTCACCGGTGGGCTTTGTACCAACGAACGCAGAGTTCCGACAGGCTCCAAACACTGTGCCTTCTGCGATCCCATCATCTGTAGAACAGCAGCCAGCCACTGCCAGCGTACAGGTATTATAATCAGTTTAACCTACTTTACAGTGTTATCTGCTAAGGATGTGTTATTCTAATTTTTTCATTATTCAGAATTTGAATTACATTATTCGAATTTTGTTCGAAATTCGTTTCTTTGGGGTACCGCTAAAAGTCCGCTAGGTAACAATAACAATAACAGGCCTAATGTAGAACCTACGATGATCTGCCATGCATTGTTCTATCAGACGGTCAAACGATGTATGTTTGTAAGTAAAGTTGTTGTTACGTACTAATAAATGCTTTGTAACATAACGTGTCAGTCTTATCTTTTTAAAAAGATAAGACTGACTGACTTATGGTGCAAATATTATTCGGTTGCACGATTTTCATAATGTAGACAAAAACATGACCTTAGGTTGTAAATATGAAGTAAGTAACAAAACTGAAACTATAGGCCTACCTTGACATGTACGACTCAAGTTCAGATGTGATAGTCGCTGCCAGCCTAATGTGTAGGCCTCTTTCTTTGACTTGTTTCAACTTATGTAGGCCTAATTATAAGGTTTTTAATAAAAAGAGACAAGTTTTTCAAGTTTTCGAATAATGTATTATATTAGGCTTAGCACTGTAGCTTTCAGTGCTGTAGATGTGGCCTTATAACATTTAAGATTACAGTTACCGTTGTGCATACATACAGCTGAAGTCTGAAGGCAACATATCGAGAGCCAGTATTTCGACATCTGTGATGCAGTCTTCACCTGGTGTCAGTAACATGCCGGTGCCACCGCATGGCATCAGTCAACCACAACTACCGCCACCACTGCAAGCACCTGTTCACACATCTGTACAAGGTACTGAATGATTGGTTCTTCATCAGCAGATTACTAAATTCAGTTGGTTAACAGTATGTTGCTGAAAAAAGGTGGCTATAAATATGTCGATTGATCAGTTACTTTATTTCTAATTTAGACCCACATAAGACACAATCACAGTTTGAAGTCATAAGCATCTTAATGGTACGTTCTGAGTTCCACATGTGCATATGTTCATCAGTATTTGCCAAATTTTTTCAGTCTATGTATTAGTAAAACGTGTACATCTATTACAGCTTCTGTACAGTGCTCAAGGTACTGAATGATTTGTTGTTTATCAGTCGGTTAATAGGTATGTTTTTCTTGTAATCTCATAATCTGTAATAGTTGGGTCTGAATGAGGTTCAAGGCATATAACTTTTCATGTGGAGTTTTTTTGGACCCATTCAAGAGTTATGGAGCCTCATCTATGATATGGGATCACACAGTGTTACCTGCCACTCGACACAGGTGAACAAGCCCTACCTCAATCACAGCCAGGTGACTCTGGTTATTCTCAGATTTACCTCCCACTGACCCAGGCTACCCGAAAAGGATGATAGGCTGAGTTAACCTGGATGGTTGGTTATATACTGTGACTGCATTGCAGTCAGTCTTCTATCCAAATACCAACCACTTAATAGTGGCCCAAGTGGAAGTCAAACTCCCCCTGCTATATCATAACTTGGATGCCTGCTGTTCATTACATCACTGGGGAAAACAGCCATGTGCGTAAAAGCATTGAGTGCACAAATTCTAGCAGCATTAGACAGCAGTAAGGAGCTACTGATATAAATTAATGTCTCGGAGTGTGGTGCAGATCAAGTGCAGCTGGTTGGTCAGCCTCTGCAGCAGGTGCCCTTTCCACCACGACAGCCATACATACGACCACCACCACTGCCACACTTTGCCTCTGCTAACAAGCCACAACGGTGAGTGTGCCGGGTGTCGTGTCTGGGTATTCTCATACCGACAGCTGATAGCGTCACAGCTGTGTCATTTTTCTTCATCATGCATTATGCATAAAGGTGTCTACAAAGCGACATTACTGAGCCCAGCTGAAATTTTTGTTTAGTTGAGTTGTGTCGAAAGTGTGTACAGCTAACAGGACTGAATTGAACTGAAATGCTGGTTCAGTTACGTCGCACAGTGTGAACGAACTGGCACTTTGTCGTGTTCAGTTTTGGTTTATTTCATTTGCTTTGTACATTTCTTCCTTAAGATTTTCAGCAAGTCTAAAACAGTGGGTCTTGCCAAAATCAGTTCTAAAGATTCAAATGCACGAAAGTTGCATTTCACTAGTTACTTTAATGTCGGTGCACATATCACGATGAAATTGGTGTACTGTAACATATTACAAGTCATTAAAATGCACTGAAATGGAACGGATGATGTCTAGATGCCAAAAACTGTCATTCAGCGTTTTAAGTTGTCACTCATTCTTTGAATGATGCAGTGTTAGTAGTTTTACAAATGCCAGCCATAGGAATTTGTATATTGTACAGAAATGCCGGCCTTAATTGAGCAGGACTGGTCATTATGATGAATCCTTCATTTCAGTACTGTATTTGTATACCTTTGGTAACAGGGTGCGTTTCTACTTTACTGGAAAGAGTCACTTATTGGTGATTTTGGCCACGATCATTTTGTAAGAAATACAGCGTAACTGTTGTATAATAAGTCAGTAGTCGTTGCCGATGGAGTTTCTCTGTATGTTGTGTGTTGCAGTAATGCAATGGGTCGGCCGACTCACAGGATGCCGGCTCCCAACGTTAGCGGATTCCGTCAGCCATATCCACCGCGCTTCTTCCATCCTAACTCACCCAGACCACGAGGTCCTGCAGCTCACTGAGGTAGGAACAAGTACATGTAGTCACCAACGTAGTGGCCGGAGGCGTTACGTTTCCAGAGTGTTTGTGCGTGCGTGCGTACGTTCTGAACAAACGTTGTTAGCACAATATCTTGGGTATATGTTGACGAAATTAGTCCAAACTTTCACCACTAACGGTCTTTTGGGCAAGGATGAATGCGTCAAATTCTGGGGTCAAAAGGTCAAGGTCATGGTGGGGTCAAATGCACTTTTTGGTCTTGTAGTGTCACATGTTGGCAGAGTCATAATCACCATCAAGTTCTTCTTTTTTAGTTTTGTTAGCAGCATAAAAACACAGGTTACATGACTGAATGCACATCTTTCGAAGAAAAGAAATCTACTGAACGTTTGTGAATTTATATGTTGGCAGTATTTCACTTTGATTTCAACTTGATTGTATGCAGTTTTACAGTAAGCAACATTTTGTCCATGAAAATTAATGATAGCAGTCCTTGAAAGTCTTTATCACTAACGTGCATAATTTCCGGGGTCTGCTGTGATCTCTGGTGTTGTGGCTGACCCAGGCAGCTAAATAGAAACAGCGGCTAGTGTATTCACTGTTGAGTATGAAAGAAAGTGAAAATGCTGCAATGGTTTCTTGTGGTTACACTGTTATCGTCATGTGTTTGGTTGTGCTGTGTGTTTCAGCACCGGATGACACTAGTTGTTACCACATCACGGAATTAACCGATGCCTCATCTTGTCTACTGCGATTCAGATTATTATGTTTGTTGTTAGTGTATATATTTTAACCACGTGGCTGACCGGTCGGCTGGTGGCCCATATCATCATGATCCGTCTCCGGATATTTTTTCTGTTTTTCCACCCCTTGCAGTCAGCGGTTTATTTCTGTCGGTTTTCTGCATAAGCCTCACATTGCACGGCCTCTGCTGACTTGCCGTTAATATTACAATGAGTAGCATAGCTGTCAACTAGTGCTACTCTGTGGCTGGGATGTAACCATAGGCCTTGTGGGAAATAATAGTAGCTAGCTGATTATGTGACCTGCAGGCTGACTGCTTAGATATTCAGATCGCCTTAGGGTTAAGCCATACACTCGGTAAACTGAATGTGGGACTCTCTCTACTCTTTTCGTCAGCGCCATTCAAAGTCACGTGAAGGGGCCGATGATAATTGTCGTGTGTGCATATTTGTTCTGATATTGGTTTTTGTCTGTAATGACATATTGTTGTAGTTTGTATAGGCAGAAGTTAGGTCAATTGAAGGTTGATTGCGGTGCGTTGTAATTACTTTCGACGTGGATTGCGTGTGTTTGTTGTTTGGTTTGTGTGATGTCTGATTCTTTTTTTTTCGTAAATTTTGGAAGGGGTTTAGAGACTGTTGTTTTTATTTCAGTGTCAGTGCGTGTTCTTGACTGAATTCCTGTTTTTCGCTATCCAGATTTTGATGGCTGAATTTATGTAAGTTGTGGTTTCTGTTTGACATTATGAAATTGCATGCGTACAATGCCTAGCAATGGCAGATGGTTGGGAATGTCCCATTGCAGCCAATCAGAACCCAATTACCCACTGATGTCATTGTAATGATGTACAGCATAGAAAATGTTCTGCCTCTTTTTTGGCAGAGGTAGTGAAATCAGTGATGTCGTCGAGTTCGCTGCCACACTTGCACTACAGGGTGCGGCCAAAAAAGTGGACCCCTCAATTTTTTTGTCATTTTCTCAGCAACCGTTTGGGATTTTAATATGAAATTTTTCAGCTTTATTTACTGAAACCTTCTACATCTAACTGCCAGGTAAAACATGATTCTGTTGAAAAACAACGAAGTTATAGACTTTTTAACATTACCGCCTATCGATTTTTTGGCATTCAAAAATGTTTATGCTAAAAATGCTATTTAATTTTTAAAAACTGGTTACACGTTACTGCCCATGACGTCACCGTGAGGTTTTGATAAACAGCAATTTATATTTATAAATTATCATTAAATTACCCTTCCTTTACAGCAATCGCTGGCTACCCACCGGATTCATCTTCTAGCAGGACGGCGTGTCAGCACACAGCACTCAATGCTGCGAAGTGCACAGAACTGGCTGCGGGCCAGCTGTCCAGATATCATCACAAAAGACCAATGGCCTCCAAATTCGTCGAATATAAACCCAATGGATTATCACGTATGGGGTGCAATGTTGGAGGCTTACTGCAAGCTTAAAACAAAGCTGAAAACAAGTGCCAAACTCAAGGAAGCACTTCAGGTTATCTGGGGCAACCTGGCGCAGGGACCGATCGACAAGGCTGTAAAAGATTTCTCAAATAAGGTGACTGGAGGCTGTTGTTGCTTGGAGCTGGTGGTGAACTCTTCGAACATTTGCAGTGACAATGGAATTCTGGCATCTGATCATTATTTAACTGTGTTGTTTCAACGATGTTATTAAATTGGTGTTGTAGCCGGAACATTTTTGAATGCTGAAAAATCGGTAGGCGGTCATGTTAAAAAGTCTGTAACATCATCGTTTTTCAACAGAATCAAATTTTACTTGGCAGTTAAATGTAGAAGGTTTTAGTAAATAAAATCGGTAAAATTTCAAATTAAAATTCAAAACGGTTGCTGAGAAAACAACGAAAAACTTTAGGGGTCCACTTTTTTTGCCGCACCCTGTACATGCATGAATAAAACTAATAATGTGCCTCTGTAGTCTTTGTCGTACTGGTTCTACATAAGCTACATTGTTGTTGTTATTATTATTATTATCATTATAAGATAGAAATTAATGCATAGGATCAAGTGGATGTGCGGTAACGGCAGTGTGATAGTGACTGTTGTTTTCAGCAGTGTATCTTTAGGATCTGTTCAGTTCCCAGCACCTTTCATTTGCACTTTACACTGTAATATTGACTCACGGTCAGCAGCCTTGTTCCCAGCAGACTTGTGATGAAATAGTTGTCTCGTGAAAGTGCGTGAAACAAAACTAGAACTCGTTTCGGTCATGTGGCAAATTTTTTTTGATTTTGGCAACAGTTATGTACGATTATTTTACTCTTGTGTTTAGTAATGAAAATGTTTAGTTTCGTTATTTCTTAACGTCAAGTAATTTCATTGTGAGAAATTTTGTGCTGATAGCAGTTGTCATCATGTATGTAGTACAGTTTCTGCTGTGTGGATTACTAACACGGTATATATTTCCATCATGCTTCCGTGCCTAAAAATATCAGTTTTTGCAATAGTATTTTGACTCAATTGTGCAATGCTGGTGATGGGTATGATATTCCGAACGTTGGAAGAAGAAGAAGAAGAAGATTCCGCATAGACAGCTAGGTCCATTGCGATGGAGCTCATCCTCTTGATGGCACTTTGAACCGGCGAGGGCGAAGCCCAATTAAGCTAGCATACAGCCCAAGTTGGCCGGGTTAACCGACCGGATCGGTATACTTGCAGTCCTGGCCACAGGGCCTTCTGTTGCGCAGAACCCGCCGTTTCTTCCCTAGCAATGGCCTTGACCACCACCAGTACTCATTTTACCATCCTACGGAGGGTAGAAGGCTGAGTTGACCTAGTTGGCTGGCTCCGTACTGTAGACAGTCACCCATTTAAGTACTAACCGGGCGCGGCGCAGAGTAACTTCGTCTCATCCGAGACGCGTTACCAACTACGCCATGTGTTGGAAGTGGGTGTAATTTTATGATTCGCAACTGATGCAGTGCAGTAACTTGCAGACGGTTTAATTATGTTCAAACTGCACTGCGTTGGAAGTTGTGCATTATACGGCTTGCACAGTATTAAAGTTGGTGCTAGTTTTTGCACTGGTCTGCAAATGGCCCATTGATCTTTCGGATATCTCGGCGCCTGAGATTTCTCTGTCATACCTTGCATGCCTGTCATCTGGTGCCTTACACATCAGCAACATATTTTTCTCATTATTAATTAACAACATTGCGTGGGTCTCCCTCCGTGTTAGATGCAGTGGGGCATAAACACCCACAGTGCACTATGCAGTCTTGCAGTGTAAGCTTTTGTCTGGCTAAAGAATTTTAGGAGACATTGGTCACTGCCGCTGTCTGGTTCCTATGTCTCTGGAAAGACTCTACATTTTTTACAGTTGAATTGGATTGCTAGTTTTCTGGAAAACCTTGACATATCAGGGTATTTAACGGCTGTCAGTGAAAAGTCAAATTATTGACCAGTGGTAAGGGAATTGTTGCGAAAAAGTTTCGTCGAAGAAAATCATTTATTGTTAACTTTACATTTGGAGCAATACCAGTGTCTACTAGCACATTATAAGCATACTTTTTCAATATTGAATTTGTATTAATTATTATTATGGAAAGTTACTATTATTACTATTTAATGTTGCATTATTTTACTGTTGTTGTTGTATTTCACTACTGGGTTGTTAGTAAGCACGAAAAGGGTAACTACAGTGTGGGCAATGAGGAAAAAGTCCAGGAAAAGTTGGGGATGATCTGTGTTGTCTCGTCATTTTTGTTGGTTTGTTATCCTATGGTGGATATTTTGAGCGCGCAGTCCACATTATTACTGAAGTGTGTTCAGGACGACTTAACTGTACTACAAATATGGTGAAGTTTTTTTAGAAAGCTAGTTGGTGTGCTAAGCAGCAACCAAGCATTAAAAATATCCCTCCTCACCTATAGGGCATTGTTACACTACCTTGTAAGCTAAATATCTAGACTCTGGTGTTACCTCTTGGATCCAGCATGTTGGTAGGCATTTTTTTGGCACTTTTTGAGATAGGCACAGTTTTTAAGGTAAGGAGTTACAACCTGGCCTATGTGAAGCCATGATATATTTGAGATGAGCAACAGTAGGTATGCAATGAAAACTTTCTGTTGCTGGTAATATTGGTTTATATGTTTTGTTGATCTGTCGGTCTTTGTGGCTATATCTTTAAAGGCGTACACGCATTTGTATCATGCTGTTGGAAAGTGTGCAATGTTTTGTATAATATGATGTTGTAGTCATTGTGCAGTGTGGGCCAAAACTTTCATTTTTGAAAACATAGCTTCAAAGCAGAAACATCTTGAAGAATCTACTTAGCGACGGTTTCGGCCAGCTCTGAGCACAGAAACTAAAACGTGCAACCGTCTTGCACGCTGTTGAGCACGTAGTCACCCAGGCAACTTTGTTCTGTCTACGCGAGCAAGTAGCTCCTGTGTGGAACTGTGTCCGCTATATTTACAGTCGGTATTGTAGACCTAGTTCATATTATACAATATGCACTTGTTATGTTGTCTTAATGATTAGCAGTCATCGCTAAAGCAGCGACTTGCACACTGTTTGAAATTATATCCAAAGGAATTTGCGTTATTTGTCAGCGTGAATTATAACGATCAGAGGGAGGAGCTTGAATAGTTAACTCCATGATTGGTGCACGTATTTATACGTCATCGTTGTAAAGACTGCACCTGGTGCGTTTTTACGGTGGTGATAGAGTTTATCTTGTTTTTGACTATGCTTGTCGGTGTCGGAGTTTGTTTGAACTGTTGCAGCACTTATTAGTAAACTATAAAAGACAGTCTATTCTATGAGGCATTCAAAGGAATCGGGGTATGACCCAGTGTAAATTATTTGCCTCCTCCCCTTATTAGTGAATTGTGGTGCCCTTATAATATTCATAGGCTTTTTGGACCAGGAGATTGTCAGCAAACAGAAAACTAGTATAGTTTATAAATTAGATGTGAGACTGCTTATAGCAAGAGATAACATTTGTTAACTGGTACAATTGTTACAGCATGTCTTCCTTGGCTAAGACTGTGGTTCTGTCTGGATTATGTGCATATCATTGAGTTTGAGCACGGTTGGATAATAGATTTGAACGATTTTGTATCATTACATGACAGGCGTGACTTCCAAATGGTCTGTATTTGTTGTGTAATTCTCTGCTGCTACAGCGAGAAGTTGGCTAGTAACAATTTGCATAAAAATACTTTGTGTATGAAAGTGTCGCACACAGTTAATGGTCTGAAATTGTGAACACTTAACTTTGAATGAGGAACTTATCTGTGCATTTTTCACAAACTACCATATTTATGATAAAGCTGTGAATTAACTGTTCATCACATGGTAGCGTCGACTTGTGCGTTGACGGTTTTTGCATCTTGCTGTCAGTCTGGCGATGGGCAGTGGTAATTGTTGAAGAGAAGTCTTGTCAGAATTAATTTCATCTATGTGCACATTCAGTGCACAGTAATATTAGCATTAAAGTTTAGGTGATGGGCCACACTGCACTGTACTATTAAACCATTGATACAATTTTTGTGAAGATTTAAGGGATTCATCGGGGATTTTCACAACAGTGTCTGTAGAGTTGTTGGCGGCGGTGACGTCGTCCTTCCATTTTTTCCTGGACGGAACAATTTTCCCAATGTTTGTTTATAAAATATACGCAGAAAATAGCTCACGGTTTCATCGGTTTCGTCTGCTTATTTGCTGGTTCAAATTTGCTATAATTTTCAGCATATTATCATAATTTAGTTGTGTTTTTGTACACGCTATGGTTTTCAGCAAAGCGCAAATAATTATGCAGATATCCGAGCGAGATTTTGCCTTATGAGTTACATGCGTCTGATATTGGCTGCAGGAATCATAGGTGAAGGTGAAATAATTAACTGTGGACCACCGCTATAGTTTGTGCTTGTTACTCGATGGTTTAATTCATTCACTGATGCATTCATTGTTCTTGTATTGGCGTCTCTATCTGCCTGACAGTCTGACTGAACATTTCACACAGTTGCAGAGTCTGTTAGCTGTTTTGTAATAAGTTGTTGCTGTTTTGTATAATAAACTGTCACTATATTTATCCGGTCGTTTGTTTATGTTGTTCGGCAGCACACTGAAGCTTTGCAGCTACCCTGCTGTACATGTAATCTAAAAAGTAATCTGAGCAAAGCTCACGTGACGTGCAACAACGTCGGTGATGCCACCTGGGGAATTAGTGTGCAGTGTGCAATCAAATAATGATGCATTTTGAAATCTGAGACCTCCGTATGGAGGATTCCTTGAAACTAGGAGGTCGAAGATCATGCGGTAAAAATCTACATTTTATGCAAAAAAAATTTTGTATGGTTGCTCTTCAGTAATTTTTGTGCAGGATTTCCGTTGAAATGTGTGTTGCAGCATGAAATTATGAAAAAATCACTTAAGACCGACTTATATATTTCAAAGTCGTTCAAAGTCATCAGTGTTGGCACCTCCGGATAGCTTGTCAGCATGCAGTGCTTGTTACAGTAAGCAACAAATCTATCTGCAACCATTTTCACGCGCTATTAACTTGCAAAAAGTTTCATTTTATTGCACTGGTTTGAGTGCATGTACAGCAATAAAACAGTGCTATTTATGCCATTCTATTTTATTCTTTGCCACATGCATTAGTCGGTCAGTGTATCGAACAGAATTCCAAAGTCACACTAGGTGATCACATGATGGGAATTTCCATGGGTCGCGTGGGAATCCCATGGGAATGGGAGCTATGGGGCTAAATTGATGGGAATGAGAATCGAGTCAACAAGAATGCGGGAAATCGGGATTTTGTTTGCAAAAAAAATTCCGTACCATCTCATTCGTACCATATTTAACTGTAAGAAATTTTACGCCTCAGCAACAGTAGTCCTACTAACTTACACATATGAAAAAAACTAATATATACACAATACAGATGGTATAACGTCACACAGTAACCTGTATCACTCATATCAGTGTTCGTGTTTTCCGCGAAAACAAAGTTCAATCTATAACAGTAATCAAGAAATAATAACAGCATATACGCGGTTTTAGCAACAAGCGGCGTTCGCATATCCTCTCCATTGCACATCGCTTTTCTACCGCTATTCGTGTTCAAAATGTGACCTTCCTCGAACGAATAATAATTGCTTCGACAGCACATGAAGCGTCGAGAAAAATCCAGCGCACGCATGCGACACACTGCAGACGAGACCGCCAACAGCTGAACTCAAGAGCGTAATTTTCATACCTTTTCGCGTTCCAAAATGTGTCATAAAAACGTCATTTCCACGCTGGTCTATGAATAAAATTAATAAATACGGTAGTGATAAAATCGACACCGCGCCTAATATCTACGTGTTCGACTGTTCGTAGACCACCTCTACGGCAGAGTAGCTAGCCAATATTTTCTATTTGTTCTTCCCTTTGCCATCACAAAATGTTTTTAGATGCATAGGCCTATAGGGAGTCGGCTATTTTCTCTGTTTTAGGCGTGAATTTCTGAAAACTCCCCATTCCAAAAAGTGGGTGGACGCGTACTTCACATAGGCGTACCCTTCTCTGTACAAAAGTTACACCTATGCCTAAACTCGTGCACAAGCCAATGAAAAATAATAAAATGACTAATAGTTTACCAGCATTCGAATCGAATTGTTGTTGTGGAGTCAGGGACACGTCAAACCCCAATTCGCATACGACTTACGTACGTGATACTTTCGAATGGACTGCAACAGCCCAAAATTCAATCAAGGGCATATTTAGACCAAAAATTTTGCTTCTGTGTCTTTTTTAAAAATAAGTAAAAAAAGTGAATGAAAAAAATCATCAAAGGGAAAATGGCACTTGCCAGTCGTCACGTAAAATATGTCTACATACACCCCTGCATTCAACCTTCCAGTTACTTTCCACAATTCAAACCCCGGTAATAATAATAATAATAATAATAACTGTACTGTTATCGTCAGTTTGCCAGACTGTCAGATATTTTATCCCTTTTTTGCACATTTTGGAACTTGCAAACTCGGATATGATCAGAGCACGAAGTAGTCCTCGTCATCATACTCGTAGTCATCGTAATCGTCATCATCATCATCACTGCGTACTGAAACTGGCAGACTGAAACGGGGGGCGCCACTAGAGGGCGCCTGGTTCTCAAACGTGCTCCAGTAGATGGCGCGGAAGATGACGTTTGATAAAGACAGATCGTCTGATCGGTAGACCACCGTCATCCGGTTGTTAGGTGACGTCAGCGTCGCTATGTTCTCCTGCAAGTACGACAAATAGTCTTGTCATGCGATAAAGCTAGGACCAGACTGAAATTAAGCTAAGATTCGAACGCGATTAGGCAGATGTCGGCGCCGCCGAAACCGAAACAAAATTAAAACTAAGGGCGTAATCGATTTAGCAAAACAACTAGTTTCGGGTTTAGGTTTCTATGTGTAAATGGACTGCACGAAACTGGTTTCTACGCAAACACGCTATGCGATAATATCGCAGCTTCTGTTCAATGAAAACCAGGAAGATGTGCTATCAATCAATCAATCACTTTTTATTGCAGGCACAAGGCCCATAGTAAAACATGAACAATGAACTACAGAAAGAAAGCTATGAAACGACATTCGCAATTCTACAATACACGACGGTTTTATTACGCAAAATTCTCAAACTTTTTTTCAGTTAGTTGTCAATATAATTAGCCAGGCATACATACACGTAAAACGATCTTGTCAAACAAATTTACATTTACCACACACGTATACGAAAATATCTGCCATATGACGCTATTACATAAATATATAATGCTAAAAATAAATTTATCTCAAATTTGGTCTTATTTACGTCTCAACTTGCATGAGTAAACAAACGAAAACCCGGTTTCAACCAGCGAAACCTGGTCCAGAGACGATTTCGCCAGTTAACCCCAGTTTCACAAAAGCGGTTTCGGTTTCCTTAATGGATTGCAGAAAACTGCTACCCTGAAAGGAAACCGGTTTCAGTTTTTGCTCATCGATTACGCTCTTAATCGCACGCACATGGTACGCGATCTTCTTTCGGTTTCGTTCTAGTTTTAGTTACGCACGACAGTAGGCCTACGTTGTGCTAAGCGCGTACTAACTATCGTAATTCTTAAATTCTGTTTGTCCGTGTCTGTTGCAATCCGCTACCGAACCAGGCCCAGACATGATAAAGACTCGGTGTTTTCACCGTATGATAGCGTAGGGTCTAGTATTTTGGCGACAAAACTTCGTGCCGCTGGGTGAATAGATTCTCTTCGAACAAGGGCGTCAAGAAGGAGAGGGTACCTTTTAAGAAATCGTTATCTTACCGCTATTAGATCGTCTAGCGTGAGAACGGTTGCAGATAGACACACGTAACAGACGGACAGACAGGCGGACAGGCAAAAGCCGTAATGCGGTCTACTAAAACCTGAAAAAGAACGCGAAACGGTAAAGCAGTTTTGTTGTGTACTTACGGTGGTGCAATATCGGCCAAGAAGTCTCATACGGGGGCTTCCAGCCGAGCTGTAGACGTAGACTTCAACGAGGCTAGAGCCACATCCCTCGTCAGCCGTGTCGTCACTTGTGCCGGGAGATACGGCAGGTACCAGCACGGTGAGACGTAGATTCACGCTACGCCTGGCCGGTACGTGAATGTCCCAGCGACACGTGAAGCCGGTCGTCACCTGGCCCGGGTAGTTCGGACTGGCAAATGTACCGTTCACGTCGCGCATGCGAGCTCCGCAACCTTCGCCCAGAAATACAGCAATTTCAGCATCTGCATGATATCTGCCAGTCGACATAAATTCTTATTCCATGACCTACTTTTGTCACCTATCTCTCACTAGTGTGTCTGCAGCCTTACCGGCCCGCAATCTCACTCTATTCAAGCCTAACGACCGAAACGTGGCTCAAATTTGTGTACAGCACTCATTCTCGGGCAGAACTCACCGTCGATCACAGTCATGAAATAAGTAAACCCACAGTAGAACTCAGCTATCAACGCTAGTGGTGTAAACGAGAAATAACAAATTCTGGAAAACACATCCAGACCAAAAACCAACGTGTCCAGACCTAAACAATATCTCCATCAAAACTGGTGCACAAAAGTAGAATCGCTTGACAGTTTGGCCATTACGCTTTACCTACCGATCCAACCAAGACCAGCTATACAGATTACAGACTGGCAGACTGCCGTCCACAACAGGAAGAAACCGAGCTCCGTGTATTCCTAAGCAAATTAGTGTACGTTGATTTAGTTCTTCTTTTCCTTCAACTGTCTGCGAGCATATCTGAGAGACAAGACCAAGACCATGAGACCACGTTATTGTTGGTCTCGACATCAGTCTCGCGACCATGTTCTTAATCGACGGTAGAAAGGAATGCACTGAGTAGACGATATCAGGTAGTTTTGAGCCTGTGAAGCAAAAACGCCGTGCCTTTATCATTAACGACCTAAAGTAAAGGGAAACTCAGTCTGGCCATCCGTGCGCGGGTAGGCACGGAAAGGCTTTGCGTCATATTATTGCGTGCTTTTGACGACTGACCTAGCGGCGACGAGGTATAAGTGATGTCGTAGCCGCGATGTGTGACGGACTCGTCGGTGACGAAACGGATGCGCGCCACGTTGTTGTTTATGAAGACTGGATTGGGGAGATTGCGACCACACAGTCGAGCGACAGGACTGACGCTCGTATCCGTTCCGTTGTATATCTGCATAGAATCATTATAACACCAGTGAACAATATAAGAACCATATTAACGAATATACTGTAACCGATGCGAGATCAAAGCACTAAGCGAAAGAGCAACCAGCCTATGGGACCTCAACTTAAATTTAAATTAATCGACTAATTTGTTAGTCGACTATAGACCACTGTCTACTGTAGGCGACTGCACTAGTCAAAATATCTAGGCGAATTGTGAAGCGCCATAACTTTCCTTATTTTGGGCGCAAGACGCAACGGTGAACAAAGTTTATTGTAGAATTGATATTACTACAGTACAGTGTGTTCAGAAAAAGTGAGACCGCAAAAATCTTAAAAATAACAACCACCGATCTGAACGAAATACAATAAAACTTTACACACGTTTTGTCACATTATTTGCGTGACCAACGCAAAATTTGCCACAAATCGGTCTTTCTGTTCAGGTCTGTATTAAATTTTGGAGCGCATTCTGTGCTACAATTCCGCGCAAATTCGTGAAAAAAAATTGTGCAAGATATCACGAAATGTGTATAGACACAACTTACCGCCAGGTAGTCGAAGTTGCATCGGCTGTGTCGCTCGATGTTGAATACGGCAAAGAACAAAGAGATCTTGTAGCCGGGCGCTGTTTGAATTCTGACGTCGCAGTGGACGTTGATCGGGTAATTGTTCGGCCAGCGCGGACTCACAATACGACCGCTAGCAGCCGTAAACACCTTGTTACACGCTGCGCACAATATACCATGCAGTACAATATAACATAAATCATTTCATGTAGCGAAGACGCACTACAAGTTTCTAATGCGCTGTATAGCGCCGATGATAATAAAGAGCAAAGAAAAAGTGTTTTAAATAACGTCTTTAAGAAGGCACAAAGTATTTATCTGGCAGCTATTGATACGGCAATCGGATAAATATCCGGTCTTAACCGGGCAGGCTATATTTATCCGGCCACCGACTTTGACCCAACGGTGCTCGTAGGTACCGGCTAAGACGAACGGCAGCCGAGCAATTGACGACCTCAACCCTAGCAAGTAGGGAATCACGGATCGCCAGTCGGCAAGTTTTGTTCTTGCCTGCAGCAGCGTCGAATTTATCACCATTATTATACGCTTACTTTTGGTATGCATTATTGTCACATAAATCTCTGAAATACGCTAACATAACCTTAACCCTAACCCTAAACCCTACACCATAATATTAACGCTAATTCTGGTCACTACGCGTAATGCAATTACGCCGAGCGACATTGGTGTCGCTGCCTGGCGAGAGCGATTGAGTTTTTCGTTTTCGTTCATTGCCGCTGCTGGACAAACAGTCGCCGCGTTTCAAGAATCGGACGTTTCAGACAGCCCGGAAATGTATTCCAGACACTTGGCCCGAAGACTGAAGAAAAGCGAGCTCTATAGGTTGAACGCTTTACCGTCGGATTAACAGCCAACTGGTTGGTATTCGACGACTAGAGACGATACCTAAATATTCGGTTATTACATGCAATCGAATAATACGACGTAGCTATGGTCATTCTACGCAAATTTTGCGCAATATTATCTAAGTTATATTTCTGAGAAGTTTAGCCTAAAAGCAATATATTAGCAAGCCAGCGTTGAGGGATTCGGTGTCGTCTGATTAGAGTCTTGGTTAACATGTCTCAGCCGTCAGTGCTACCTGCTTCTTTCATCTCAGACAGATTCGTCGTGTCCGGCAGTCGTTGGATGTCGGGTCGGCTAAAACCCTCGTGCAAGCATTTGTGACATCTCGTG
>Ga0056128_1004098_pt1 | contig 18155 bp, 11 predicted proteins | sample WorMetLIZISLAND2_FD_71113 | JGI IMG/M metagenome (GOLD analysis project Ga0056128, IMG submission 71113) | Marine gutless worms symbiont microbial communities from Max Planck institute for Marine Microbiology, Germany - Olavius geniculatus... ... | reverse complement strand
AGGAGGTAAATTACCCCGGGCCCGAGACGTTTATGGGACCCGCCTGTAGAATATAGAAAGTTAGAAAAATGAAAAAAAGTTTTAAAAACATATAATTTTTATTTTTTAAACGTATTTCGACTATTTACTATTTAACTATTACAGTATTTTATTTTAACGGTTAATTGCTTGAACGAAGAATTTCTCCTCTCCCGTCGCCTGTTCTTCTGCTTACCTTTTTATTTCTCTGACTTCTAATACATGTACTTGTTGCCATTATGCCTTGACGCAAAACGTGTGTAGACTGTTGAGCATAGTGTTTGGAATTTTTTTCATCCGCAGGTAACTTATGGGATGTTTACACCATCCAGCAAACGTCCAGCATTAGCACGTGTATTTTGAATACATTTGCTGGAAGTTTACTGGACGTTTGCTGGATCATGTAAACACCCTAATAGACATAAACGAAAATGTTGCGCAAATGTTTCAGTTTAAAATGTTGTCCGATGTGACCGGGCCTTCCGAGGTTTATAAACCTCGTCCGAGGAAATCGTCGCGTGTAGCCACACTTTAGCGGGGCATTACTGCTGTAAATTTACGCATGTGCGTTAATTTTTTTAACGCGCGTTAAAATTAATGCGCGTTAATTTATTAACGCATTAATTAACACGTCAACTGTGACAGCTCTAGTTTTAGCCTTAAAATATGACATCTGGTGGCATCAGTTTTGATTATTTTCCTGAGAATTGACTGAGTGCATTTATTGCATTTTAGTGTGGGGCCTCTAAAACCACAGGGCCTTAGGCCATGACCTCATTGGCTTATGCATTAATCTGGCCCTGGTCCGGCAGGTCTGTCAACTGCCAGACATTGTTCGGGTGCATATATATAAATTTTTTCCAATTTCATTTAACCAAAGTGAAATACTGGTGCCAGTTAAAGAGATTTGTCTTCCTAGTGCAAAGTAGTTTTGAGCTTCAGGCTTGATCCCGACACCAGAACACTGCCCTTGACCTCACTGGGGGCACAGCTTTCACACTCCCAACATAGACTCACAGTCCCACGCTCACCATAACTGTTTGACAAATTCAGACTGTGCTGCTATAGACATGTTACTGCCGTGTTGTCTTTTGCTGGTTGTATTTTGCCAATATGTATCGTACATGCGTTATGTGAAATTTATTGCACAGGCTTGCAGTTAAGACTCTAATAGATCAGTCAAGTTTGGGTATTATTGATGATGGATCCCCAGAATTGGAGAATTTCATCACAGTTTTAGAACATATCTTTAGCCACAGACTGAAACGTGAGTCATCAGTATTGCACTACTACTGAAACCATTTTAGTGAAAACTCTGTTCAACACTATATGTTCATTGCTACAAGTTGTTATTAAAGTTTATTGTTATTAATCATATTGCAGCTAACTTGCGCATTATGCATTAGTTGATATTCTGTAGATGATCTGTAGTTTGAACTAGACAATCAGACAGTGTTGACTGTTGAGTATCTTTGTATACTGATTATTTTTTTGTGTGGATTTTCTGCTTGTATTTTGTTATTTAGTTTCTTTTATTGAGGCTCCCATAAGTGATTTTTGAGAGTTTTGTGTGTCTTTTTAGCATTTTATGTATACAGGGTGGGCCAAAAAAGTAAGATATTGTACTTTTTTCATATTTTCACTAAATATCGACCAATTTTCACATTTTTTCACCAGTAGACTCTATAAGAAATTTGCTACTCATTGGCATACACACCACACCCATTATGTCGCTACACTACTTTGTAAAATATAATTATCCAAAAGCGTGCAATATTTATTTAATAAGGTCGAGTGGTAATTTTTAAAAGTATTCAAGTAAAATGTTAATAATAAGTGTCAAAAAGGTTTAAGTGTAGCTACGGAGTACAGCTTGTAGGGTCGCACAATTGAAACACATTGCTTTGTATGCACATGCAGTTAACTGAGCAAAATTGCAGCCATCAACCAGCATTTGTGTACATTGAAAATTAGTGCACAGTAAAATCGTTCAAATTATTTGAAGAAAATGTTTAATATGTTCTCCAATGTTTTTGACACTTACTGTAACTTATATTTTACCATTTAAGTTATATACTTAAAAAATTTACCATTAGACCTTTTGTCCATTTGTAGATATTGTATGTTTTTGGATATTTATGTTTTACAAGGTAGTGTAGTGACATAATAAATGTGCTGTGCATGCCACTGAGTAGCAAATTTCTTACAGAGTCTACTGGTGAAAAAATTGGGAAAATTGACCAATATTTGGTGAAGATATGGACAAAGTGCAATAGCTTACTTTTTTGGCCCACCCTGTATTTATTTTAAACTGTTGATAAACCGCATCTGAACAATTTAGCGTAAACACTTTAAGTCTTTAAGCGATAACTTTTAAAACAATAAAAACAGAAGATTTAGAAACTAGTAGCACTGTTTGTATAATGCATATCACTGTTATATGTGCATGTCTTTTTGGAGTTTTTTAAACAAATAACTTGGTTGATTTATCGGTTGATTTTTTTTTGCTTATGATCGATCAGCAAGTAGTACATGGTACGGAGGGCAGGAGCCAAGGTGTTTCTGGGACTACATTCGCGTTGCTTGCCAGCGTGTGCCTCACAGCTGTTTGGCAAGTGTCGAAGCTCTGGAAATTCCACAAACTCCCGCTGGAAAGGCAAGTTTTATTAATGTTCACATTTTATATTGTGCTGTGTCCATCAGTCATCATTAATCTGGCTTTTAAACTTACCGAGAACGTGTGATGTGCGCTGCATCAACGAAGCTACTGAGGTACACATGTCTGGGGAGTTGGGAGTTGGGAGTAAGCTTGTTTGAATGGGCATTGGGCATTGTTTTTTAACCTCTGACTTGTATTCAGATGCATCAATTTTTGCAGAACAACTAGCACTGAAAATTCATGCAACAGAATGCCCGGTTTCCTCAAAAGGTCTAAATGTCTGCCGAACATTTTCTCCATGTTTGCAGCACAATAATTATCATTTTACTTTTGGTAGATTTAGGCACAAATTGTATCCAGTTGTCTATTAATTTCTAGTTTTGTACTGTCACAGGGTCGGGCTTGGGTACGAATGTGTCTGATGGAGAAGAGATTAGCTGACTATGTGTCAGTAGCTGTCCAGTCATCGAGGCTTGCTGAGTATGAAATTTTCACTATTTCTCTGTTTTTTTTTGTTTTTTTAATCTGTAAAACTTCTTATCTTGCAGCGTAAAATCTTGGATCTTTCAGCTCATCTGAGACAAACTGACTTTGAACAGTTTAGGAGGCTGTTAAAAATTTTTTTGTTTGGGTGCTGAGATTGCTGTGCATTGTGGCTAACTGCTATTTTGCATCTTTAATCTATCTTATTTACGTACTTACTGTGGATGATCAGCAACCAGGTACATTAGATGCTGATAGTGAAGTGATTGTATTTTGGTCATTAATGTGAATGATTGCAGTTGGTTGTTAAAAACTGATTCTTTTTTACCTGCGAGAGCTAGCATAGCTGGTGTGTATTAGCTATATGGTAATTCTGTCCTGTTGTCTGTCTTGGTGTCTGTCACATCCCAGTACCAATCAGAGCCCAGGTTAGATAGAGACTTCGGGTTTTTGACGTATGATAGCTTAGAGTTTCTAGTATCTTATGACAGAATTTCATGCCACTGGGTCAAAGGGATCCCCACGAATGAGGGGGCAAAATAGGGGCACCCTACTTAAAAATGCGTTATTCTACCAGTATTGGCTCATTTAACGTGAAATTGGTTGCAGATAAGCACAGACATTAACAAGCATTGGCGACGAGATTCTTAGGAATGTCAACGTTGATGACCATGAATGACCTTGAACCCCCAAAATAGGGGGTTATAGTGCTTTTTTTTGCGATCTTGGACTGCGACACGCATTTCAAGAGTGAATTGTGCCGTAATGGCTGGAGATAGACCAAGACAATTTGCACATGAAATTTTCAGCATTGAATGTAGATTTTAGTAGTCTATGTACGGACCCTGTAGGTTCAAGGAGGCCTGAGCACACGAGTGTCAAACAGGAGTACTCCGCTGTTGGCTTGTCTAGCAAGAAAATGGTTGCAGATAGGCACAGACATGCTGCTCAGCATAACATGCACTGGTGACAGGCTTCTTAGTATTGTCAACATTGATGACCTTGAATGATTTTGAACCTTTAAAAAGGGGTTTTCGTGATTTTTTGGCAATTTTTTGCTGCAGAAGCATGAATTGCGACGAAATGGATAGAGATAGACCAAGACAACCTGCAAGCAGGAACTGTATCATGAGCATTAGCGCAGATTTCTTGTTTGGATACTGTTGATGTGTTGTTACTAGAACTGTCAAATTAATGTGTTAATTAACACGTTAATGCATTAATAAATTAACACGTGTTAAAAAAATTAATGTGCGTTAAAAAAATTAACGCACGTGCATAAATGTATTTAATTTACTGAATTCTGTGAAGTAAAAGTTCCAATATTCCATTAAACTGTGGTTATTTGACGATCGAATGAATTCAAGTAACTAAACTGTAGTTGCCGTTCCATCACTACTGTAAATAAGTATTATTTAGATGACAGGCTAATAGATTGCTATGCTAGCAATGACGTCAGTTATTGTTGAAAAATGTGTTTTTATTTGCTTTCTAACTTTCTATATTCTACAGGTGGGGCCACCAAACGTCGCAGGGCCTGGGGTAACTTCCCCCCTACTCTCCTTCTCGACGGGCCTGGGTGCGTTAATAATGCGTTAATTAATGCGTTAAAAAAATTAACGCTTTGACAGCGCTTGTTGTTACATTTGCTGTGTTGACTTTGAAACTTAAAATGTAATGTATCAGCAGTACTAGTACATTTGTGCATATTTGTTTTGAGTGACAAACTGTGATGAGCAACCTTAGTTTTTACATGAAATCTTAACAAATCACACTGTCAGTTATTGGCAAATAATATCCACTTCGGTACATGCCTGTATTTTAGTTCATGTTAGCCTAATTGTCATTTCCTGGTGTAATAAGAACAAACTCATTATAAAGGCTTTGGTCATGGATGCAAATTTTTTTGTGTTATTAGAATGTATTATGATGAAGATTCGATGATGCTGTCTGATGAAATTATGATGCTTTCTGATCTGTTGCTTGGACTTAACTCCATTGATTTCAGGTTGACTTTGACTGAGATGTTATACCATTTTGGATACTCAAACTTTTTTTGTTTTTAATTATTTTAGTTATTAATTTTTTAGTTGGTACTTAATTTAATAGGCTAAGTTTGTTAGATGCCATTTTTAGGCATATCATATTCTTACTGTATCATATTATTATTGAAATACAGCTTTAATTATTATAATTATGGCAGTGTTTAAACTTGTTAAATTTGCTCGTTTTATTGTTTTGTCCGAAGAATTGCCAGTTCTGTATTGTTGCGGAATTCAGCTTAACTTCACACACATTAGCGCATAGTTTAGTGATCTGTAGTTTGTAATTACATAAATTCTTTTATCAGACTTTGCTTTAGACCTTCCCGTATTTTATTTTTCTATCTTTTTAGGAATCGCAACATATGTTGTGAATATTTTGTTCACAGTGCAGAGAATTTTGATAGATATATTAATTAGGGCTGCGAAAATTAACGATTAATTAATCAATTAATCGTTAAAAAAATTGTTTGATTAATTTGTTTTTAATCGATTAAAATTCGATTAAATTTTGAACATGCATACCTGCGACATCTGTCCCATGCGAACGCCTTTTTAGCTTATCAGGCTACATTGTGAACAAAGCGCGTGCTGCTCTTTTGCCCAAAAATGTGACTTCACTTGTTTCTCTGCATGATTGGCTGGAAGCCTGAAATGCATGTTAAATGACTGCATAGCGTACAAGTAGGCCTATACGTTTCCAACTTTTATGAACGGTAACAAGTACACCTGCGTTTTGCAGTTTTCATGGTTTTTTGCATTAACTACAAAATTGAAAAATTGTTCGAAATTAATTGATTAATCGCGATGAATTTTTGGTGATTAATTGATTAAAATTTTTTTAATCAGTACCAGCCCTAATATTAATCTATGTGTATTTATTTTGTCTTATTCGGTCATTTCTGCAATTTTACTATGCTTGTAGTTTTGATCTCAGAAGCATATATCTGGACTATCCGGCCACACCAGCCATCGATTTCACTCCCTATCTCAAGTTTAATCAGAGGCTAGTTTTGGAAATTTTTTCCTGCCTAATGATTAATATGTGCAAGGTGCTTGTTGTGCAGCAACTTGGAGAACTTCTAGCTTATAATTGTATCAGAGACAGTTGTGTTTTAGAGCATGAATTGTTGTTTCTGTCTAAGCTATAGATTGCTCACGATGACCGCATAGCCATTTATCTACATAGATGCAAGCGAACTTAAAAATCTATAATTATCTTTACAGGCACGTGCTATTATTTTAGCCAGATTGTGTCTAAAATACGGCTTTGTCTCATGTTCAGTCCTTTTCATTTTCTGTCTTTTTTGTATGCTTTCAACAAAATGATTCCCTGAGCATCGGGAATGGTATTTGTGAACGTGTTTTTCTGGAGATAGCATAGGATTGTTGAGTTGAGCTGTTGTATTTTTGACCATGCACATGTTTTAGTAATATAGTCATAGTTAAAACTCTGGTGAATGCTTGAAAGCCATGATGAGTTGTTTTGTTTGTATGATAGCATGCAGAGTCAGTCTGCCGCGACTGCAGCGAGTGATAACATCGCTGAAGTTGAGAGTGACCAGCTTGGAGTAGAGTTCTGGAAGACTAAATATGAACAACTAGAGGAGCACTGCAAAGTGATCAACGAACAAAAGGTAAACAGATGGCACGGGAAATTGTCATCTAGCTGGCATCTGGTATCAGTCTCGATTGGCCGATGATTATGACCTCAGTTCGGACAGTCTTCACAACTCTAGATTTTTCTTTAAACAGAAAATGCTGATTACTGTAACAAAGTCAGCAGAGTGAAGTCAGTAGAGTCACAGCATAACAGTTCATTCGGCTGACTCCAGTCCTGTTTCTGTTGATTTTCAGGCTCCATCCTTTTAGTCAAATGATGAAGTTGATCATAATGAAGTTACCTGGGTCAATAACCTTTGTTTCACCTGGACCAGGTAACGATTTTTTCCGTCTGGAAAAGTCGTTATCATGCTTTGTGCAGCTGCTGAGTAACTGATAATTTTCTTGCCACTTTCTTTGCTGTATTTTTAAGCAGAAACTTACATTTTATAGTTTCAGCACGAGTTTATACGTACACCGTATCCCAAAATTAGCAACACCCCTACAGGTTAGTTGGTGTAAAATCGTTAATACCTGGAAAATTTTTACAAAATGTAAAACACTTGTGGAGACAATCATTCTGAACTAGTCTTTAAAGTTTGTGCTAGAAGTGGCCCCCTTTGGCCTCGATACAAGCTCATAGTCTTAGGTGCGTATGCCACAACTTGATCATTTTGTCAGTAACAATGTATCGAACGTTACCCTAATGTAAACAAACTCCGACGTCACAGTGACATTATGCTGAATATACACGGTAAGATGCGGACGTCACAATAAGTGTGACGGTAAGTAATGCTATGATAGTGCAGTGTAGAATATTTCATTAAAATCCGTCAACGACAAACGGAATTCAGTGTGATTGAAGCCAAGGGTATCGCTAATTTTGGGACACGGTTTAGTTAGAAGGACCTGGTTTGTGTGCTGTGGTCATGTTTGAGAACTATGTGGAGAAATTACTGAGATTGTGTGAGTGCTAATAAAGGGTTAAAGGAATTTTTAGCTCTTCATAGGAGACTCGTCTCAGAGCTATGGAGTGACACCTACCATATGGGTCATATGGGATCACACAGTGTTGCCCAACTCAGGTGAATGTGACATGCAGGCCAGTACTTGATTTAGCTATCCTGGAGGGATGGAAGGCTTGAGTTGACCTTAATGGTTGGTTACATGCGGAGATAGTTTACCTGTTTATTCAAGTGCTAACCATTTGATGGTAGCCAACCGAGAGTGAAACCATGACTTTGTCCAATGGGCTAACAAGCCATCTGTGATTATGGGACATTTTTATGCAAAGCACTAACTGTGAGCACTAAGCTTGTCTGCTGACTGCAATGAATTTACTGTTCTTGTCAGTGAAAGTCGAGTTTTAGTTTCAGTTCTGATGTTTCCCTTGTTGTATCAACTGCATTTCGTGAGATTGCGGTATGAGATAATTTAAATTTTGCTGTATCATTCGGTAGCATAATAAATGTTACTTTGTGTTTTTATTGTCAAAATAAGACGATAATAGAATCTAAATTTTTTCAGTCAGCGCTGAGCATAGGAACAGTCCGCTGTCAGTTAGCAGTCATCCTATAGCATCGCTTATAGCTAGCGCTTTGCATAGGAATATGCTCATGGTCTGTGTGCTATGGTGGTGTTGAGAACTATGTGGAGGAGCTGTTGAGAGTTCGTGAGTCTCAACTGTCGGAAGTCCAGATGCAGCACGCTCGCGTCTCGCAGTCGCTGTATGTCGTGGAAACCGAGCGGAAGAAGGATCAGTCGGAACTGGAGAAGGTTGTCATGGAGCTGCAGTCTCAGCTGTCAGTATCCACCAGCTCAGCATTTGAAATATCATTATGAAAATAGGGGATGGAGTCATAGTTCAGACGAACTTGATCCTACTTTTTGGGCTTTGAATCACTGTGCAAAATTTCACTTAAATCAAATCGAAATTGTGGCCGTAGGAGTTCGTACAGACAGAGCGATGCAAGCGATTTTATAATCTGCCTTGTGCTATGCTACAGCAATGGGACAGATAACTAGAGCTGACTATGACTCTATGACTAGTTTTTAGTGGCACTAATGTTGTCATTGTTATTTGAAGCATGTTGATCACAGTTTTAACACGTACCTGGGTTAAAGTTGAAGCCAGACATCATTGAGCCTTAAGACTGTCTTGTTGCTTAACAATGGCCCACATGCTGCGACCACAATTTCTGCCATAACTGCATTACCGTTTGTGCCAACTGCTAAGCAGTGTTATTCCAGTTCTGAAAATCATTTCAGTTTCAGTTTCTAGAAAGTTTGAACTCAATCATTACAGTATAAGTACAGTATCTAAATTCTTTTCAGTTATAAGGCAATGACCAATAGAGATCAAGTAAGGTTTGATAGTGTGGAATCCAGAAAATAAAATAGTAATAAGTTCTTGAAATTTGAACATAATATATCAGAGGACAATAAAGAGCTTTAACTTCCAAAGTTAATATTTTTAAAATAAACTATCCTGAGACTGATCTTTATAAACTTTGATATGAAAAATCAATGTATTAACGTATACTATCAATAATAACAAGCACGACTAGCAAAGAATATTTAATCAACTGCCATATTTTGTTCAAATATTTCGAATTCTCAGCTACAACTGGTTGAAATTTCATGTAAATTGCTCATAATTTTAGTAAATTATGAAAAAAACAAAAAGGGGTCCTTTTATGAAACATTGTGTATTCAGTATTGAAAATCTTTTCATTATTAGTTTCAGTATGAGTTTTACTGAAATCAATCATTTCAGTATCAGTTCGAGTTTCTGTTACTGGAATATCACTGGTGCTAAGCTGATCCATTTTACTAGCAAAACTGTTGAACAGTCAAATATCCGGGCACAGGTAGAGAACAAATGTGTGATTTTAGGGTCATTTTTGTCACTGCATTGAAATTTTTAATGTCACCAATTTTTAATCACAGTTAATTCCGTAACATCATTCCATAACATGTTAGTGCATTTCTCAATGCGTTTGACTGCTGTGTTGTAATTTGAATTTTAGACATTTATAAATTTCAGGAATTTTCACAAATTTTAAAAGTTCTGGTTACCTATGGATGTGCAAAAATTTAGTTATGTTCGTGAATTTGTACGAACTCTGAAATGCTAAGTCACAAATTTTAATTTTAGATGTTGTAAATGTATTACTTACAGACGGCATATTCATTAAATTAGTTATATTCACCAGGTGGCAGCAATAGTCTTGACAGAGGTTTGCACTATCCCAGCACTGGGTTCTGTTTTTATGTGTCATATTTGACGTTGCAGCTGTCAGGTGAAGGATGAAAATAAAATGCTGCAGCAGAAACTGCGATCGATGGTTCGGCCAAAAGAGCCGGTTGTCTCCATGTCCGAGCTGGTCAGAACAGAGCCAAAAGAAGCAAATGACACCGACGATGTTTTTACTGAACCAGCCCAGGCATCAAAGTTTGTAGCAAATAAATTGTTTGGTTGACTAAACGATTAGTTCTTACAGTGCTATGCGCTGCATTGACCAGTAGTGACATAACAGTGTGAGAATGTTTTAAACCACTTTAGACGTAATATACAGATTAATTTTTTAAGAGGCCATTACTGATGTGAGCCTAGCCATTTGCTTTTGTTTTCCATCATTGATTGATGCTGTTTTGTGTGAGTATCTGCTCTGCAAAAGTTGTGCCACAGCAGTTCCCAGAAGTTTTCTAAAACTGCAAACTAGCCTTGTTTAGGATAATGGAACCTCCAGTATTATTGGAACATGGGCTGGTTAAACAAAAATGGAATATGTTTTTGAACTGTGCCAGTTAGAACTTTTTGTGTCTTCTTCTTTTACATCATGTCACGTTTTATTTTTGAGGGGCTCACTCGGACTATAGGGTAATGCTATGAACTTGGGGCTGAATTATCTTAACAATAGCCAAATGTTAACCGATAAAGAGTATAAATTCAGCCATTTTACGAGTTGCACCAGCTGGTTTTTTTGCATGTGCGTGTCGAACGGTGTAATGACGTGTAACAACTGTGTGAATTGCAGCGTGAACGGTTTGACATCATCTGCTGGTAAATACGAGGAGCTTGAGATGACATCCGGTGAAGCAGTGAGAACTGGTCCGGATGATGCTGTTAGCACCACGGCGTTGGCGGGCTCATTTGCCTCCAATACTGCTGCCGTTGCTACTGCTGCCCCAGCAGAATCTGCTTCGTTGGTTACCGATGCCACAGCTGACGTCTGAAATAAATACACTCCTGGGGTGGGGCCATATGCATAACAACATCGTAACTTGTCTCGGACTAAATCCAAGTTACGACGGACTAACTGTTAAGTTGGTATGCGTAACACCGACTTATCGCTAGCTTGGGCGTAAATAAGGGCTAAAGTTAGTCTCCCTCGTGACCAGGCGTAACTGGTTTAGTCCGGCGTAAATAAAGTGGTTATCGACAAAATTATGAACATTGTGCGTCATACAACACTGATGAAATTATGACTAGTCAGTATACATTACTGACACAATTCTAATATTAAAACTCAAGGAATAGAACATTTTTTGCTTGATTTTGTTCGCACACTTTGCATCACGCCTTTCTTGTGCCCACGTTCCTATAATTAGCTTATCATATAGGCCACAGGCGTCATGAATATTAATGTACGGCCTGCGGAGGCGTGAGCAGACGACAACTTTGCCAGCATGCACATGCGTCAACGCAAGAATGGGCGACTTCATGCTAGGAAATTCCAGAATGAAATTACCTGACATCAACTACGCCAGGACTTGCTAGTTCGACCGCTACGCCATCTTCTTGCATACCAACTAACTTTGTCGATTAGTCTCAGTCTTGTCATTCCCGACGTAGCCGCTACTCCTGGCGTAAACTAAGACGTTGTTATGCATACGGCCTGTGTATTGCTGTACACTGTACTCGCTCGCATTGAGCTTTTCAAGCATGATCTAAAGCTGACATTCCAACCATTGCTGCTGCTTCCTACTGTCATCTCTAACCATTAACTTTCCACCGCCGAGTGATTTGTCGGGCAGTGTGTCCGAGCGGTTTTCGTTTTACGTTTTTTGCTTGTTGTGAAGTGCAATATTATCTTCTGCAGCAACTGTCCAGGAACTGGGGGTCCAGGGTGACAGCCCCAAGCTCCATTATCCCCCAATTTGTCGATTGTTGTGAGTTCCCAATTTTTATAGCTCGTGAATAACACGTCTTGTTTAGCACAGATTTGAACCTTAGTTATAAAAAAAAATTTGGGTGACTTGGGTCCTCTTTGCAGAATGGGATATTCTTTTTGTGCACATTGCTGGATAGTGCATTCCGTACTTGTGACACATTTTTTTCGAGTCTGCCACATGTATGTGAATTTGTTGTTGTAATTTTTTTTTGTTGAACATTTAATCAGCACCCCACAATTTGGCAATATTTGTAGAGCTGCTTCTACTTTGATACACTATTGGATTACAAAGACAGATACGTTGCTGTTATGAAATTTGATATTAATTCAGTTTTTGCTGTTTGTATTTTTGTGTATTTGATATTCTGTCCTATGTATAGCATCACAATATACTCAAGTGGAGTCTAGTTCAACAGAATAACAGTTATGAGCAAAATGGTATAATTAGTACATATGGTACTTATTGTTGTATATACTAAATATATTTTTGTGTTATGCATGATTTTGTGTATTGTAGCATAAGTGGTGTTTATCTTACGTTATTGCGATGACAGAAACCATGGCAGATCTATAGTACATTAATGGCGTGTTGACTATTTCTTTTGTTTTCATCAAATACTGCTTCATTGTTTTGTTCAGCCGTCCCACTTCAGCTGGGTCTCTTGTTGAGGGGTTTAGGGATTGTTTCAATAGGTTTTTTGCAGGCCTTTCTTGTCCCCAAACAAAGTACTGAAGGAAGCATTGAGTTCCTGGTTGTAATGACTTCAATATAAAATACACTTTCGTCGCCTCGCCGTATGAGGGAGTTTAGTGTGTTGTTGCTGTTGACCGTGAGGAAGAAGGCATCTAGCCTGCTCTAGGCCTTGCTTTTCCGTGAAGTTAACTTGTGGAAGACCTGGCTTAAAGTGGAAAAAGTTGCCAAATAAACGAAATCAAAAGTTGCACTTTCCGTTTATGTTCAGTACTCGAGTTTCTCTGCGGTATTATGCAAAAAATGTTAATGAATGTGAACGTCCGAGTATATATGCATGGCAGTGGTAGTGTTGTATGATCCATAAAACGTGGCCTACCATTATTTTAGGACTAGCCTATATTGACCCGATTTTTGATAATTCTTCTCCTGGCACGTTTAGCAGTAAATTTGCAGTAAAGTGATAGATAATATTCACTGCACTTGTTTATGAATTGTATTATTTAAAAGTTTAGCGTAAACGTTCACAAGATAATTTCGCGAGGCGTCTGATATGTGGGGTGGTGTAATCCAATCGTCAAAAGTGTTTCATTTGCTCTTTTGTAAAAATCTGGACTCAGCCGGTGCTAACAGAGCTCTTTTATTATTAGCATATATATACTGTAACATGACGATGTGGCAAATCTTTTATCCCATCTGCTGCTGTACCACGAGTTTATTAGGCGGCCGTCCTAACCTATAGGCTGCATTATGCATCTTAAGGAGGGGAGGAACAGTTGGTGTTTTTGACGACCGTTCGGATGGCCGTACGGACCACCAATGTGACCCCTCCTTTACTCTCTGTCTTGTCCGTCTGTCCTGTACTGGCTCTTAACTCGAAAACAAAAGCATATAAAACAATTTATGTCAACGTTTCTCGTAGTAAGAGTAAGCAGTGCGCCTATTTCTTACGCGCGAGAGTAGCTATGGTAATTCTGTCCGTCCGTCTGCCATCCTGGGGCTCTATTCACGAAAGGTCGCAAACGGCTGTCACACGTACGCCGGTCGCAAATCGTAGCTATAGCGCGTATTAGCTATGTTAATTCTGTCTTGGTGTCTGTCTGTCTTGGTGTCACGTCCCGGTACCGATTCAAGCACAGGTGAGATAGACTTCGAGTTTACACCATTTCTAGTATTTCGTGACAAAATTTCATGCCGCTGGGTGAGGTGTCCCCACGAATGAGGGGACGAACAAGGGGAAGAAAGAAAGGTATCCACGTAGAAAGACGTTATATTACCGTTATTGGCTATCTAGCGTGAAAATGGTTGTAGATAAGTACAGACATGCTGCTTATCATAACAAGCACTGGCGACGAGCTTCTTGGGGCTGCGAACTTCGATGACCTTGAACCCCCCAAATATGGGGTTTTAGTGAATTTTTCTCGATTTCGGGCTGAGACACATTTCAAGAGTGAATTGCACCGAAATGGCTGGAGATAGCCCAAGACAACCTGCATATGAAATTTTCAGCATTGAATGTAGATTTTAGCAGTTCAAGTCCCGACCCCCTACGTTCAACGAGGCCTGCGCACGTGGATGTCAAACAGGCGTACCCCCTAAATGGTTATACTTTTGTTATTGGCTTGTCTAGCGTGAAAACGCTAGCAGATTGGCACTGACATGCTCCTTGTCATAACAAGCACTATAATGCCGTGCTTTTAGTGCTATCAACATCGATGACATGAACCCTTAAACGGTTGGATAGGGCGAAGGGGAGTTACTATAAGCTGTCTATAGATACCATGTCTGAATGTGCAGCGATTTGGCCGCAGTTTTCAATGCAAGGTTTCAACCTATGAGTCGTCGTATCTCAGAAACGATCACCCCTGTCGAGCGACAGCTGGGCTTCTTGTTTCGTTTGATACAGGCTTTGAAAATGTATACCACAACGGAAAAGTCGACGCAGGGTTCTGATATAATACGCGGCCGAAGTCAGCAACTGAGCTGTAACAAGAAATTTGAGCTAATGCTCACGAGACGCGCAAGAGCCTATAGCAGTTCCTGTTCGCAGGTTGGCTTGGTTTATGTCCATCCATTTCGTTGCAGTTCACTCTTTTGCAGCTAGATTGGTGGCGTGGCTTAGCGGTAACGCGTTTAATGCGATCAACGAAGTTACTCTACGCCGAGTGTAGTTCTGCTGCCTATTCAGACCCGGGAAACGATGCAGTCGTTATTATTGTTCTCGTACAGGGAATAGTCGAAGTTGCGTGGTCTCTGTTGTCTATGGTTGACCGGGTCGTAACGTGCTGTTGCCGGTAGTGACAGGCTGTTCTCTGCCCAACAACCAATAGGTTTCCATTTCGCCTTTACCCTGCAAGTAAAACAGCTATTCAGTCATGTAACAGCAGTTTCTAATAATTTGAAGCTACGATACCAAGTTCGATATTTTAAGCTGTTTGTTACTGTCCTTAAGCGCGACAACAGGCACCGCTATAGCGCGTATTATGGTGATTCTGTCCGTCTGTCAGTTATTCTGTCCGCCTGTTACGACTCGGTACCGATTTAAGCCCAGATAGACCTCGTGTTTCTACCTTGTGACGGGTAAAGGTCTCCAGTATTTTGTGAGAAAATTTCATACCGCTGGGTGAGGGGGTTCCCTCGAACGAGGGCGTAAAAGTGAGACGCCCCTCTACGTATAAAGACGTTATTTACTCGCTATCGGCTCGTCTAGCGTGAAAACAATTGCAAATAGGCACAGACATTCTGCTTATCATAACAAGCACTAGTTACGATCTTTTTAATGGCATCGACATGATATCAGCGACTTTGGACGATCGTGAACCCTTAAAATAGGGGTTTTGGTGATTTTTCTGCTATTTTTGGCGGCATCGCACATCTCAAGAGTGAATGGCGACGAAATCATGGGACAGACCAAGACAATCTGCAAGCAGGAACTGTTTATAGACTGTCGAGTGTTTCATGAGCATGATCTCAGATTTCTTGTTGGTTTTGTGCTTGGGCAGGAATAACTGATATCCGCAGCTTCGAGTTAGCAAGAGCGCCTTGCTGTCGCATGCGGCGTATACAACGCGCGATGCTGTTTATGTTTACGATTTGCTTTCGAGTCACGTTACGCTGCTGATAAACAGCTATTACACCTGATATGTTGGTATTTTGTCTCCCAGACTGTCGATATTGGGGCTCCGATGAGCGAATATTCTAAGCTAATTTTTCTTTTAATTAGGCCTATTTTTTAAGCACCCAACTTGGATATCTCAATGCCTGCGATACAGACAGAACTATGGATGGAGAGATAACGCACAGAGGCAACACCGCGCTTTGTATTAGGCATAAATGCATCACGCGGTGAAACAGTCCTACTTGTGAGTAAAGATCGTCTTGCTGTCTAAGAATGACAGTACTGACAGTAGACCTACCTTGATTGACATGCAGCCTCTATGTTCCATGACGAAGCCTCCGATACGACTGAGAGCTTGGAACATATCGCCACTGATGTGTACCCGGTGTGCTGCATAACGCGTCATCACAAGCACCGTCAACTTATATCTACGTGGCAGTCTAGATAATCTTGCTTCCTAGGCCTATTAGTCGTCGACTCGTCATGCAACGTACTAGGCATACAATGAATAACACTTCTACTTAGATTATCAATCAGAATGAACGGTTGATTTTATCCATTATTACTTTTAATATACGGCTGTTGCTATTACGTATGGGTTCACTTGTCGGAAATATTATATTCTCAGCTTTGGAACTCTAATTCATTTGACGGATATTTTATTTCGTTCGGGTCAGTTTGACAGAATGAATAGTAGAATTAGTAGAACTCTGTCTAAACATAAATTAACAGTAACTTTGTCATAAACAAAGCGACTAACGCAGGCCGTTGGACTGCATACGAGACGCCGTGTTGACTGTGTCGCCAAACAGACAGTAACGTGGCATCTTGTTGCCGACGATCCCTGCAACCGCCGGACCTATATCAGCACAGGCGCACAAACGAGCAAAATGCCATCAGATTCAACACCAGAGTTATAGTTTTCTTGGACGTGCAGCAGTTTGACATGTGAGGTAAAATAAAAGTGCACTAAAAATCGCTGCCACTGGGTATTGGTCTTGGTCTCACTCTTGAATATGCGCACGATTATTACGGTTTACCTAACAAAACGCTCAATACTCGGAATTTCGTCGCTGAAGCGCTGAAGGATTTTGCTAACTAATATCACAGGGTTCTGACAGTTGCTGCAAAATAACTATTGTCTGCCGTGCGTCGATTTGACGACGATATTGTTTATTTGTTCATTCATTGTTATTGGTCTGGAATCATCGGCTTTTGTGCAGATAATTGAAGATGTCGACTTTTCGGTCACGGTCGTGATCTTGAAATTTTGGTCCCGTTTGCGAAATTACAATGTTTTTATCGGCCCGAGGTGTGGAATAATCTGCCATTTCGTTTAAGTCGCTTACACAATTTCTGTCGGTCCCTTTCAGCGACGACAAACGAATGTCAATGTCGACGTAGTGAGTGACGTTTTGCATTCCGTGTCTCTTCATTAGAAAGAAGACGAAAATGAATGCCGGTACTTGATATCTAACGTCACACGTGGCCTATTCATTGGTTCAAACTACAGGCTAGGACCAAGAAATAGAAACAGTGTGTCCGGCTAGCCTGGCCTGACCGTTGTGTGCTCCGATGCGAAGGCTGAGTCGCACTTCGGGCATTGATGCGATGTGGAAGCGCTGAGCGGCGTCGATGATGTCCAGAGACATGCGCGCTATCTCGGTCACGTGACGCTGCCCGTTGCGTATCGGGATGCCGCTGACGCACATGTACACCGACGATATCGTCTCGACTTTGTAGACGTCATAGCGCTGGATCAGCCGATCCATGAAACTGACAACAATGCAAAGCAACGATATATAATAGATCTTTGGCTGCATGTGTCACGAAACTAAAACAGCACTAAAACTTAATAAGTACGTGAAACATAAAAGTAGTGCCTACAGTCGTCTTCAGTTTTTTGCAGTTTTGTTCGCGTTTCACCGCAAATGTTGGGCCACATCGACGGTAAAACGCAAACAGAACTGCAAGAAATGAACGTGGTGTTCTTTCAGTTTTATTGCAGAAGCTACGACAACGAGCAAATTAACAGTCCGTCTGCACATCGAAAATAGTTTAGTCGTTTGCACATGGGGTCAGAAATGACCCCAAACTCAGAGCATAATATCTTCGTTAATTATACACGTACATAAGAACTGTTTTTGCAGTTTATTAGCAAGATGCCTTTTCTACAAGAACTGTAGGCTGTTTGGCGCAAAACTTTTTGTTATAGTGTTGCTATTGTACATTATTTACACCCACCGTCAGCCTGAAACTCAAGCAGTCTTACAGTATTCAGAGCACCGCAGCTGCCGGCGACCCGCTGTATAAGTCATTAGCAGTTCTGTCCAATCGAATGGCCCACCCGGGGTGCACGTCGTAC
>Ga0056128_1004097_pt1 | contig 18157 bp, 10 predicted proteins | sample WorMetLIZISLAND2_FD_71113 | JGI IMG/M metagenome (GOLD analysis project Ga0056128, IMG submission 71113) | Marine gutless worms symbiont microbial communities from Max Planck institute for Marine Microbiology, Germany - Olavius geniculatus... ... | reverse complement strand
CCATCAGAACAGGGTAGCAAGTGACAGCACCAGTTGAGACTAGCATGTTTGTACCCGTGACACATTATGACGTCAGCGTTACGTCACGACTAGCAAAGAATATTTAATCAACTGCCACATTTTGTTAAAATATTTTGAATTAGTATTTCTTCAGCTACAACTGATAAAAGTTTTGTGTAAATTGATCATCATTTGAGTAAATTATAAAAAGGGGGTCTTTTTATGAAGCACCGTGTAGTTTATGGAACATAGTAAACGTAAACAATATTTGCCTTTTTAATTTTTTTAGTTTGACAATCAGCTTAGTATATTAGGCTGGCTTTTGTGCTTTTTCGCTGTTTATTTTTTGTGTCTATATTTTTGGGCTTTCATATTTTTCACCCGACGATTTAAAGCACAAAAGCTGTGTTGCATCACTTGCATGCGAATAAATAAACTTTCTTTCGGAAATTATTAGAAATTATTGGCTTTGGAGGGGGTTTGAATTCTCTCGGTGTTTTCCAATTTTCAAAATACCCGGTGTTCATTATTTCAGTTATGGATACGCACTATAGCCTACACTGTGCAATGAACGAGCCACTCAGTGCGCATAATGACACGCTTGACAGAACACGGACGAGTTGGCAACTTTGCACTGACACAGCCGACAGGACATAATGCTAACACCGCACGGACTCCGTCTTTTTTCACTGAGCAACGAACTCTGTTGTGGTCTAGTTGGCAAACAGTTTAGACGCAGAATATAAACTGCAACAAGGTTTTAAGTGCAATAGTTTTGTGCCTAATAAACGTCAGTATGACGCTCGGTGTTCGGGCACTATACTGCGTGACGAATGTTTTTTCGTTTACAAACCGATTTCCGACTCAGTCTCGAAAAGTTTTCATTTATTCGGAGTTAGGGATATCCCTTGTCATCAACACACTGACTTTCAACGATTAACCATAAGTTTGCAAACGTTTTTTTTTTTTAAATTTTGGATGAACGATTTCAGGCGTCTCCATATTTGACGTAAGCTTAACTCTAGTATACCTGATTAATTACAACTCATCTTACACGCGTGTTCACTTGTAGTGTAGAAGAAGCATGCAATAAACAGTGGACGGAATGAAAAAATACAAAAGATGGAGAACGTATACTGATTGAATTTTTGAGCACCCGAATAATTCTACTCTGTCGGAAATGTGGAACTGTCTGTCGGAGAATTGCAACTTCCTATTCTCTTTTTTTTTAACTCGCGATACCGCTGGAAAAGTCAGAGTGCGTGGAATTCGGTCAAGTAAGTAACGTGATTGTTTTTGAAATCAGCTGTCTGCCAGTAGGTTTACCGCTTTTCTGTTGTGCAGACTCTGCAGTGCAGCGAAGTTTCCATGCAGCAGGCTGAACGATCCGGCAGTCTGTCGGTCAGGCTATGGCCCTCTAAATCTAGAGGGCTGTGCTAAGTAAGTAAGTAAGTAAGTAAATGGTTTATAAAGCGCCAAAGTCTCAGAAAGAATCAGGGCGCATAGGATGATGGTCAGGATGATGGTCAGGGGGGCCAGGTGTTTGCAGCATCAACGGTAACCTGGCTTACCGACTGACCGAGCGTCTCGTGTGATGCTGATGTGCGGCCCAGCGCTCGGCAATCGGAGTCGTAATTAATCCAGAAATGCGTTGAGAACTGAGCGACGTGGCGGCAATGGGCTGGCGGGCGCGTCGGTTGCAGCGGCAGCAGCTGTTGCAACGCTTGGCGCCACGCACGTCACTCTGTTGTCGACCAGATCCTGCGCTTACCGTCTCTGCCGATGATGCCACCCGCCTGCGATATACACGTTGCACCGTAAACAATCAACCACCCCACCCCGCCAACGGTGCCGCGCCTAAACGACGCCCAGCCCATACACGCTTCCTCTTTATTCCGCGAACGACTTCTGTTGACCGATAGTCTAATGTTCACGAGAAACAGACGAGTGTGCCTGCAGCAGCAGCCACTGTTTCAGCTCGTTTAAAACTGTGATACCGTTAAGACTGTGCCGACACACCAGTGCTACCACCTGTGTGTACAATCTGCCCAAGAAGTCGAACCCCTGCGCATTTCGTAAAAATTGCTAAATCTAACCGGAGAAAATATGGATACGGCAGGATAACATGGCTTAGCACAAGTGAAAGCCGAGACGAATGAAAAGTGAACGGGGAAGTGTTTATCATTTCATGATGATATTCGTCGGCTTCGTCGCTGCTTGCACGGATGGAATTATTTCAGTGTACCGTTCAGTTTAATACACAGGCCTCTGGGCATTCCAGATCGCATGGACTCGGTTCGTGACCGCGGAAGCGGTGCGTGGCCTTTCGTACGTTCACATCGTAGATTACTTAGTTCATGTAGTGCAGAGCCGACTGCACCGTGTGCCGTTTTGTTACAGTAGTTCGTCATGTATAACTTAGCTCAGGCCGCCGCCGCCGCCGACAGTCACGAGGTCACAGCCTGCTGTGCACGCAATCTCTCATACACTTCGTCGAAGAACAGCGGCAGACAGAAGCACTGCAGCAGCGACCTGCAGCTGGTAGTCCATCCAGCCGAGCTCGCGTTGAGATGTTGTGACAAGCCGTCGTGTTGATCACGCCGCTGCCGCCGCTGCTGCTGCTGCTGCTGCAGATGAGAACGCAAGTTACGCAACCACCGGGAGAACAAAATGATGTATAGGCCTTAGTTATTGGTCATCTGTACTACTGGCGTATTTTATTCCTGATATATAAACCTTGTTTTTATCGGTGTCGTTTGGTGTCGTAGTATTTAAAGTGAGTAAGTCACAAAGAGCGGTAAACAAACGCTTAGAAGGACGAACATAAGAGAAAACAAACATCCGCACATAGACCTACAACATTTTTATATTCCAATAGGCTTTAGGTAAGGTCATTTTTGAATAAAACTGGGAATGATTAGTCTCAGAAGTCTGCAGCGCAACCAATAGTTTCTTGGCGAAGAAAAAAGACACCAAATATTTATTGGAATTATTTTTTTATTACCAGAAAGCGATATAAAGCACAGCATGTGCTTCACGCGTGATGCTTTGATTACATTGTGCGCTTTGCAAGATACGGTGTATCATAATTCGTAACAATGTCTGCAGTGTTTTTTATCAAGTCAGTCTGTCAGTCGGTCCGGATCTATAGCCTAGTCTTCTGCCAAAGCAGCCATACGTGTTGCATTTACTTTTCCTGTTCCGTGCACGTGATTTTTGTTTTCTGGCGTCTTTATTGTATCATTGATCTAATGTCCATCGCGTCTCTTCTCATTCATTTAACATTTTGGTCTTGTTGTGTTTTCGTTACTTATTTGTGCACATGCACTACGTTATGTATTAGTCAAATCATTTTTTTCAGGAGATGACGGTTTTGACGGACGATATAAAAATAGGAAGAAAAGAAACAACAGACACGTCAATAGCGGGACTTGTGTCTAGTTTCATAGCTGCGGTGTACAGTATAGGCTATCGTGGTGTGCTTGGCGAAACGTGGCAAGAGATCCGACGAGATCGTCGAATAGATGGATGAATTGTGTCGAAGAAGACCCTAAAAGAGCGAATGTATTCAAGCTAGGAAAAATTTCAGAAAGACAAAGAATGACACTGAGTGACACCACAAAAGATGGAGAACAGTGGAGGGAGTTGCTGGCACTGACATCTAATTTAGGCTGGATAACGAATACTTAACCGGATCTAGTAGTTGCACGAACTTACATCATATATTCTATCGTGTTTCGGTTCTCCTATATACTGCGACAAACTATCGTTCGATAGTCCAGCTATAGTAATAGTATGGGCTACATTAACGTTTGTCGGTTTTGTCTAAACAGCTGATCTCTGCTGTCTGGTCTATGCACACAGAAACTCACATAGCCACTTGATCGCGAGTATAGCCTATAATCGCTTATCGAACTTGTCCGGTCGATCAAAACAACGCCAGCTTGAGTCGCCCCTGCGTGGGAATCGCAGTTCCTGGAGGAACTGTACACTCAAGTCAAACACGCGCGAGTGCATCAACCTGTCCAGTTAGTCGGCAGATGCTACCTGCACCGACCTCGGGACAGCGACATTTAGTGCACGTTTATACTCCACCGACCAGGCTAGCGGTGACACAGAGAGAAAAAAGATAGGCCTATATATGATACAACGCATACTGAGCCGAATGGATAGGACGTCATACAAAACTGGTGAAACAGCAGCAGTAATAGGTTAACAACTTCCCCTCCCATAGCGATCAACAAGCCCCGTGATCAGTGATGATAGGCTACCGTGCGGCTGTTTAGTAAACTTTTATTTTAACTCACAAATTCAAAGCCATAGACAGTTCTGCACCCACAAAGGCGTGAATTGAACACAGTGGTCTTGATGTCTACTTTTAACCGAACACGCCGTTAATATTTTTCACTTTAGCGCTTCCAAAGCGACGACCTAACAGCGCTATAAAATGATATTAATATTACTGTTAATGGTATTACTGTCTACAAAGCTTCTGAAAACACTCGAGCCAGTAATAGCCACGAAACCTTACCAAGGCTAATGCAGCAGCAGCAGCAGCTGTAGCAGTATACAGTAGTAATGGTAGCCGAGAATCTATACGGCATTATCAGTCGCTTATGATAGCGGCGTGCCATTTCTGGCCGCAGTGCAGGCGCGACCAAATCGCTCGCATTACAAGGATCTCATGTCAGTCGACCCTCTAGAGGGCTGTGACTTGGGTCTGTAGACAATCACGGTCTGCCGTCGATTGTAGTTGCGCCGTCTAGTCTGCGGCGCCGGCCGCATATTTTCCACTTCTCGGACGCAGCCTACTGTCGCTGGTGCTGCAGCCGTTCACAATCCACTTCAGTTTGTTGTGCGGTCGTCCATAGACTTCTTAATCCATTAGCATCGTCCGGCATGGCTCCACCTTACCTGGCCGCCGACTGTCAGCTGGTCTCTGGCGAAGGTCGTCGTCAGCTGCGTTCTGCCAACTCGATGACATGTGTCGTCAGATGGACCTAAAACAGTTATGGAGACAGATGCTTTGCTGCTGCAGGTCCGAGGCTGTTTAACAATCTTCCAGCTCCTCTGAGACAAACTGACATTAACTTTGAACAGTTCGAGCGGCTGCTGAAGACATTTTTGGGCCATATCCAGGATTAGCCCCAGATGGGGCTAATCTTTTAGCCCCAACAAACACTATCAAAACCACAAATATTTAACGTAGTCATGTTATTATGTAGGCTAATGCCACTATTTTAAATTAAATAACCAAAAAAATTAGGCCTGTCATACCACTAGGCAACGGAAAACATAAACATCAAATATGCAAACAAATAATTTGTTTGGCCTAAAGTTGGATAATGCCGTGATAATGACCATACTCCGTTAATATATAACCTCCAGGAATAGCCCCAGATGGCCCCATCTGGGGCTATTCCTAGGGATTATATATAAGAGCTATAAGCTTCCTACATGCAGTCGATTTTCAATTAGGCTAGTTTATAACGCTGGTTCACATAAGCTTAGTTTATAACAACACAGTGTGAACTGTGTTGTATACGAAGATCTGCAAAACAATTGATACAGCTAAGAAACATTGTACATTTGTAGTGAATAAGCGGCAACAAAGAGTTGTAAGCACTTAGCCTATTTGCTTCCGTAAAAACGGATTAAGCAGTCATAACCGAATAAGCCGGTACGACGTCTTCTAGACTGTGTTGCGGCGTATTCAGCTATTCTACTGCTGTACTCAATAAGCGCCAACAACGCATGTTGCAGCTTATTCAGTACAAATGTTGTAAAATTTTCATAGCTGAATAAGCTGCAACACAGCTTAAAAAGTATGTTATTAATCTTATTTAGCTGTGATCATAAGTTTATATACTGAATAAAACAAAACATGGAGAACATAGATGGTTTTTTGGCTATTTTATGTATATCAATGCGTCGTCGCGGCAGACTCTCACTTTGTGTAATAAATGAGCCAAAAAAGTCCAGCCTCAGTTGGGGCTAAAATTGGATAATGCCCATTTTTGTTCGTATGTTGAGAGCGCGGCACATTGTGACTAACTGTTAAATTGCGCCCCCTAAGTCATCTTACTTACTTACTTACATTGTAAGCCGTTCTAATGGTTCACACTATGCGTCTAGCTTGTTTGTTCGACCGACCATCTCATACGAATTCTTAACTCGAAAACAACAAGTAATTTGAGCAAAGCTCACGAGACGCGCGAAAGCCTATAGCAGTTCCTGTTCGCAGGCAATCGTAGTCTATCTCCATCCATTTCGTCGTAATTCACTCTTTTGCAGCCAAAAATCGCCAAAAAATCACGTTAAATCAATATTTTTACGGTTCAAGGTCATTCAAGGTTATTGACGTTGACAGCGATAAAAAGCTTGCCACCAGTGCTTGTTATGATAAGCAGCATGTATGTACCTATCTGCAACCGTTTTCACATTATTCGAGCCAATAACGGCAAAATGGCGTCTTTTTTAGGGGGAGGTACCTTTCTTCGACGCCCTCGTTCGAGGGGAACCTTTGCACCCAGTGGCACGAAATTTTGTCACGATAAACTAGAGACCTTGGGGCAGTCCACGGTGAAGATTTCGTGATCCTAGATTGCACCGTTTTGATACAGATCACGAGTGTGACAGACAGACAGACGGACAGACGGACAGACAGACAGACAGACGCCCAGATGATGGCAAAGACGCACGAAGCATTCTGCTTTCGCGCGTAAAAAGGCGTAGAAAAAACCAAAGCTGACGCCAACGTTTCGGAGTAACCGGTGTGTACATTCAAAAGTCAAAGGTCAGGCGGACGGCCGCAGAATAAAATGTCGGCATCGGTTCGACATAGTATTGCAGTCCAATGTGTCTTCGCGTTCGCTATGCTATTTGCTGTCTACATTTTTATTATTTTTTGAGGCCGATCATCTCTAGAAGATCGCACAGTATGCAGGTCGTTCCGTTTGTTTGTACAAGATTCGTGAAGCACACACAACTGCAGTTTTGACTTGACTGAGAATGTTTGGATCCGGCTCAGCGACAACAACGACGCCGGGCGGATGTTGTTAAAAATTGCTGTCCGATGACGGAAGATTCCGTCACATCTGAAATGCGTCGCTACGCTGTCTTTTGAAACATTAGTTAACTGAAATAAAACATCGTCTTAGAAATAATGTACATTATTTAAGGCGTTAACTTTCTTTTAATGACTTTTTTGAAATTAACTGTCAGAATTTTGTTTTCTTTTATTGCTGTCAATTGTTCGTAAAAATTGCGCTATTTTCTCCCCGCGGACAGTATATATCTGTAATTTGTAGGAATAATGCTATAGATGACGTTGCTGATGTGCTTTCTATGCTGTGTGTGTCGCAGTGTTCTGTCGGGTGCGATGTCTGGCGGTCTGCGCTGCTGAACAGTTGTCATCAAGCTTGTGTGAGTAAAACGCGCTTTCTAGCTCATTTATCTTTACCAGTTGCAGCTCAAATGAAACGGTGCCAATAATTTTACTACAATGAGTGTGAGTTGTTGTTCTTTGTCCACTTCGTTATGATTTGGTTTAGTTTAATAGGCACTGTTTTTTTCTTCCATCATTCGTTGATTAACCGTTTGCATTTCTGCTGTTACGTAGTGATTTATAGATTTTCATTTACAGCGTGTTTGAACTACGTAGTGTTGACATTCAAGTTGTGTTCTTTTCTGTAGTCAAGTGAAATTTATTGTTATTTTTCTAATCGAAGCTAATTTTATCTATGGTTTGTATTGTGTATTGCAGAGCCAGTCGGTCAGAGATGCTGCTGGGCTGTCGCAGGTAATGATAACGATATTCTTTCCTCATAAGAAATGACTCGAGCAATTGTTGGAGAGCTCCTATTATGCCTCATTTTGCAATAACAGTGACTGATTTTATTCAGGTATTAACCAATGCGAAGTTACTCTGGCGCAAGCGATTTCTTCCATAGCTGTTCATTTCTCTCCATGGCGTGGTCTGTCATCTGCCTGTCGTCTGTCACACTCGTGCGGTTTCTTGCTTAAATCGTTTGTTCGACGGATTTACGTGCGATTTGAGGGGTCCAGTGACACACTGTGTTAGATGGGGGTCCTCCACTTTCAAGAAAAAGGAGAGATTTTGGGGTCAAACCCCCAGTCAAAGCGTGCACATGCAAATTGCGACCAAACCGCCAGTTTTACGCTGTCACATGGCGAATACAAACGAGGCGATTCCGCCTTTTGACAAATTACTATGGTAGCGCTTGTATTTCTGTGATAGCCTTTACATTAATACAGACGATTGCTGATGTGTTTGTATATAGACATTACAGGATTGTATCGCTGGCTGCGACTTTGCTGTCGAAATTTATACACAACGCGTTGATGGTAAGCTTGAATTATCAGTTCATCATCAATGTAATTCATCAATTTACGGGACCCTTATATGCACACCGCTTACACCGCTAACGGTCTGCCATCTGTGCCGTGGATAGTCTTGGTTTAGACATTTTTAATTCCTGCTTTTGTCTGCAGGCAAGTAGGCTATTTTTTTATCTTTTTTCAACGCTGATGAAACTGGGCAGACTGTTAATTGCGCAGTGTCAAAACGTTTTTGTATATGCAAATTTTCTCGCTTTTTAATTTTCTTTATTTTGAGTTTAATTCTAATTTCTGGTAGCTTTACCTTTACAATACTCAGTTGAATTCGGTTAGTTTTTGCTGTCGTTTTGTTCGATTTCGGAATAACAGTAATTTGCGACTCTCCGTGCGAATAGAAGTGAGCGATATGTCGGTCTTCACGCAAAGGGATCCAGGGTCTAATGCAAGAATGTGAAATGCTGTCGGGTGCATTAACTGCACTTCAGCGCTAGCCACTCCAGTCTTGCTTTTGCTCCTTAAGCGTCTCTATTTCGAGGACATTTTAACAACGATCTAGAATAGCGTTCGTGGTCGAAATGACCGTGCACTGCCGCAGGTGTCAATTGCGTAACTAATTGCAATTGCAGATTGGATGAGAAATCAGTCCGGTGCGCCGTCTCTAGCCGCCCACAGCAAGACGAACCAATCACTGACCTTACAGTGGCTTCCATCGCCTACTGCTGGCATAGAAAACTTGGTCGTCAACCTAACCTACAGGATTCAGCGGTTGATCGTCGGCTTCGACGATGATTGGCTGTACCATGATGACGTCACGTGGTTGTCAAGGCAACGCGTTCTTATTTCCGGCCTTCGACCTTACGTCACTTACAAGGTCTGCTGGACTATATAAGGATTTTTAAATAAATTTTCTTTGCTGAGGTGTATTCGTTTTAGTTTTCTTTCTCGTTTTACTTGTCCTTTTTTCAGTTTTTTGATCTCACGCTTTTATTTCTTTTGTGTCTTTTCTGTTTTTTGTTTATTTTTGCATACCAGTACTCTTTCCATTTTTTTACTTATGGTTTAAACGGTTAGAAGTATTTTTATAGCTGTAGTTGGTAATCTATTTAGCCATGGTGTATTGTGCTGCAAAACTGTTGAATCATGTTAGCTGATGAGTGAGAATCATGCAATGTGTTTTTGTCTGCTTTAGTTCCGAGTTGCTGTCGATGTGACGCAGAATGTGACGTCATGCTCGCCTGCCAGTGTTCCAATCACCACCGAACCGTTTGGAGGTCTGCAGTCGTAGTTGATTCTTATTGTTGCTATGGCTTTGGCGTCGCGAGGAAAAAAATGGACAGGAACAAATGGGGACTTCATGACACATTGAAAAATGTTCAGATATAGAATGTAGACGGAGTTTTACTTCCAAAAGGCGTGTGCTCGGGCCTAGCTTGTTAAATTGCTGCATGCAAACTTTTATACCAAAGTTACACTCAGATATGAAATTTTTCAATTTTTTCGTTTTTATATGATAATTCGTTTCGTAAGGTAATTTATCCGATGTTTGTCTTCAGCGGAATTTTGTTTATTTGTGGAAAAGGTGAAAGCTTAGTGTCAAAATTGCGTTAAATATATCGTCAGAAGTTGAAGCTCACATTCAGATTTTATCGTTTTATTACGTATTATGCAAGCGGACTTTTAAAATATAACAAATAAAATGGTAATCTTTGAACCTTAATTTGACATCAACCTAGACTTTGAAGGACATACAGCGTTTTATGTTAATCCAACTCCGAGCTACAGAGTGCCACCAGCTATATTGGATCACAAAGTGTTACTGTTACCTGCCGCCTGACGCAAGTGAACGTGACCCGTCTTAACTCCAACCATGTAAGCAGATTGACCTGTTTGGGAGGGATGGAAGGCTGAGTTGATCTGGGTGCGGGTTGGATGTGTTGTGGGCGTAGTTGCTCAGGAAGCTCCTGCTGTCGTCAGTACATCAGCGACGTCGACGTCCGTGCACGTCAGGTGGACGTCACCGTTCTTCGTCGGCGCGCCGCTCATCGGCTATCGTCTGTCAGTGCATGCCGCCGCGCTTGACTATCAACGTCCGACGGGTAGTACTCCTCCAGGCGCTGACGACGGCAGCGGTGGTGGTAGTCGACAGATGGAGAGAGTCAAAGAGGTTCTAGTATCGAACACGGCACAGCCAGAGCTCGTCATGTCCGAGGTCTTTATCATCTGAGCCAATTGTTAACAAACGTTTTGTTAGTTTACGGACTTTGTCAGTGTTGTCTAGCGGTAACATCGTCGGTCGAATCAACGAAGTTACCATACAGTCGACGCTGAGCCATGTTAGTAACTTCAATGTGTGCGAAAGCTGGAACGCAAAACACGTACACCGTCGTCTCGCAGTGTAAGCTGGAGTCTGGCTGAAAACAAAGTAAACGGCGATCAGCGCCGCTCTATGGACCTTGTAGCTCGGAAAGGACTCGGGTTTCTACGTTGCACTGTTTATTAGTTAACTACTTTTTATCTCCCACTTGCTAGCATTTAACTCTATTAGGCTACCACCGTTTGTGCAGATATTGACTCAAGTACGAGTATGCTTACTATCGTTTAAAAGTTTATTTTATTCACTGTACTTTCTGTAAATAGTTGAGATTGGTCAGCAGTGCTATCTCATGATATGATACGATATGATGCTAGGTAGTGACGCTGCTACATCCGGACACGGAGTACACAGTCAGCGTGGCGGCATTGAATCAGTTTGGTGCCGGTCTTCCCGCCACTGCAACTGTACGCACGCTTCCACACGGTGTCGGTACGTTCTCCGCAGCTTCAGAAGTTCAGACCTTATTTGTTTGTTATAGCTTGTTATTGCGCTCCGCTTCAATTATTTTTCAACCACCACCATTTGTCTGTCAATCTAACTATTTCTGCACCTCTAATTCGTTATATTTTGGCAGAACGTCAAACCGTCCTATAGGCCGCATTACGCATCTTGCCCGTCCGTCGGTCGGTCTGTTTGTCACGTACGAGCTTCTAACTCGAAAGCAAATAGGCGTAGAAAAACTAGAATTGGTGTACACGTTTCACAGAGCAAGAGTAATCGATTTGCCAATATTTTTGGTTTTAAAGGTCAGGGTCAAGGTCACAAAACGTTAAAAATCTCAAGAAAACGACGCATTACACAATTTATTTTTAATATCTTGCTCGGCAACTAGACGGACAGCCGCATATCATGTCGGCATTCGGCGCCGACATTATTATTTTTTGTTTTATTCCTGTATCTGTCGGCTGTTGTCTTTTGATTAAGAAGACTTAGTTTGACAGTGAGTCGGCAAAGATGGTCGTGAATATCCAGTCTGGAAATAGCACACAGGAGTAGACACCATAGGAGTCACGTATAGCGTAGATATTCGCATAGATAAATGGGCATCCTGACGTACGATCGAGCATGGACTGAGTTTTCTTAGGGAGGTTTGTGGGTAAAATTTCAGACTTTGACTTCTGCAATGTGGTTGTGCCAAGAGGTGCCAGGAACACGGCAAAGATCAGATAAGAGCGTATTAGTCGAGACGAATTGAGTCAATTCGTGTAAAATCCTGCACCGTTTGTCGAAGCATAATTTCACATTATTAACAACTCTTCTCCATATGTATCCATCTGATATAGCAGCTGATGACGCGCGAACGTATTTGGTGGTCGGCGTTGATAATCAGCTTTTGCTACAAGATCTCGTTGACGTTTTTCAACAGCCACAACTTCTCTACGAAGAAAGCAACAAATCGGTCTCCATAACTGGTATGCAATATCTCGCCTCGTTTCATGCTTCCTCTACTTACCGTCTCACATTTTGGGATAAGATGCATATTGCTTTTTAATTTATTTTTTTGGTTATTTATTCACAGAGCGTGTTGTGCTAATGGAAAATTAGTTACGTTTGATTAACGGTGCGAATATGTTTGTTGGAAAATGCGTTATGCTGTATTTGTCTTACTGACTAAACATAAGTCATTAATATTGTATGTATTTTAAAACTAAATATAGTTAAATATTATTTATAGCTTTTTCTTCTATACTGTGTTGTTACCAATGTCTTGCAACTCTTCTTCTGTGCTGGCGATTAGCACAATATCATTGATGATACACCTCCCATCAATCTTAAGCCCTCCTTTGTCAAGTGCTTTACGCATCAACAACTCGGCCATTAGGTTAAAAAGGTAAGGGGACAGAATGCACCCCTGTCTCACTCCTTGCTTGGTTTGAAACCAACCACTTTTCTTGCCATGAATCCGGACATTTGACCTTTGGTTTTCGTATAGCGCTCTTATGAGGGCGACGAGATGTGGTGTCGAGATTTGATAAATAAATGTCATGTGGCATATGTGGCATGGTGATTCGGATGTATTTATCACATTAGAATGACTTTTTAAACTTTTTATAATTTAGTCATTATTAGCATTTACCAAATGTCTGGTGTTTCGCATAAACTACATATACATGTCGTCATAAGAATATTAGATTGCATTCATATGACACTAATTTTCTTACTGTTTTGCTCGGCAATACTAGTTTGCTTCTTTTTGAAACCATTGATTACTTTTTTCAATGTATGAATTGCTTAGTCTTTGCAATCAACTTTACAATATTCATGTTCTCAACGTTTTTTAACTAGTAGTTATCTTACTCGGCACTGACTCGACACTTAATGCATCTGCTTACTTTAGCATTTTATTTTATTTTCCATTATACTCATCATTCATCACGTTTTTAGTCTTTTATTGTTTAACTGTTTGTTGGATATTTTCAAATTCGTTGCCTATGTTTTTTCAGTTTTTTATTTGTTAACTTTGCTGTTAAGGAAAACTTTTGATCTGATGATTGCAGTTTGTTATATTTATTGTGTGCTTCCATGGAATGTTGGGGTAAGTTGGTTTCTGTTATTGTCTTTACTGGTATGTATATTGTGACCTTAGCGTTGGCCTACAACTGCAGGCTAGATTTGTTCAGATACATATCACAATGCGCATTTGTAGAACGTATTTTCTTTTCTTACGTAACTGTACTTCGATTACTTTACGGGCAGTATGTTACCAATAGGTTTTACGCGGCTTCGCTGTTTCTACAGAGTAATAAAGAATAGAACAACCGATATCGGTCCAGTGCCAACATGTCATACGGCCGTCCTTCTGATCTTTTGAGCTAAAATTGGCACACCCGTTATTTCTAGCTTTGGGGACGTTGACGATCTGGGCATGGTTTAAGTACAATACCGCACTGTCTGGAGTGGTATAAGCTCGCACTGCGTACTTGCTTATCCGCTCCAGCAGTGAAAGTATCTAGTACAGATAACGTTCTAGCACAGATTGTCAGTGTTTTGTGTCGTTTGAACCTGCAGCCGTGGCGATGCACTGGCACCGTCAGCTGGTCTACTTCTCCACGTCACGTGACCGAGTCCACCGGATCTCGTTCAACGCGACTCGTCCGCGCCGCCGAGCCTCGCGCCGGCGAGCTAGGGGCACTGAGACCGCCGTCACGACCCCGGCTTCGGCAGTCTTAGGCCGGCGGCGGGGCCGAGCTCGTCGGACGAGAACCGTGGCCGGGGCCGCCGAGCTGGTGTACGAGGCTGGGAGTCGAGCCGGCGCCGCGGGGCTCGGTCTCTCCGTCGACTGGCTGTACGACCGTCTCTACGTCGCCGACCAGAACACGGTACAGTACTACTACAGGCCTTCTCGGCCGACCCACCCATAGTCTCTACACTTCTGAGCAAGATCGCTATGTTTTAGGAAGAAATCTGAGGAAAAATCTATGAAAGTTCCCGGAATGCGGTCCGTGGTTTTCACACAACGCGATGCACGCAATGCGCGCAACGCAACACGCCGCTTCTGTTTTTGCATGCGTCGTCGGACGTTGCGGCACTTGCGTCAGCTGCATCTATTGCGTTTTTTTTCTGTGCGTACTTTCTTGTGTTCATTGCGTTCGTCGCGTACTTGCTTGCTTATTTTTGTTGCGTCACTTGCGTCGAAAAGTATGCAAGGAGATTGCGTTGCGTTGCGTGGCGTCGCGTGCGTCGGGATGGAAACCAGGCTCAACTACGCCCGTCAATCAGTCGTTTGCACCTGCCCGTTGCCATAGCAACCGCTTCTGACGTTAATCTCTCCGTCTGTTTGCATCTGTTAGTTAGTTACTGTAATTGCACGGTCGTACCTGGCTATTGCTTCTCACTTTGATGTCGTACTTTCTGTTTACACACATCACACAACGTCGTGGTTGTGCAATCAAGTCGTAGGCTTACCAGACAAGTTTAGGCCTGTCTGGTTTCTGCTGGAAATTGTCAAAAGTACGTAGCTGCTGCGCTGCTGTGGCGTAAACCGCATTGTGTGCATGTTGTGCTATAACAATGCTCCAGACTCCAGCGCTTTGACTATTCTTGTCAATTAGTCAGTTTATTTGTTTGATAATGGTGAATGAAGATTACCATAAAGCAACGTGTTTCTTGCCGTTTGGTTTTTTACACCTTGGGGCATAAAAATAACGGCGATAATAGGCCTAGTAAAGCTTGCACAGCACCAATATGCCAGAAAAAGCTTCAAAGGTGTTAGAACGATTTGGGCAGTAGGTAGATGAGAATCTAAAACAAGTAAATAAAAATTGTTAATTTGGTTTGACGTTTCCTAACAACACAAAACAAAGAAACATTTTACTAAGGTGAATCTATACGATTTAAAATGCTTTGATGTTTTAGTAATAGTTATACATCGTGGTCCATAAAAAACGTGGCACTTTACTTTTGTCCAAATCATCACCCAATATTGACCGATTATCAATTTTTTTCCACGACACACTCTGCGGACAATTTGCAATAATGTGGTTATTATATATCCCACAACACCATTAATGCGTCTCTACACTACCGTGTGAAATATAAATGCAGGAAAAACCTAACGATAATAGCAAACATTTAGGTAAATGGGAAAAAACACGCCAGACCAACTTTATGGTGAATGATCCGTATGACACTAAACTGTGTTAGACCAGACAGTTTAGTGTCATACAGACCATTAACTGCAATGGTGGTCTAAAGTATTTTTTGTTTATTTACTAAAATGTTTGTTTGTTATTATCATTATACATTCATATTTCATTTATATTTCACAAAGTAATGTAGAGACACATTTATGGTGCGGTAGGATATATAATAACAACATTATTGCAAATTATCTGCAGAGTGTGCCGGTGAAAAAATTTTGAAAATCGGTCAATAATTGGCGAAGATATGGACAAAAATAAAGTGCCACGTTTTTTATGGACCACCCTGTAGTTAGTAACAAAAGATAATAGGTTAGTTATCCGAGTTTGCAAAAACACGTGACTTTCTGTGTTTTTACTTCAACGTCAAACGTTGTTTTGAGTGACGATGTCGCGTTGTATGATGTGACAGATATTCCAGTGCGACCTGGACGCTCGGAGATGTCGTTCGGTCGTCAGTCTGCCAGCACTACCACGCGCGCTTCACGTCAACCCTTACAGCGGGTACTCGACAAACGCTTCTCATGCTAAACGCTGTTCAATAGTGTATAAGATTTGGGTCTTTCGTCACCATATATGCATCGTGTACTGTAATAATAGTAACAACAACAGCTTGAGTGGTCATGTCTGGTGATTGGTTAGTTGTTTGACTGACAAAATCCTGACTTTTGGGCATTCGGAGTGGCTGTGCTATGTTGACATATTTATCTTTAGTATAATAATTTCAGATTGCGCCCAAAGAGATCTCCGCTGTGTGAGACTTAGTTTGTTTGTCAGTGCCTGATGCCGGGTTGTCAATGCAATACCTTGGTCTATTCAACTATGTCCTCGACTTACCTGGCTGCCGACCTCTTTGTTCTGGCATGAACTGTCTGGCAGTGCCTTCCGCCGATTGTCGGCCCACGGAAGGACGTGGAACGACCTGCCAGACGACGTGACGTCTGCCGAGTCGTTATCTAGCTTCAGTCAGCGACTAAAACATACCTCTTTACGAAGTCTTTTACTGAGTTTTTCCTGGACTGACTCCATCTGATTTTGTCTGTAACGGACCTAGCAGTATCTAGGTTACGTTACAAATCTCACATTGATTGATTGACCGATTGACGTCGTTGGTCTGCAGGTATCTGTTGTGGAGCGTTGATGGCGGCATCTACCGTGCAGAGCTGCAGCAGGACGGCAGTGTGGATCAGTCGACGGGACGACGTCTGGTCGTCAGCGGTGTCGACGTCGCCGCGTTCACCGTCGACTACGCCAACTACCGTCTACTCTACCCGACCTCACGCAACCACGCTGGTAGTGATAGTGGAGTTATATTGTCCACGGCGCTGGACGGGTCGGACGCGTTCGTCGTGCGTAACGACACGGCCGGTGGTGACGATCTGCTGCGAGTGACGTGTCTGACCTACCATCAGCCGACTGACGTCTTCTACTGGGCCACCCACGACGGACAACTGCTGGGCGAGGAGCTCGACCGACAGTCGGGAGTCTTTCATCACAACGAGCTGCTTATTGAAGGATCTCACTTCGCCGCCATCGCCGTCTGGCACCCAGCCGCCCAGCCCATTCCGCGTTAGTTTCGTTCATGCATACAGAGCGAGAGAAATAAACTTAAATGAAATGAAATGAAGACCGGAGCGCGCGGTTATTATTTCATTTCTGTCGCTTTCTACGCACCTTTAGAAACCAAGATCACCGTCACTAGTCGGTCTAAAACCCAACTCCACTTGCTAAGGATTTATTTGTAAATTTGTTGTACATTGTGCTTTGCAGTCAGTGAACAATTCTGCAGTAAATCTAAAGTCTCCACCACATATCTACAACAAGTTTTAGACTTGTACGACAAGTTCACTAAAATCAACAACAAGTCGAAGTAGCGGAGTTTTGGAATAGACTTTACTCTTTGTTTGCAATATTTTTCGCTAATTTGTCGACAATGTAGGGAATAAAGGCTGTAAACTAATATAGCTTATTTTATGTTTCAGCCTTTTGTTTTGACCTATGTAAATGCTGTTGTACATTTTTTGCTCTAAGTTAAATCGCAGTGTGTAAAAGTTTGTTACGGGACAGTGAAAGACTTGTCTGTTTTCTGTTGCGAACAGTGCCGTTATCTGCTCCTACTCGACTGCAAGCGTTGTTTGCTCTTGACTCGACGTCTGTGTCATGGCAGAAACCTTTGTCTGATCAAGGTCTGGATTTATCACGACGTGCTAGTTGACAATGATAGTAATAATAATACTACTAATAATACAACAACGTATTCAATTACTGTGTAAATTCAGTAAGTACTAAACCTCCCTGTCTCAAACGAAACAAGAAAAAATAGCAATTACTCTTACAGTTTTAATTGTTTTAATCATTTTGAACAGTTGTTTTGGCAGATGATTCAGTTGTAACACACGTTACTGTTTTTGGCCACTAGCTAGCTATCTAGCTAGGATTTGATAACCCACAGAATCAGATGCTGAAAAAATCGTCGGCGTCAGTTTTTCGTGAAAAATATATTATATCTAAGACATAACATGTCTATAGTGAGATATCTCTAACAAGAATGTGACGCTTAAAAAAGGTTAACCTTCATTTAATCACAGATTTTTTACACACGTTGTTACTCAATGGGGGGAAAAATACCCCCCACCGATATCTCGACTTCTAAGGCAGCTACAAACAAAATTCCAACGGCTACACCCATGTTTTCAAGGTCAAGCTGTTCAATAATGTTGTCGGCGATACAACCGGAAGTCGCCTTATACCGGAAATAAATATGGCGGCCGCCTAAACCAGA
>Ga0056128_1004095_pt1 | contig 18159 bp, 8 predicted proteins | sample WorMetLIZISLAND2_FD_71113 | JGI IMG/M metagenome (GOLD analysis project Ga0056128, IMG submission 71113) | Marine gutless worms symbiont microbial communities from Max Planck institute for Marine Microbiology, Germany - Olavius geniculatus... ... | reverse complement strand
CGTGCACATGCACAAACTGCTGGACCAGTGCCGGACTGGCGGCTGTTCGCTGTTCCCGATTTCCCGGGAATCTAGCCGTTTTCATTCCCGGGAATTCGGGAATGAAAAAGTCCGGGAATGAAAACCCTAATCCGTTCTAAGCATCTTATAAGACAACCTCGCCCCGGCTACCGGCTTCATTTCCAACTAAAATTTAACTGAACCATTTCACGAAGATTGCTTGAAAATGCAGGACCTGACAATGGCGCACCAAAGTATACCGTGTCTCAGAAAAACGTGCCACTTTTATTTTTTGAGTAACTCCGTGAAACATTGGCCAATTTTGATACTTTATAACAAGCGACATCTCTATGCAAACGACTATAGTTTTGCTCACCTCACTTTAATACTGTCGTTACACTACCTTGCGAAATGCAGAAGTCGCAGTTCGGCCGTTTACAACAATGCATTCATATTGGTTAGCGCATGCGTTGACTTAAAAATTACTGAGACCACAAAATCATTAAAAAGCTGTTGCTTTTTAACATTAATCAGTTTTATTTTAGAATTGTACGTCAACAAACTAAAATAACGCATTAACAGCGAGTGAGCTGCTCTGGGTCAGCGGTTATTGAACGCGCTGTTGGCGAGTGGCGTTAACGTCCACCGTTTGAGTTCGTGATAAAGGAAGACGAAGACATTTTAAACACGTGCTGTAATGCAAATAATATGATGTGACACGTGTGACAATCTGAGAGATAATACCTGTTACTCGTGTTTGTCACTATGCAGTTAATCGTTTCTGAGCCGACGCATGCGCTACCCGACCAAATGGCCAAGTGTTGTAAACGGTCAAACTACGACTTTTAAATTTCACAAGGTAGTTTAGCAACACTATTACGCTGAGGTGGCCAAAACTAAAGTAATTTACGTTAAGTTTTTTTGATGTTACACGCCAAAAATTGTCACTATCGGCCGGGATTCCCAGAGTTATTAAAAAATAATAGTGGCAAGTTTTTGAGACTCTGTGTATATTTCTACATTGTTGGACGAATTATAACCACAACCGTAGCTATGTGAGCATAAGAGGTTTTTTAGCGTTTGCGCTGCATAAATTCACGCTACTTTCTTTACTTACTTTCTTACGTTGAAGCACGCGGGGGCAATTGGCTTCTCGTTCGCTGAGCACTTGTAAAAATTTGGCATATGCCTAGTCATTTAATATGCATTTGATGCAGACTTGTAACAAGTCCAGCAACAGCCAAGTCCAAGTCCAAGTCCAAGTCCCCAGAATCTCAATTTTGCAGCTGAGTCCTCACAGAATGGGGATTTCCAGCTGCAATTTGTTTCTATCTAGGGAAGAAATTTTCTGACAAGAGAAACATTTTCTAACGGGCAGAAATTTAGAAGGGGCAAATGCCCTCCTATGCCACGCCGCCATTGAGGAGGTGGCACTGGCCCGGCGACACGGTGCTACACGGTAAAGGACACGAGGACACGGTGACGACGAGGCGGTCCCATGACGTACGTTACGCTCCGGCTGTCGTCAGTCCGTCAGTCCGTCGCTCCTGGTCATTTCTCAACCCCCTCCCCGCTCAGCCTCAGCAGCCCGCACACTCCCGCCCCCGCGTCAACTTGACGTCATTTATTGTCTGTCTGTGACGTCATCGCGTTGTTGTCCTCGTCCCAGGGCTATCGTCACTCCAAAATCTGAATTGCATTTGCTCTTCGCCGCCGTGACTACGCTACGGTAACGGTTCGCTACTTCCCGCGTCCTGGCCGTTGCCTCCCACAATACACCTCGTGTCTATCTTTCACGTCGTGGAGTTTTTGACCGGGCGATAGTTGGTTTATTATGCGGCCCGCCGTCCTGTGCGCCGCATCACACGCCCGTCCGTGCGTCCGTCCGTCTGCTTCGTACGGGCTCCTAATTTGAAAACAAACGTTATAATGCCGGTATGATAATTTCCAAATTTCCGAAGAAAACAAAGTGGCGTCGTAAGTTAAAAAAGTAAAACTGGCAGAATGTTACAATTTTTACACAGACAGCTGCAAATATTCGACAGAAGACATTATCGATGCTTAAAATTTTAAATTTGCTCCGATGTTTTTTCCTTATACCAAAAGTGAAATTTTAGCTCACTTTGTACTTCTGAACGAAAAATTTTTCGACAGACTATAATTTAAGGAAGGAGACAGTTTTCCCCTACTAACTGCCCCCTTGACTTTTTCACAACACCACTGATAGTTTCTGACGAGGCAACACTTTGGGTAACTGACGTCGATAGCCCGTGTAAACGCCAGACACAGGGCCGGATTTTAGCTTAATCGGGCTCTGTTCGGCGTAAATATGAGGCCCCACGTGTTTTCTGACACTGTACAAAAATTTACAGTGAATTTAGCACTACAACCGTAGGTTTTCCTGCTATTACCTGATACGAGATACAGTTTTCTGAATTCGGAAGCTTTATGCATAGACCAAAAAACTATTCAATATCGCAACACGCCAGAAAATGGTTCACCCAGTGGCACAGACCAGAAAATGTCGCGCTGCGAAAAGGGGGTTGTGTCCGAACACGCTAAACATGCCTAAGTCTGCCCCTTGTCCGACCCTTGCGAAAAGCCACAGCTGACGCAGCAGCTGAAACAACGATTTCGACCGCCTGACGACCATCTACATTAGCGACAATACACGCGCTCTCCGGACGCTAATGAAGTTTAACGTCGATAGCTCTAATCTACCGGACACGTACTTTCAATTTAACCCGATATATCTTCGCGAGCTTCGTTAGTCAGTGCATTCGCAGCGGCGGCGTCTGAATAGGCCTACCTGTGAGTCTGTGACTTTGTATTCGCTGTGATTAGAAAGTCACTTATGAAACGCACGCCCACGTAATATACACTGTGTCCCAATAAAAAGTGGACCCCTAGAACATCGTCAATAACTGCGTTAAACTAAATTTGCCACTAGTATAAATTATTGTCCAACATCTTTGGATAATTCGAAAAAATGTGTAAAATTTGGCGTAAAAGTATGGAGCATAAATAAAGAAATCAAATTTTTTAAAAGTTTAGTTTTTTATATACCGATACAAACAGCTCTAAATGCAAATGCCTGCTATAGCCTGACGTCATTGACACGTCACTGTTGTGTAACTGTAAACGATAACAAACAATGGTTTTCAGCATATGGAGCAAAAACGTTTATCAGAGTTCCCAAACAAAAGCTGAAAAGCATCATTGAAGAAGTTGGTTACAATGACTGATCAAACCGGCACTGTGTATTACAAACCAGGAAGTGGTAAAAAGCGTAAGAAGCAAATTGCTGACAATGTTGATTTAGTTGAGAAGCTGGTATTAAGTCAAGAAAATGCACCGCATACCTACAAAACACGAAGTAAGTGTAAAACGAGAGGCAAACTGTGATTATAGGTCTATGCGTGAAACTACTGTGTTGTAAACTTTATATTTTAAGTACTTTAATTTAAATGTTAATAAAACTAACAATGTCGTGTTATTTTTTTAAAAAAAATTATGTCATTTTTAGCTTAATTCAGAGTTATTGTGTCTAAAATTTCAGACAAAACTGTTAATTTTTTTACTGAATTACAACTATTTGTTATGGGGTCTACTTTTTATTGGGACACAGTGTAGTAACGCAAACTTATAGTTAGCACGAATTCACGAAAAATGCAGCTCAAAATCGCTACCGCAATGCACGCAATTCTTCAGCGCGGGCGGGCATATCTGAGCAGCAGAGTCAAATCCCACACCGAAGAATCTGGACTAGACCTGGGAGTCGCTGAGGTACAGAAACTTGACCCGACTTGAGGCTAAAATGACCCCAAGTCGACGGCGGTCGACTCAAGTCGACATGCCGTGCATGTCGACTTGAGTCGACTTCAAACGACTTGAGACTTTCAGAAGTTGTGATAAATTTGTGAACGCTGTACGTATACCGTAGGCTATTCATAAAGTGTTTTATTACGCGCGACAGCTAGCACCAAGGTTTTCAATAGACCTAAATTTTCAGGACGTCATGACTTCCAAGCTGAAAAATTTGGACGTCAGTGTACAAAATCTCGAAGTCATGCAGTGGGCCTACAAGAAAACTCAAACAAAAACTTAATTGCAAAACAAGGCTGTGCCTCAAAAAAGAACATTCTGAACATTTTTGATTGTAACTTGAAGAAGGATTATCGGATTCTAATAATTTTGGTAACAGTATTTCTGAAACAACTGGCCATCAAATCATTCGTGTTCTATGCCACATTCTCCGTGTCACGTCGTTTTTGTCGAGTGAATGACGTGACGTCAGAACTAGAAAAATCGCGATTAAAAGACAAAATTAAGTTTTATTTGCATTATTGATCGTACAGCCAATAAAAAAACCATTAGCACTACAAATAGAACTTATTGGGTTTTACGTTTGTTTTGTAAAAATGCTGAAAACCGCGATTTTTCAGCCGTGGATGTAGTAGAAATCAGCCGTCATTCATTAGCTTGCAGCGCGTGATGTCAGCCCATCATTTTTTCCGCCTCAGCATCGAATGACTGCCCCGGAAGTACCTACCACAGCCGTCCAGGCGACTTGCGAATTCAATTAACCATTGAGCACGGCGGGTTTCCGCTCTCTGTATATACAACGATCGATCCTGTTTCCGCATCGGAGATCGCGCCGTCTGCATAAATATTACGGGCGTGCGACGTTGCACGACGGGTGACTGACTTCGCTTTTTTACTTACACTCTCGCTGAGAATTCGCCAAGCTTGAGTTCGGTCTATAAGTGGGCCTATACCTATGGGGGTTTACTTTAACCAAAAAGTGAAACAATTTCGCTGAACCTTTCGTTGAGCAGAAACTTCTATCTGAGTGTGAAGTGTCTGCTCAGCGAAAAGTCTGAGTCAAAAGTGCAGTCACCCATTAGTACACTGAAGCTGCGAGACGCCTTGCTAAGTTCTATTAAATACAGTGGGGAGAGGATAAAAACACTTCACTTAAAACTAACTGAAATAGTAAAACAAACTATCTCCACTGTGTACGATAGTGTACAGTATGGTTGTATTAGGGTTAGCTATAGCGGACTCTACCCGCCGCCATCCGTAACGAATTGCTGCCACAATGTCGCTCCATTGTAATTGATCAGAGAACAGACCGCAAAACGACGAAACAATCACGACTTTGTTCATAGTCAAGCATGACGCACCGAGTATGCGCCCCGCTCTGGTTTGTGTATCGTCCAATAGAGTACGCATGTATAACGTCAGACTACCAGTATTGTCGACGACCGTGAAAAGGCAGACGACGACACGATTTCGTTGCAAGCATTTCTCCGCCTGGATGCACAACATTAATACATGTATCATAAACCGCTGTCTGTATACGAAAGATCATCGTTCATTTATAGTGTGCTAATTCAAATCACTTTGATTTACTCGAGCACCAAACGTCACCATGCAGCGGTGTAAGGCGTGGTTTCCATGCCGCAACGACCGTTTCTGTCATTGCTTTTTGACCGCTGCGTGCTCAGTTGCGTTCGTTGCGTACGCTATGTTGGATGGAAACCACGCTTTAGTCTGCTTATACAGGGTAGGCCAAAAACGTAACACTTTACTTTTGTCCATATCTTCGCCAATTATGAGTGTGCCAGTGAAAAAAATTGAAAATCGGTCAATAATTAGCGAAGATATGGACAAAAGTAAAGTGCCACGTTTTTGGCCCACCCTGTAGATGCGGACATGATTGAATAGGCCTAAGCAGATGAAATCGATTACGCAATCGATAGATCGATAAAAATATCACAGAGCTGACAGTTCAGTCAGTGATTAGCTCAAGGTATGGATTACGCGTCAAAATGTGCTGCATCCGGAACAAAAATTAATTTCGCATTTGCGTTTCGATCTGGAAGTATTTGCTGCGCTTCGAATATTAGGCTAAAGCTATTTATATTGTGGGCAGCCACAAGTAAGTGAGTAAGTAAGTAAATAAATCGTAAATTTATGTAGTGCATAATGTTATATATAAACCTCTAATGATATCCATTATTATCGAACATAAACAATATGGGAAAATAATTTACTTTCCTATCTACTTAATTAAATATAAAAAAAACCTACTAGTTTACATTACTGTGTAAGGGCGACCAAGTCACACATCTAAAACAGCAGAAATCATTTTGCTAGGACACAGAGTGATAGAACGACGAACTGGCTGCCCTTACAAACCATGTGACGTGACCCCATTTAACGACTTCCTATGGGTGGTCCATTGTAACTATGCGTCTATCTTGCACCGTTACGGAGATATAGCCCCTCAAAGATAATGGGGTTACGACTTTGATCTTTTGGGGTCACGTGACGTCATTGGTCACGTTACCATTCGACTCGGCATATGTGGTTTCCTATTGGTGGTCCATTGTAACCATCCGTCTATTTGCATTTTCATTAGCAAAGTAAATTGTGAATTTGTGAGTTAAAAGCAATAATGTGACCGAAAAAAGTACGTGACCATTTGACTCGCAGTGGGTGACTTTCTATAGGTAGTCCACTGTAACCATGCGTCTATCTTGCACCGTTACGAAGATATAGCGCCTCAAAGATAATGGAGTCACGACTTTGACCTTTTGGGGTCACGTGACGTCATCGATCACGTGACCATTCGACTCGGCATATGTGGTTTTCTATTGGTGGTCCATTGTAACCATGCGTCTAACTTGCCCCATTAGGGAGATATGGCGCCTCAAAAATAATGGGGGTCACGAGTTTGAACTTTTGGAGTCACGTGACGTCATCGGTCACGTGACCATTTGACTCGGCATATGTGGTTTCCTATTGGTGGTCCATTGTGACCACGAGTCTATCTTGCACCGTTAGGGTAATATAAAGCCTCAAACATGCATTTGCCCATGTTGAAGGCCAAAAATTCACTGCGCATGTGCCGTGTCACGTGACCTGTAGGCAGGGGGTTTAAAATAACCGCATATTTGGAATTCCCGAGGCCACATTGCCTATTCACTATGCCACTTTGGTGAGGCTACGATGACGATTAAGGGTAGTTTGTAGATGAGCATTTCCATTGTTAAGCATTTTTAGTTGTAATTTTTTAAGTCCGAAAATGGACCTAAAATTTTCGGTTTTGGGGGATTTAAGGGAAAATATAAAAGATGAATGTTGAGACCCCCTAGCAAATCAATCCCCACCGAAACACGTCATCCAGTGCGAAGAATGCGGCGATACTCCCAAAAATGTGTTCTCCAGAGATTGGCAAGAAAAGTAAAAAAAAGTAAAAAAAAACCCAACTGAACATTATATTTCACCTCTTTGCCCCACCGACCCCGCTGGGCCGATTTGTACTATTTTTGCACGTAGGGTCAGACCGCCGACAAAATCATCCAAGTCAAATTTTAAGTCGATTGATTTAGGGGTTTGGGGGCTACGGGTGCCCAACATTTGGGGTTTCCTATTGACTTTGATAGTCGCCTTTACAACAGTGTTACGCACTACCGTGCTACACTGTGATTATAGCTAAGCTATCTATGGCTACTGTGTACGGATTGTTAATGTTTACGCTTATTGCAACTATACAGTGTATGTTTAGGCTACTGAAGTAAAATCTTCATGTTTTATCGGATGTGTTAATCGAAGCAAAAATCTTTAATTTGTGAGAAATCAACCCCATCTAACACAATGCAAACTTGGCCCAAATTAATCTGAAGCCGTCTAGACGACTAGCCATAATTCACTTGCGTAATCAGCCAACAAACAAACCGATCATTATTGTGTAGTCCTAGCTACATCGTTAGCAAAATGGCATCTCCTGCTTTTCGAGTATTTCGAGCCGTAATAATGACGACGACGATGCTGCCGATGATGATGATGACGATAACGTACAAAATTGCCACCACATGTGCAGGCAAATTGCAGCAGCTCTTGCATGTCGTCGTAAGTACTTGAAAGAAACCGGATAATTGATAAATTCATCTTCGTCCGTGACTATGTAGTTTTTTATGTCCATATACGAAAAACCCGCGAACACGAAATTACGACCCAAAAGAACGTCCCATACACCATTCTCCCTGCCACATCGCTTTGGAAAAGTTATAGCGAACATCAATACTTAGAACTAAAATATGAAATAAAATATAATCAGCCGGTGGGTAGGCTATTCATCCTGCTGCCGAATAAATATTATGTGCCATTTAGAAATATTAACCTAGGTTTTTCGAATCTGTTTTTCAGTCATGCAATATAATAGCTATTAAGTTAATTTGACTGAGCGCTGCGATGCGCGCTGCCAATCGCTGCAGGTGAGTCTGCTGCTGCTGCTGTAGCTGCTGTAGCTGCCTATAGACATCCGTTACGCCGCCAGCAGTCGACGTCAGGCAGCCGTATATACGGACGTCCTATTGAACAACACGCAACCTATAGGCTTGCTAGATATACCTGTCGTTGTCATGGCGACAGGGGATAACCCCAATAGCAGCTTTGAGAAAGTTGCTGCAGTGGTTAGGGACGAGCAAGTCTGCATGAAGAACAGCTGGTTAGATGATTGTGTCTGCATTTAAACTGATATGCCAACCAACGTAGCTCTTGTCACGGGGACAACGCGGACTCAGTTCTTCGTGCAATCAGATTTCTTTCGCATCAAAAACATTCGTTCTTCTCCGTTCGGCTTTCGCAAAGCTCTCGAGACAATTGTGTTCGTCGAAGCTGATATATACGCCAGCGGCAAGCGCTGATTTCGGTCGCGACACGCTGAAACTGTAACAGAGATCCAACTATCGCGTCGACCGACCAGTCTCGTCCGAGAATCAAAAGGGCAATTTTTCTGCAACTTCTCGACGCTCTTCGCTTGCGGTAAGATGCAGAGTTGTGCTCGATCACCGGCGTTTTTTTACTTTACTGAAGCCTCTTTCTGAAAACAGACGTCGGTCTGCGTGAATCGAATAGGCCGCTGCTGATAATAGGAAGCTTAGAATCTGTCAGTCATTTTCTTTTGTTAGTTGTGTAATGTAAATCAGATAATGCTTCAGAGCAGCTATTGACTGCTGTATACAGAGTGCGGCAAAAAGTAGCCTTCTAAAGTTTTCGCTGTTTTTTCAGCAACCGTTTGAAATTGTAATTTGGAAGTTTACAGCTTTATATTTTACAACCTTCTACATTTAACTGCTAAGTAAAATATGATTCTGTTGAAAAACGAGAAAGTTATAGACTTTTAACATGACTGACTACCGACTTTGCAGCATTAAAATGTTTAAGATAAAAATGCTATATAATATTGAAAAAACCGGTTACCACGCTACTGACAATGACGTCACAGTGACGTTTTAATAAACAATAATTTATTTTGTTTGTAAATTATCATTAAATTATCGTTCTTTTTAAGCAATCGCCGGCTGCCCACCGGATTCATCTTCCAGCAGGACGGCACGCCAGCATACACAGCGCACAGAACTGGCTGCAGGCCAACTGTCCAGATTTCATTACAAAGGACCAGTGGTCTCCAAATTCGCCGAATATGAACCCGATGGACTATCCCGTGTAAGGTGCAATGTTGGAGGCTTACCGCAAGCTTAAAAAAGCTGAAAATAATCGCCGAGCTTAAGAAAGCGAATCAGGTTATTTGAAGCAACCTGCCACAAAGACCGATCGACAAGACTGTGAAAGACTTCTCAAATTAAGCGACTGAAGGCTTGTGTTGGAGCTTGAAGTTGGCGGTGGACACGTCGAATGTTCACAGTGACAACGAAATTCTAGTATCTGATGATTAGTTAACTGTGTTGTTTCAACGATGTTACTGAATTGGTGTTCAGCTTGAACATTTGTATCGTCAAAAAATCGGACAACGGACATGCTAAAAAATCTATAACTTTGTCATTTTTCAATAGAATCACATTTTACTTGGGAGTTAACCGTAAAACATTTTAGTAAATGAATCTGTAAAATTTCAGATTAGAATGCCAAACGGTTGCTGAGTAAACAGCGAAATACTTTAGGGGGTTACTTTATATTGCCACACCCTCTATATGCGGGACGCTGAAAACGCGGAGCTGAAAACGTGGCACCAGACAGCAGTGGTGGAAAATGCGGCCATCGAAACCTACAGGATTAAACAAACACATTTTTTGAGTTAATTGTTATTTTTTGAACAACCGCAAAATTTTGCACACTTTTTACTTGCATACCTGCAAAAGCAAGCCAAGCGGCATTTCTTACATTTGCAAAGTTACAATTTTTTTGCGAGACAACATCGTGATTTTGCACCTGCAAAAAAATCTTACTGCTGTAATGACTTATGCGGTCCATCTTGTTGCTCGTGACGCCAAAGTAACGTAAACTTTACACACTGTAAACAAAGTTTGTACAGTTTTTTCTTTAAATTACTGATCGTGTTTTTATTGACATTTTCTCACCGAAACTGAAATTTGTCGCTAAACTAGGCACTGCAGGTGATCTGGTACAACTTGCCATCAACAAGGCTGTTAAAACTTTACTAAAAAATTAAATGGACATGTGAAAGCTGGCGGTGGGTACTTTCATATCTCACAGTCATTGGAAAACTGTTTATTATGTTGTTCCAATAACAATGATTTTGTGGCGCAAACATAGTGCGTGTTGCGTGTAAACGTGAAGAAAAATGGCCATTCTGTTACAGAAAATAATAATAAATTTGCCGTAATTAAAGATAATGACATGCCCTTTAGCACCGTTATGTGAATGCAAACAACCAACAGTAATCTGTAAATGTTTACGTTAGATTATAAAGCGGTTGTTTAGAAAAAGGCAAAAAAACTTTAAATGAATTTTTTTTCTGTTGTACACCGTAACGTCACCAAAAAGTTCGAAAAGTGCATAACTGATAATTAAGTTTATTCATGAGTATAAGGTTAGAATTCACAGAAGGGCAAAAGGCGTACTCTAACAGCTAAGTCACAGCTTTTGCTCTAAAGTTTAACAGAGTTTAGTTTATTCGTGTGCAAGCCGAAGAAGACAACAAAGCTATACCATGTGTCCGCTGTCTATTGCAACGTACGCAAAGGACGCAACACAAGAAAATGGATATCGCTTTTAACGCGTGAAAGCAGCTACTGCTTTAGCGCGTCTTAGCCATCGCACTTCAGTCCGTCCGCCCGTTCGTCTGTTCGTCTGTCCGTCCGTCACACGGGTGGATTAGTCAAAAACGATGCAAGCTAGGATCAGCAAATCTTTACCGTCGGCTGCCTGGAAAATTTTAGTTTCAGGATCCGTAAAGCTTTTCCATAAATTCGAAAAGAATCAGCCCAAGCACTGGCGCTAAATGAAAAGGGGGTAAGAAAAATTTGCGATTTTGAGCCAATAAGTCGCCATATCTCACTAACAGTGCGAGATAGGGTCTAAGTTACTATTAATCATTAATAAGAAGTCTTACACTGACTTTCAATTGGCATCGAAATAATGATCTTGAATGACCTTGAACGCCAAAATAGGGGTTTTTATGAATTTTTTTGGTAATTTTAAGCTGCGAGACTCATTTCAAGAGCGAACTGCGCCGAAATCGAGATGGACAAGGGCAAGCTGCGTATAAAATTTTTAGCATTAAACGTAAATTTCGACGAATCCAAGTTTCGATTTCCTAGGTTCAAGAAAACCTGCGCACATCATAAAGCGGTACCCCCGTAAAAGTCGTTATTTTACCGTTGTTGGCCAGTCTTTCGTGAAAACGGTTGCACATAGGCTCGGGCATGCTGCCTGTCACAACGAGCACTAGTGACAAGCTTTTAAGTCGTATCAACATCGATGACTCTGAAAGACCCTGACCTTCCAGAATAAGGGGTTCTTATTGAATTTTGCTATCTTCGGCTGCAGCGCCCACTTTAAGAGTGAATTGCGACGAGATGGCTGGAGATATACTAAGACAGTTTGCGAACAGGTACTGCTATAGGCTTTCGCGCGTCTCGTGAGCATTAGCCCAAATTTCTTGTATTTTTACGTTTTGGAAGTTACGTGGCTTGCATGAGCTGCCTGCGTCCGTGCGTTTGTTGCGTACTTTTCTTGCGTTGTCCCCGTCAGTAAGGTATTTAAGGTTGTGCTGTTCGTTCCTTATTGCGGTCACGTTCGGCCGACTGCGTCATTGGGACTCGTACGGACGTAATTGCCGGCATCAGTGGAAATTTGCCCTGCTGCTGCTGCTGCAGCTGCTGCAACGACTTAGCTATTATTGACTGACTTATATCAACATGCTAATTGCCGGACTGGCTCAAGGTCGCGCCTGCATGCTCTGTCGCAGAATTAAACATGGCATGTTTCATTGACCGCCCGACTCGCAGTTTGCAACCCTTTTAAAAAAGCCAATGATGTTAATCTTTGTTCTTGTCTTGCTCTTTGATAAAAGGTTTTGGTTTTGGTCTTTTGCATTCAAGTTCTTGTTATCGTCACTGGAAGAAAACTAAAAAAACAAATTGCAGTTTGAGAATCAAAGAAATTGCAACGTCGATTTCGTTGTTGCGCTCTGATAGTTTTCAGCTAAAGTTTCTTTTCTAAAACACCAAAATAATAATTTTTTGCAGGTTTATTCCGGTTTAGTAGGTTGTTTCACAACGTCAACAGGAAAGGATGCGTTCAAACGCTGTCTTTAAAGCTTGACGGACAGATTCTGTGAGCCTCGGTGCGACGTCGTTAATGCTAATCGCACGAGACTACAGCAGACAACGCGACGTCAGTGCAGAACGCTCGCAGTCAATCAACGCAGCATTTTGTTTAAATCAAGCGACAATTAGCAGCAGTTGCGCAGCAAAAAAAAAGAAAAAAAAACCTGCTTCGAAAGCTCTGTTGGAAATTTCGCCTCTTTTCCTTATGCCTATATTAAAGCAAAGTAGAGTAATAAATGCAGTTTAATTTATGAACAGCTCAATACATGTCGTAATTATGCTAGCTTTATTTGCGTGTCATTTTTCAACTTTTTAAATTACGATAGAACATAAATGCAACAATGCAAGTGTAAAATTGTGGCTATTGAGATAGCCTAATAAAGAAACACTGCTCATCGGGCCACTTTTTCGGGTCAGTTTATACGCAGGTTACTACCATGGCACCATGAGATTCGTTCATAATATTAGGTGTTAACACAGTATTAGTTATCAACGTTGAAACTTTACAAATTTGGACATATTAATGCATTTAAAATATAAAACTTTATAGAATGTAGTTCATGCATGTTGTTGCGTTAATTCTTTTTAATACTACGCATACGAGCTAGAGATGTAAGCATCTATACAGTGTGAGTCAAAAAAATTTACTCTCTAACATTTTTTCTCAAACTGAAAAATTTTAAGCGATACTTTACACACATTTTAGGTTCAAATCTACGCCCCACTACAGAGTTTTATTCAGTTATTCTTAAATTTGACAAAGCTGTGCCATATTATGCGTTGTCATTTACAGAATTTTCTAATTCTACAACCCATTTATCACAAGACAAAAACTTTTGATATTTGACAACAAACAAGTAATTAAAACACACAAATTACCGGAATATTACAGTTTCAAAAACAGTTAAGAGTGTTTGACGAAATATTCTTTGAAAAAAATTTATATTTGATGTTTAAAATGTTTACCACCGGTCAAAGCACATGCATTCATACGATATTGCGAAAGTTTGCGGCAAGTCATCCCGTGTGTGCTGCAGGCTGCAGCACCACTTTTAGCTCCAGAATGGTCTTCGGCTTTGGATTAAGTTTGTAAAATGTCTCCAGTATTGCACCCCACACATGATAGTCAAGTAATATGAGGTCTGTTGAATTTGGTAGCCATTTATTCTTTACGACGAAGTCAGTACAGTGGGCCTTAAGGTGAAATCAAAACATACACTAGGGTATCGCGCTTAACATGGCGTAACTTTATCAATGTTAGGGTGACTAAAGATATAATAATTGAATGACACTTTGCCATTTGGAGTCAATTGTAACGCAGAATGTATGTGTGTGAAATATCGTTTTAAAATTTCTAGTTCTTTTTTAAAATAAATGACAGAACACTTCAGGGGGTAAAATTTTCTGACTCACACTGTAGATCATATTGCCGAACAAGAACGTCCGTCCGACCGCCGTCTATCCAGCCGTCGAATCCGTTTATTCTCTCGTCCATTAACCAATCCGTTATTAATCCTCTTTGAAACTTATCCGTTAGAGCATTTTGTCCGACCCAACAGAGTGGCAAACGACTTATCCACGGTCGACCGGGCGCGCTTTGCATAAAACTGAAACAGTTAATCCACAGTACGAACGCAGACGGAAGAATTAATCGTTGAGCGAACTACTGTTATGGCGTCCATTAGATCATTGATCTGGAGAGAGTGATCTGTATCGGTTATATATTACGCGCTGCAATTATTGAGCTCCGGGCAAGCGTAATAAATCCACATTTAGTACGTACGTCGTTATTGCTCTACAGTAGGCTCGGCACAGCAGCTGATCTCACGATTCATAATCGACCGACTGCGCACGCGCGTTAATAATCGCTTCATCGACAGCAACCAAAGTAACGCTGCTAGTGCTGGCAAGCGGGAACAAGTCCGCTGTCGGCAGTGTCTCGGAACGTGAGTATCACACCGGATCGGATCGGATCGGCGCTTATCCAACGACGCTCGAGACATCTAGATGTGCGCGCTCGCTTGATTGGTCACGATGTCGGTTGATGCCGGTGATGCCGTACCGCAACCCCCGCCATGCGCCGCGCTCAGTTGTCATGCTGGCAGCCGCCATCAGGGGATCACGGTAAAGGCGCCTGGGAAGATGAGTCGTCACGTCGGCAGCGACCTGATCCTTCCATTGTTTCCTTGGTGCATTGGGTGGGCAATGCCAACCAACCGAATAAGAGCTGTTTTGGCAGGCATGAATCGTCCATTCGGCACACATGTCCAATCCATTGAACTCGCTTCCCAACATTGGTCTGTTCCACGCAATGGTGGCGTATTGTTTCATTCTGTAGCTGGTTGCTCAGGTTACCCCTAGGATTCGGCAAAGACAGCTCATTTGGTAAACCTCTAGTTTTGTCAAGTCGGTTGCCCAGAGCGTCCAGCACTCAGAAGCATACACCAAAGTGGTGACGACGACAGTGTTAAAGATATTCATCTTTGTCGCTAAACTGATGTTGCGTCGTTTCCAGACACACTCCTTAAGTCGAGCAAAAACACCAGATGCTTTGCCTATTTGGCATTCCACCTCATCCGAAGATGTAATGGAATCGCCGGAAATGGAGGATCCCAGATAGACGAAGGTAGATACAACTTCAAGCGGAGTGCCATCAAGGGTGATCACTGGTGCGTCATAACCAAAACTCATCACTTTGGTTTTCGGCCGGCTGATCCTAAGTCCTAACTTTGCGGCTGCAGAGGCTGCGTTAGAGTGTCACGGAATGTGTATTTCGTACCGCTTATGCGTGCTTGTATGGGCGAGGCTGAGGTTATCAGATTTTCATGTCTTTTTATGTTATGTATGATTGCATTTTGTCAATCTGTTTTATTAAAGAGATGATGATGATGATGATGATGACTGAAATGCGGAAGTAATTACTGTCGCTGTGTGTGCCATTGTCGCCCGAATTCCGAGATATTATAGGGGGGTCAAAGAAAACCGACATTACGGCGCACAATCTCGCTGCTGACGCCAAATATGACTATTAATGATTGGCTCCAGTCGACGTCATATACTACATGTGTATAACAAATCCGTGCATCGATTTTCACTGTTATGCAGTGGTGTAGGCTATTCTTGGAGACCGAATCCTTTAAAATTTCAAGTTTTTTTTGCTAGCAATAATTAATATTAAATAATTCGACAACAGTTATGTTGTTACGGTCACCGGTCACCATCGACTGGCATATATTGCATATTTTGTTACACTTATTAATCGAGTATTTTTTTAGGAAAATTCTTAATCAGTCAGTGGTGACATTAATGCGTTAAAACATCTGATGCTGCACGAAAAGTCTTGTTCTTTGTTCTGGTCTTGAGTAAGTCTCGTTTCCATCGCTGCTATTATGCAGCATTCCCATAAGAACTGCGCTGTGCTTCGTCGACCTGTATGCAAATCAAATGCGAAAAGATCATCGAACCGATCGACTAGTTTACTCGTTTTGGTCTAGTTGCATTCCATCGGCTTTCGGCAGATAGGCTTACATTCGCCATTGTTTCCTTTTACTTCCCTGGCGAGTTGGTGAATTACAGTCTAAATGTTGCATCGTATCAAATAATATTCGAAGCAGTATTTATTGCTAAAGCAGTTATAAGTTCGTAAAATTTGGTAAAAAGTATGTTATGTCGTTGTGTCATTTGAGTATATTTTACTTGTAAGGTGCTTAACGCATACATTCATCTATTTTCGTTCAGTTGAACCGATATAGGCCTAATCAGCGGCGTCCTCGTTTGAAGTGTTTCGGCTGTAGGCTAAAACTTGCAATTTTTTCGATAAACAACTGCAAATTTCCCACAGGCCACAGACAAGATATCGGTGATAAAAATTTGAATGTTGCCTTTAAATTACCCAAACTGGGGACTTCCGGCCACAGTGTTCTTGGAAAAACATTTTTGACAGGCTGAAATTATGGAGGTGGGGAGATGCTCCCTGCCGCTCTGCCACGACATCAATAGTAAGCTACGTCGGCTGCGTAGGCGTACTTCTGTGCGTACTAAACGTATTCTTGTGTCGCTCGCTCGTGTCAGTTGCGTCAAACAAGAAGTCCAGCTGTCGCTACGAAAAGGCCGACCATACGCCGGTGTCCAAAGGCTAGCAAATGTGGATGAGGGGTCAGTTAAGTACCCTGTTTGAGGAATGAGAGGGTCGGCAATGGAGGCATTAGACAGGACATTTGCAAATGTTTGTAGCCTGTTAATTAGTATGTCAGTAGTAACCATGCCGCTGACTGAAGCGGTTTGACCATAGTTCGCAATGCAAATATTTGAGGTCCCATATTTCCATCATCATCATCATCAAACGCGAAGCGGTCAGCCGAAGCGTCCCGCCGTTGCGATCGTTCGCCAGAACCGTTTCTGGTAAGACGTACCATTTAGCCACAATACATACGTTACAGCCAAACAGACAGACAGCAGACAGACAGAATGGCGTAGCAAAGGCTGTCGGCCAAAAAGTACGCAGTAGCCTTGCCTGCTGGCGTTGCGTGCGCTGTGTTGGATGGAAATCGGCGAGTAGAGGCCACCATTGTAGATCACGTGACTTATAACAGGTGCTTTTTCGTCAGCAGCGTCGTCAACAGTGTCCGCCCCGGTAGGTCTACTCGTATATCTGCACCGGTTTACGTGACACCGAGCTGCCTGGCGGTAAAAAGCCAATCGGCCGGCTGAATTACGCCCTGCCAGTGCCACCACCAAGCTACCATTACCCCATCCATGCACGACGTTTCCTCCTCCAGTCCTGGCGGCATATTGCGTCGCGAATTTACAAGCTATCGCTAACAGCAGCAGCCGCGGCGACTAGCTGGCTCGATGACTCGGTGTTACAGGAGCCTATTGTCTGTCATCGACGTCAGCCGTTTGATGCCAGCAAGATTCTCTATATGTCATGTCTGGCAAGTATAGGCTGCTGTCGAAAACACTGCATGCTACGTGCGTAAAAGGGTTTTAAATGAGATTCCATTTTCGACTACTTTTTGCTGGTAAAGTTAAGCAACGCAACACTAAAGGTTAAAAAAATAATGAATAAATAAAAATCTCAATGCGACGGAGTTGACGGAAACACATAACAAGGCAGCAAAAACAAAAGTGACATTTGTTTCAAAAAGCAGACACATTCGAAGTTTTGAAAAGGTTTTTTTGTGCAATAATCACCTGATGAATGGTTGTCTTTGCTTAACTGTAATAATGGGCCTAATAAAATTGATAATCGTAACAACAACAACAATAATAATAATAATAATAAATGGGCCGCATAAGGTGATGTCAAATGAGGGCCCACAGCAAGGGGATCCTATGGGGCCTCTGCTGTTTTGCAACACAATTCAGCCTTTGCTGCAGTCCCTGCAAGCCGAATTGCCTTTGGGCTACTTGGACGATCTGACTCTTGGAGGCGAGCAGTCTGAGGTGGCCAAGGATGTGGAGAGGGTTGTAGAGGTCGGCCAAGCCATGGGACTGAGTCTAAACTTTAGCAAATGCGAGCTTATTTCTAATCCTGGCACAATCATAAAAAATT
>Ga0056128_1004094_pt1 | contig 18167 bp, 11 predicted proteins | sample WorMetLIZISLAND2_FD_71113 | JGI IMG/M metagenome (GOLD analysis project Ga0056128, IMG submission 71113) | Marine gutless worms symbiont microbial communities from Max Planck institute for Marine Microbiology, Germany - Olavius geniculatus... ... | reverse complement strand
CGCCATATGCATAGCCCCATCTAAGGTTACCCAAATGATTTTTGCTGTTTTAGAGGACTGATATCATCACATCGTCCTTACACACAGTTGTAAACTGGTAAGTTTTTTACATATATCTCCGTAACAGTGCCAGATAGACGCATGCATTGAGGTATAACAAGACAAATGGCAACTAGCATCATCAACCATTATTGGAAATTTTTTCCTCTCATTTTCTAAAATTGGGCAATATTTTATGAACTTCGGGGAGACAATTTCCAATAACGATTTCGACCCCAGTCACTATTAGTATAATATTAAACGGGTCTCAATTGGACGCCGGGTCTCCAATACAAGCCAAAAGGAACGAAAAAGCTTTTAGAAGATTACGAAAGAAAGTGATGTGTGCAAGGAGTACGTTAGATTGATCAAAATCTAATATTTATTGTTACTGCAAGTAATTGGATTCAATGACATTTTGCATTTTGATATTTAGATCAGTGTGCAGCTCGTATTTCAGGATTTTATTAGATGATTGTTTTGATGTCGTATCACCTTAATATGAAGACAATTTGGTGAAACATTTTCTGAATACTAGCATTTTTACTGTTCGTTGTAGTGACAAAAGTCGACACGACAGCATTGTTTTTAGCATTGTCGCTTGGTTTATTTTTGTTACCACGATAACTTTAACTGCTGCACTTAGCTTGATGAAATTTTGCACGAACATGCAAATGTCATGCATTTTGACAACCTCTAGAACCCTATTGAATTTTAGGGTCAAAAGTCAAGGTCATGGGACCAGATTTTGGGATTTCTCATCATTGTGAGACGTGGCAAAAAGTTTGTTGGCAGGATTGCAGAAAAGGTTTCAGACGCATTCACCTGAAATTTTCAGGGAAAATTAGATTTGGCAATATCCCCCTGTGGTCATAATCCCTGCCTCCCAGGACAAAGACCCGAGTTGGATGTAAAGCATGATTCATTGATGTCTGTATTTGTTTATGTACAGGGACACCACGAGGCGGGGGTCGTGGTGGTTTTCGTGGCAGTCGTGGGGGAGATCGTGGGGGATTCCGGGGAAGTCGCGGTGGTGGTGGTGACCGAGGCAGAGGCAGAGGTATCTCATTTAATAGTATCGCTGAATAAACTCATGAGTTCATGCGGTAACTTATAAGCTTCAGTATATAGTTTCATCAAATTATGAACCTCTGTTTGCTAATTTGTTGACATTTCAGCAACAGCTGCTGTCTTCTGTGCAATACGTTCGTTGTTTGCTGCTAGATGTCGCTGTGATTAACAATTTGTCACAATATGAGTTCTGTTGTTGAGCAGAAATAGTTCCGAAGAATGCAGTAGCACTAGCCGTAATGTCAACGAATTAGTAAATAATGGTTATTTTTTGATAAATTTATAATACAGCTTACATTTAAACTTGTATTCTGTTGCTAATTGTTCTAGCATTTACTACCAATATTACTGGTGATAAGGTGCCAGTTTTCTACACATTGTCTAATTGATGCTATTATTACAGTGTAAGGAGTGACCAAAGTTATTTTATTTTATCTGTTGGTAATTCAACTAGGGTTAGTACCTAGGTGTTTGTGTGCATTGCCTGCAAAGGCCATCCCCAAAATGAACTTAATCTTTGTGTAATGTTTGTCTGTTGGTAATTCAACTCATTTATTTGTGTTCCTATGTGCCATATCATAAAACAGATAGGAAGGTGTGGTGCATTAAACAAAGATTAATATGAATCTGGCATGAAATTCACATGTAATGTTTGATGCTTATGACACACAAATTGAATTGCGGACTGGAGATGCTTCGTGTAATTGTTTTACTCTAACACAGCTTTGCTTAATTTATCGCCACAATTAGGGTCATGCATGCAATGCTCATCACTAGCTGTGAAAATATGCTGTATGCATCCAGTGTTTGTGTGCATTGCCTGCAAAGGCCATCCCCAGAATGAACTGTTACTGTGTTGGGTGGGGTGTTAAACCCTGCTCACTTACTCACTGAGTGGTTGAAGATATGTTGCCATATTTTTCTAGTTTTGTGATAACTCGGCTAACTTGGAGTGGAGTGACTCCGGAACATGTTTGGTCAGACAGAAAAGTGAGAAAATATGCAGTGGCTTCTATCCCCCCAAATCTGAAATTGAAATCGGGCACAACTTGCTCTAGTTTTGGGCTTAGGTTCTCCCCAATTTCTGGCTCAAGTTTTCTTTTCCATTTTGGGCTTTTTTTTCCCTCTAGGGAGAAAGTTTTGTTAAAAGGAAAATGGAAAAACAGGGGGAAGTAAAAAATAGGGGGAGTTTTGTTAAGTGTGTAGTTTGTCTAGTCAAACATAGAGGGAAGAAGTTTTGTTAAGGATGTAGATTGAAAAAAGGGGTAAGTAAAAATATGGGAGGAAGTTTTGTGAAGAGTGTCATTTGTCTGGTCAAAAATAGGGGAAAGTAAAAAATATGGAGGGGGAGTTTTGTTAAGGGTGTAGTTTTTTCAGTGAAAAATAGAGGGAACTTTTGATCTACAACCTTATCAACACTTCCCCCCTATTTTTCACTGGGCGCTAGCTGCGCCCACCAGGTATAGGGATAGAAGTCGCTGAAAATATGTGTCTCTGTATGCTGTTAGGTGGTCGTGGTGGCCGTGGCGGGTTTTCCGAGTCACAGCAGCGTAACAAAGGTGTTCTGGTTGAGTCACAAGGCAAGCGAACGACTTTTGACGATGACAGTGACTAGCCATATCATATCATTGCATTTACGTTTATGCAGTGGACTGTTTCTTTGTTTTTGACTGTTTTATATGTCGGTTCGCTGCTATGACTTGAGTCTGACATCATCGTGACATGTACACTGTGTCTCAAAAAAACCCAACATTTTTGACTGTAAGTTGGAAACCAATTATCATATTTTGATAATTTTTAGTATAATGTTCCTGACTCAACTTGCTATCAAATGATCATTCAGTTTCCCACCTCACACAATGTATGCTTTTGCACTACCTAGCGAAAGCAGATGAAGCGAAATATGTGTTGAAATAAACAGTAAACCTGAAAAAACATCCCTGACGTTATCGATCGTAACTTGAATAAAGATTAGCAGATTTTGATAATTTTTGGCACAAACATTTCGGACATAACTGGTTATTAAAGTGTTTTAGTTTCCACTTCACTCATCGTCTGCTTTTGCACGCGTGTAATGGAGTTCTTACAATGTTAGATTAACCTTATTTTTGTGTTTTGTGTTTCTGTAAAGGTCAAACTATCTGTTTATTGTAAAGTTTAAAGTTACCGATCCATTATTGTGTTTGTGAGCATTCTGCCTGAAAAGGCCATCCCCGAAATGACCTACACTGTGTCGAGTGGGACGTTAAACCCTACTCACTCACTCACTGCTTTTGCACTATCTGGTGAAAAGCAGACCAAGCATAATATGTGTTAAAATGGATGAAAAAACGTCAATAAATTCCATCTATCCTAATCTTTGGGCCCCATTAGCAGGTCTATTACAAGGTTTGACTGTCATGCAGCAGTGTGTCTGCCAGATAAAGTTTAGGAATGTTTGTGAAGTCAAGAAGCGACTGGTAGGCCTAGATTGGTCTGGAGCAGAACATTATCGATACTGCTGTCAATGAATGGAGAAAGTGTCTCCTTGCCTGTGTTCGTGTAGTGGGCCAACACTTCAAGCAATTTTACTGCAGGCAGTTGAAAAATGGACAACTGGATGAAATGTCAGCCAAAGTGTCAGAAATGTAAACAAAATTTGCTTTATGCGTTATGTTAATTAACCAATTATATGGTATTGGATAAAAAAAGTGATATTTTGCTGGTTGTCCTTTTTCACAGGTTGTGCAGAAACAAACGTTGGGTAAGGTGGGAAACTAAATGGTCATTCGATTGCGAGTTGTATCAGGAATACTTGTACCAAAAATTGTCAAAATCTGATAATTGGTTTTCAAGTTACAGTCGGAAACATTGGGGATGTTTTTCTTGAGACACAGTGTGCATAATGTTGTGCCATTACTGATTCTGTTTTACCAGTTGTATGCTGGTGTGCATATGTGCTGTTTTGTATTGCTGAACTTGTCACGCTTCTCACATTCGAATCACAGCTGAAGCTAAGTTTTAGCAGATACTTGATGATTAAATTATTACTCTGCTGCATGTGCAGTGCATTTATTGTTGTAACCTAGCAAGTTGCAGGAACTGAAAATAGTGGATGATTATACCAAATCACGGTCCCCTAACCTTAGTTCACTTTAGCATACATCTATCCCTGGTTGGTCATTCATCCATATTACTTACGTCAGCGACCGAATACATTTCCGGTTGTTCCAGTTTCTACTGCACCTATCGCTAGCAGTGATATTGTCCGTAGTCAGCTTCCTACAGTGGCTGATCCACGTCCAGTTTCCTACACCAGAATAGAGGTTGGGTGACTGTTTACAAGCAGCAAAATAAAAAATATCTGAAACAGTGCAATATTGTAACCTGGTTCACATATGCAGTAGAAAGTTTATAAGACCAACTTTGAAACCTGTAGTGCTAGTTGGAACGTTATATGTCTTCTTAAGCGCCCTGCTGGAAGCTAGTGATTGAAAAAGTAGCCCAGAAGTAACGATTTAGTTTCTGAATTGCGATCACTAGCTTCCATTGGGATACATATAAAAGATAAAAATTGGGCTACTTTTCCATGGACGTTTTCGCCAATGCTGAATCATGGGATTGGCGACATTCCAATTTGGAATTGTACAAATAACAATTGTAGCCATTTAATGAATAAAATATTTCGCCTGCGCTACAGTCCTATACAGTACTACCGGTACTTCTTGCAGTACAATGTGATTTGTATTTTGACAGTCAGTCATTTTCAAAAACCTTGTGTAAGGTTCTATATGTACCGTGTACATCTTGTGCATGAAATACGTTTATTTTCGCATGCAAAAATAACGATTAATAGTAACCTTGGCACTATCTCTTACGTTCCGAGATATGGTCAGTTTTTCGTTGAAAATGCACATTTTTCCTACGCCCTCCTACATTCAACTCAAAATTTGAAAATGTTCCCCTTGCACTAGATCGCTGAAATTTTGCATGCCAGGGTTTAACACACATGGCTAATTATTCGTGCATTTTTTTTCTTTACGACTTGACGCTTAGTTACAATACGTTACATCCTTTGCAGACTTCGACGGGCGAACGACAACTCGTACCATTGGGGCTACATCCGTTGCTTATTTATTATCCACGTCACGTTATGTTTGTTTACATTGTGTTTTTTGCGAAATAAAAGGTGAAAATGTCGTTTATAGTTTTGCTATGTTCGATTGCACCATTAGTAGTAGCAAGGTACCAACCGAACTGGGAGTCAGTTGATTCACGCCCGCTGCCAGACTGGTACGATGAGGCCAAAGTCGGTATCTTCGTCCACTGGGGCGTGTTCTCTGTCCCGAGCTTCGGACAGCCGTCCGAATGGTTCTGGTACGGCTGGAAAACAGAGCACAAACAAGATTATATCGAATTTATGAAGAAGAACTATCCACCTGATTTTACGTACGCCGATTTCGCACCGATGTTTAAGGCAGAGTTCTTCAATCCTGATCAGTGGGCAGACATTTTTAAAGCTGCTGGTGCCAAGTAAGCTTACTTTTTATACAGCTAACTTGTATACTTTTGACAGTGACGATTTTTTACTGTTTGGTACCATTCTGCGATATTGCATTAACCATTTCATAACTATAGGGTGACACATAAGCTGTGGAACAATGCTTTGGGTAGATTGGGCAGTCGTACACGCTTAGCCTCAGTCATTGCAGTGAAGGGTGATCGTGTTGCACAGTTGTACTCAGTGTTTAGCATGACCACCATTCACTGCGCTGATCAAGGCTAATTGCTTCTGAAACTGCTCGATTACTTGATCTGTGTAAAGTATGTATGTTCTGGTTATGTGCCATCCACTATATACTGCATGCAATTGTTAAGAGTTTTTAGTGGAAAATGGTAATAAAATGACCATGAACAAAAGTGGTACATGAATAGATAGAATGCAAAAAAATTGATTGGAAACATTGAAGGCGTTGAGAATGTGCATAAAGTCAAAGCAGAGAGCTCTGCATTTCATGAAAAAATTGTGAGTTGGTTTATTTGTTTATGTAATTTAGTAGAGATCTACTGTAGCATCCCTGAAAGTGTGTCAACTCGGACATTTGTGTGTTAACCATTAACCATTCACAGTCATTTTTCATCATGCTTGAAACATTGTAACATCAGCTGTGGTGACTGAGAGGTTATGAAATAAAATGAAACTATGAGTATTTGTAGATTGTGTTGTGCATTTTATCGTGGTGTTTTTGTGTAATTTTGTGTTTGTTGTTATAGATATGTTGTATTTACAAGTAAACATTGTGAAGGATTCACTAACTGGCCCTCTAATGTGTCGTGGAATTGGAATGCAATGGATGTTGGTCCAAAGCGAGACATTGTTGGTCAGTCTTTCATTATCATGGCAAGATTTTTCATGTTTTTGCAACTTCTGTGCTTGGTATTACAGCATAGGTATGTTGGGTTGACAAGCAGACATTATGAAGGATTTACTAATTGGCTGTGTAGTGTTTCTTACAATGGAATGCAATGGATGTTTCTCTGGGGTGAGACCTAGTTGGTTAGTCATGTTTTTTATCTAGCATTTGTGCTGCTGCATAAGTTGTTCTTGAAGTGAACATGTCCACTTGTGAGAGTAATTGTAGACATTTGTTAATTTTGTTGAATTGCCATGATATCAGTAGTACAAACAGACAATGTTTTAAGAGCAAATGAATGTCACCTGTGACCTTTCTAATTTATTTGACCAGTCTGATTCATTTTTCTCAGTTGATTTTGGTCGTGATATCTAATGTGATTAGTAACCGTTTGGTTTGTAATATTCTTGTTGTCATGTACATTACATGTCATTACCATCCATAGTATTGTTCATCAGAGGTTGTCTCTTGTCTTGTTGTCGGTTGAAGCCTGTATCTTGTCTTCTGTCAGTTTGGTGTCAGTTTTGGTGAGTTAAAAAACATTGGATTGTTTCTTATTAGCTTTGCAGGATACAGTTGATTTAGATAGGACATTTTACATCAGAAATTCTGTGTTGTGTTTGATTCAGAAAATGAGATATCTGGCTGAAGCCAACTTACTTACTAGATGTGCACACCTCTTGTAGCAAGAAATAAATTGGATGTTGTTTCATAGTGCAAGTCTGCTGTTGTATGTAGGTGATCTGGCCAATGCTGTGAGAAATCGAACTGGTCTTCGTTTTGGACTGTACCACTCGCTCTACGAGTGGTTTAATCCAGTCTTTATTGCTGATGCAGAGTCTAATTTTACAAGAAGAAACTTTGTCGAGGTTTACACACTTTGCAGTGGTTGTTTGTATATTTATCATAATTACATGCATTACAGTTCAAGGCTTAAAGAAGATTACCGAGGTGCTGAATGGTGGAATGGCAAAGTTTGGATGTAATATAATCATTGTGATTATCTTGTATGTTACAGTGATTAAATTCTGTATTTAGTGAATGATAGTTAATTTTAGTCCATATAAACGATGTATGTAATAATGCTTGGTTGATAGCATTTTTGATACTGGTGCAGATATAGTAACTTTCAGACGTATTTCTTTGCTTGACTTCCAGGGATGCAACAGTTCCCACAGGTTTTTTGCTGAGGAGCCACCCGCATGCATTAACTACGGAAAAGTCAGCACTCAGCATGTTGAACTAAAATATATGTAGTGTTTTCTGTAGCTTACCACTATGTAGCGAAAGAAGAAAATTTATTAATGCCAAGTGTTGTTATGATGTGCTGGCGTTTGTTTAGTTGCCATTGCCAGGCATCTCAGGCATTGACAGTAAATTGGGTTTAAGGGTGGATGGGCTTAGTTTGAAACTTTGGAGTTGGTGCCACTTGTACACCAGATTCTTGCAGTTTTTGATATCTTATGACCTTGATGATCTTCTGAACTAAAAACTGGCGTGCCAGTTACTTCTGCCCTGGGGAATGTTTAGACTTTTTTCTGCACTTTTTTTTGTTTTAAAATAAAGAGCCCATATACAACCTACAGGATGGCTGTATAATTCATGAACATTGGATGACTTTTAATTTCGCTTAGACCTAAGTTTTAAACTATAGTTTTAGACCAAAACTCAGTTTAGAACCGAATTAATGCAAAATTTGAAGTGACGATTAAATCTGGTTTTAAGTAGGGTTTTTAACCAGACGCTTCCACTGAAGCTTTGGTTTAAAACCAAACTTAATCTGAACAATCCAGTTTCAAACCTGATCTTCGTAATGCATCGAGATAGGCGTTTCTTCTTAAAGACTAGTCTTTAGGTTTGGTTTAAAACCAAAACCACTTTTACTTTTGATTTAGCGAAAACAAGATGGCGTTTGTTTACCCAGCGATTGCTATTGCTGCCAGCATTCTAAGGCCCAATCGCCTGCGACATGCGCCTAATGTACAGCACGAATCATGTTTATCTGATGAAGATGAGTTTCTTACAATGCATCTGAGTGCTAGACAGATTCGCCAGCTAGCTGTAGAATACATCCAGTGGCGTTGTCAGGTTGATGGTGCAAACGTAAGATATTACACCAGTACTGAGCGTGTGAAGCTCTTCGTGCATTACTTGGCCCAAGGAAGATACTATCACGAAGTCGGTCTAGCCGAGGGACTTGCATATATATAGGGTACCAAGGAAGTAGGTTTTTGGTTTAAAACTTAAGTTTAAAACCGAGTTTAAAACTGAAGTTAATCTGAGCATTGGTTTAAAACCATACTTTTTAGAGTCCAGATTAAGGTTTGGTTTAAAACTATAGTTTAAAACTTAGGTCTAAGCGAAATTTAAAGTCACCCATTGTGTTGTCTGGATGTGCACACCTAGTCAAAAACAATGCCCGAGCTGTATGAGATTGTCAATCACTACAAGCCAGATATTGTCTGGTCCGATGGTGACAAGGCTCCTGACAACTACTGGAACAGCACTGGCTTCCTTGCCTGGCTGTACAATGACAGGTGCTTTGTGATTCTCACTTAATTAACCTAGCTTGATCTGTTGCAGGAAAACATGGGAATAAGATGAGATTTGATATTTATTGAAATGAAACCGCCAGTGGTCAAAGTGACAGGTCTCAATGACAACTAGAAGGCGCGCATGAAAGTGCATATCTTTGCCAAGTGAAGTGATTTAAACATTACTACTACTATTACAAGCAACTACACCCTACAACCGCTTCGCAGAGGGAGGGAAAAGTAACAGCTGGCGTTGCTGTTTGTGCTGTTTGTGCAATGATGTCATTGCTATTATGAGTCATCATGTACCCACAAAGAATGACAGAAGGACAGAACGACCAAACTCTTAAACTCTTCCATTGTTCACTATGCTCACCTTGGTGGAGATAACGAGTAATTGCTTAGTAAAATTTTGGAAGTATGTGTTCGATTTTGACAGGACATTATAACTGGCTTGGTTGGTCGTATTTGTCATTGGCACCAATTTATGCCATTGTAGACTTCAGTTGGAAGTGAGAAACTCATAATGTATGCCTGTATGCCTGAACTCACATATGATCCAGAGCACATTGTCTGCTTTTCTAGTTATTTTGGTTATATATGTAAAAAAAACTTACTAGTAGTGTGACTGAAACTCTTTTTTTCTGTTTTCAGTCCTGTTAAAGACACTGTTGTCACAAATGATCGTTGGGGCACCGGAACACTGTGTCGTCATGGTGGATACTTTACCTGCGGTGATGATTTCAATCCAGGTATGATTGGCATGCACCATTAACTTCACGCTAACTTGCTGATTTGTATTTAGATCACTTGGCTCTTTACGTGCGTTCATGTACCATTTAATAAACAGTACAGCTAAAAATGTGCTATCGTGAAAGTTATTATTTTCAAAGCCAAACTTATTTACTCTGAATATTGTAACGTTTCAGAATTTTGTGAGTCTGGTGCTGATGAGTATGATTATTTCTGGTAGCTATGTCTGTAGTCTTCTTATTGTCTTACATTCTTAAACATCTTCTGTTTTCCGGTGATCTATTGTATATTGGTGATAATTGTGGCTAAAAGTAGTTACAATGTACATGTGGTGTGATAGATTTTTTGCACTAATTCTGTTCAGCTGTTTTGGCCATGCATCCTACGGTACTTTTATGCTGTTTTGTGCTTACAGCTTATAACGGTACTGCGACAACATTTCCAAAAGTTTGAGACTGGACTAACCTGCGGTAACTGTAGAAAATGGGCTGATTGAAAGACCATGTGTATGAATGCAACGTGTGTTTTGGTGTTTTTGGTCTTTAGTTATAAATGGTTTTTGTACTTTGTGTTGTTTGCTGCAGGAATAGTGCAAAAACATAAATTTGAGGGCTGTGTGCCGATAGACCAAACGTCTTGGGGTTACCGCCGAAACTCGGCAGTGGCCAACTATATGACCACCAGTCAGATTATTGCCCAGCTTGTGCAAACTGTCAGGTGTTGTTGCATTTTTTTAGTTTTTTCATAAATCTTGCATAAGATGCACTCATTGTTAAGAGATAAGTTTACAAAACTTTTCTAGTTATTTTAGTTATATATGTAAAAAAACTTACTAGTTTAAAACTCTGTGTAAGGACGATATGATGATATCAGTCCTCTAAAACAGCAAAAATCATTTGGGTAACCTTAGATGAGGCTATGCATATGGCGTCCTTACAAGCCGACTTTAGTTGGTAATCACTAACATAGTCTAAAGCCTTCTTCATTTGATGTTATTTATCGTATTAAGCTACATGCCAGATCTCTTGAGCTCATCAGTAGGGCCCACAGTTTTCTGTGGGTCGCGGAATTTTGAGACAAGCTGCAGAATTTGCCCTTTTCCACAGAATATTGATGTTTCCACGGAATTTCAAGAAATTTTACCAAAATTAGCAAAATGGCCGATAATTAGTACGATCATTGGCTTCACAACGTAACTAAATAGACTAATTGTATCACAGAAAAATCTAACTGAACTGTTTAAAACTGTGAGCCCTACTAATACCCATCATAGTACGGCACACAATCATGAATAAACACAATTTGACTTGACAGATTGCACTTTTTAAAAGAATAAAAATGATTGATAATTTTCTTTGAATGTTGCTAGCATAACTGAGCAAAACGCCAGCCTTCAATAACTGAAGTTTTTTGACACGATAGAGCTCAGTTTACTCACAAACGGACGATCGCAGTTAGCCGTGGAATTTGAACAATTGTGTTGCAGTGAGTCTTGGAATTCTGCGAACTGGCCTGAAGAATTTGGCAAAATTTGTCGTGGAAAACTGTGGGCCCTACTCATCAGGTGGCGAGTTCCAGACCAGCATCTGAGATCTGCCAGTTGACACTCCAGTTGACACTTTTTTACGGTGTTCCTTGATTTCGACGAAGCACATTCCGCCATCAGGCCTTCGCTGTTGGGGTCCGATGGCTTGGAACTCATTACTGGACAGTCTCTGTGATCCATCGCTTTGCAGCATTAGCTTAAGGCGCGGCTTAAAAACTATCCTGTTCGCGAGATATTAGTGTATTCAGCACAATAGAGATGCTTTATGATATTGCACTATATAAATTTAATACTGACATTGACATTGACATCTGGTCGACAGTTAGACAAGCCTGATGGCTGTAGTGTTGAGTTGAGTTGACATCAAGGTGTGATGAGCTGAACTGATGTTGGTCATTGCAGTTGTGGTGGTAATATTCTGATTAACGTTGGACCGGCATCTGATGGGCTGATAGGACCGATATTTGAGGAACGTTTGCGTCAGCTTGGCAGCTGGCTTGCAGTGAATGGTGAGGCCATTTATGCTTCGAAGCCATGGAAACATCAGAATGACACTGTTACATCTCACGTTTGGTTAGTTCCAGATGTATGCTGTACTTCATTTATTGCATTGTTTATTATATTTTATGCAGTCATCTTAATAGGCTGCATTATGGGTCTTGTCCATTTCTACGTCGTTTTAGTATTTTTTACATGCAACAGCAGCTACTACTGTAGCACGTCTTTGCCATCGCAATTCTGTCTGTCTGTCTGTCACACGGGTGGATCAGTCAAAAACGGTGCAAGCTGGAGTCACCAAATCTTCACCATCAGCTGCCTGGAACACTCTAGTTTCAGGAACCATAAAGCTTTTCGATAAATTTGGAGGGGGTCACCCAGAATGAAGGTGCCAAGTGAGGGGGTGGTAGGGAAAATTTGCGATTTCCAGCCGATACGGCATTGGCAGAGCGAGACAGGTCACACCCTCTGGTGAGTACAAGTAAAACACTATAGACAATTAGCCGCCGGTCGTTTGGCGTCCTTTGGCGACTGATTTTGTTTTACTGGGCTTTCAAACATGCACTGCTGTTGCGCGTTTCCCTTTGCGTTATGTTGACAGTTGTATTGTTACCAGAATTAAGTCATTCGGCAACTTACACATCATATTTTAATGCTAGATTTTACGAAGAATAATATTCGATCGACTGTCTCTGTCTTTCCTAGCAGCAAGAGAGTACTGGCCCTTAGCATGAGGTCATCACGTGACCTCGGATCGGCCAATCAGCACGTCATGCTGCAGACACGTGGCATCCCAAGGGCCTAGACCCTAAAAGCCCGTTTCCACTATAGAGAAATTTAATACTACATTTTATAGTGAGGAAAGTTTCCAACAGTTAGCTGGGCTTTTCTTGTTTTGTTCATCTCGTACCGGCTCTTAAAGAACATAATTGATGTTAATTACACATGTTCAATTGGCCTATTCTTTCAACTTTTGGGCATAGCCAGTTGTCACTGCTCAGTTGTCAGTAGAACTTCTGTTACTGCTACAAGGAACATTTTTCAGTGATCCACTGAACTGTGAATTTCTGCTTTGATTTTGTCTATACATGCATAGATCATTTAAGTGCATCCACCATCCAGTTGTTGCTAAAAAAACTGATGTAATTACAAGATGCATACATTGCATTGCATTTGTACTTGTAATTTAGCTTAATTGCTGTTGTATTTGTATCAGCAATTATTATCTCTGGTGTTCTGTCGAATCTGTTTTTCTGTATTTTGCTCCAAACTTAATATTCACATTGTCGTTATGTACTTGTGATGTTACTGCATAGTTACAGGTGCATTCATTTTTCAATTGCTTTTTTGACACTTTTGCCTTAATTATTAAGTAGCAATGAATCATGGTTTTATCGCTTTACAATAAAAAAGCCTATGAACTTTGTCTTGTAAAATGTTTGAAGTCGCTAGCATTTTGACTTGTGGCATTAGAGATCTTTTTGAGTATGCGCTATATAAATTTACACTTTACTTACTTACTTACTTGGTATATTTGCTCTCATGTTTAATTGATGCTGTGCTACAAAGGATGAATTGTTCTACTGTTAGGTATACAAGCAAGCAGAGAGGCAGTGATACGAGTGTCTATGCAATATTGTTGGCTTGGCCGAAGGACGGCCAGCTGATACTGGGTGCAGTCAGTGCTACAGCACACACTATGGTGACTATGCTCGGCTATGAAGCACAGAGTTTCAAGTGGGACAGTCGCGGTGCACTGGGAGGAATAATTGTCCATGTGCCAGCAATACCCAACAATGAAATGCCATGTCGCTGGGCTTGGGTCTTCAAGCTTATCAATCTTGCACTCAGTTAACTTTTTCGTCACTGCTTACATTTACTTTGTATTTATTTTATATTTGACTTTATTGTCTTTACTTATGGCAGTTATATGCAGTTGTGCCTTACCTTACCTTCAAGGTGGGCAGGCCCAGCATTGATTCCATATCAGTTCGGCCCAGTGTGCATCCCCAAATGTAACCAAAGGTTACAATAAACGAATTCAGTGCCGTGGATGGCTATGAAGTGGTAAATAAACAACTGTGAAGCCGAAATCGGCATGAAAGCTGAAGATTAACCAGTACATTACCACAGGCAAGGTGTAACTTATCTGTTCAAAGGGATGTCTTCTGCTCTTTGTTGGCTTTTTTCCTACATATCTTAGAAATCTTTTGGGTCTTTGGAACACTAAGCCTCACCACTGCAGACCATGGTGGGGATGCAGTTATGCAGTCCCATAATTTTTTAAGCTCCAAAGTCACTAAGCTTAGGTTTTCATTCTTCAGGCTTACAAGGGGCGTTCAAAAAGTTTTGCAAGTCGATATGTTAGACTAAAACACTTTTCAAAATCTATATACCAATAAAATGCACATTTTTCATGAACTTGTATGAGTTTAAAGCGGATGTGACATCACTGTAATTTATGACATCATAAAGCATTAAACGTGAACGATTTGGTATACCAGCGCAAACTGTGTAAAGTTCGGGTTGCTGTTGCATGACAATTCTGTAGTCTACAGATGGATTTTTCAATATGAGACCTTATGACATGATTTTATAAGAGCCCTGACAAGTATGTTCCTGAATTTCTCATTTGCAATTATAAATATTTAATACCAAATATCTGTGTCAGCCGTAAGAAAAGCTATACGTATGAGGACAATTAGATAAATTTTGCAACTCGATAGGCCCCTGTATATTAGACTACAAAACTTTTAAAATCTATACTCTAGCAAAAGTTATATTTTTCCCATACTCATATGAGCTTAAAGCGGATGTGACATTATTGTAATTTATGACGTCATAAAGCACTGGTATGCTTTGGAGTGCTAACGCAAACACCACGAATATGTGCACAACAGTTCTCCAGTCTGCAGCTGGATTTACAAATGTGAGACCCTGGAATATGTGATTTTGTGGAAGCCCTGACAGATACTTCATGAATTTTTCATTTGCAATATGAATGCACAATAGCCGAAATCTGCGCTGGCCATAAAAAGCGCTTTTGTCAATTACAATGTCACGTCAGGATTTGACATTGTCAGTAAAATTTTATTGAAAATTTAACAGTTAGTGTTATCTGTTGTCTTAGTGAAAGGTTAAACAATTTTTACAATGTACGACCTGATGTGTGGGGGTCTGGAAGTGAGCACTGTAGATGTCCCCTGAATCTTGCAGTGCCCAGCACTGCAGTCAAATCCCAAAGTTAAAATTGCCCAGCAAGCTGTTCGCGACTCTGGCCTCATAAAATTAGACCACCCTGCATACAGCAGGGACATTATCTGCAGTAAATAGGTCTGTTTCTTAATTTAAAAAATTTCTTAGTGGTGTCCGCAATCCAAACAGTGAATGACTTAGGTCTGCAGTGGAAACCTGATTGGAGGACAGACATAAAAAAAACTCCTAAGACATAAAAAGCTCCTAAGTTACAATGACGTCACATCCGCTTTGAGCTCATATGAGTTTCAGAGAAATGTGCATTTTATTGCTGTATAGATTTTGAAAAGTTTTTCACTCTTACATATCGACTTGCAAAATTTTTTGAATGCCCAATATGTTATCTTTGCAGAGGATTAATTTGTTTGCTGTTGCGTATAATTACTTATGTTTATATTATATTATATTTAACTTTATTATTGTTTTTACTTTTAGCAGTTATGGACAGTTCCCTAAATTTTACCTACGAGTATGCTTTGTGTACTTAACATCTTTTTTTGCCATTTTGTATAAATGTCTGGCCAGCATTTAATTGAACTAGTCTACTTTGTAGTCATTCCAGATTAGGCCAGGTCCAGTTTTCTTCCAGTGATATGAAAAATGCTCAGGTCATTTAGTGACTTTCATTGTGATTTGGTCCCACAGATTATATTAAGAAAAATAAAGATGCTTTGGAACCTCTCCCATCACTTATTACCATACGTTACAGTGATTTGGTCCCACAGATTATATTAAGAAAAATAAAGATGCTTTGGAACCTCTCCCATCACTTATTACCATACGTTACAGTGTCTTGTAGTCAATTGGTTTTGTCATCTAAACACATATACCAGCTATCAGCCAAAGGCTACTTGTTGCAGATGTGATATTGTGCTATATTGCAAACAGTTTTGCCATTTTCTTGTTTATTGATGTTTGTTTATTAGAGTAAATTTGAGCAGTTGTTTAATTAGTTATTTGACTTTTTTTCTTTGTAGCATTTCAACCATTTATTTTGCATTTTTGTGATATACTGTATTTATTTATTTATATATTTGTCTATTCTGATAATTGTAATATACAAAGGATAATTATGTATATTTATTTTTATGCATATTTCATAGTTGGATTTCTGAATAAATGTACGAACATTGCATTTCAGTTAAAGTAATTTTGGCTTGGAGCTCTGTTGTTATTTGATTTCCACTCTTGATTTTTTGTGATTATCTGCATTACATAGTTTTTGTTATGTTTATTTGTCTTTTGTGTGTACTGTTTAGTCTGGCATTTATGCTGAACTTGGACATTCAGAATGTTGATAACATGATTGCTTGGTAATACATTCTATGTCTAAAAAACTGATGACTGTACATTTTAGTTAAAACGAAAAGTTAGCAAAAAAGATATCTCTATAAAAAACAGAATGGGATGCACAATAGTATTAAGTTTTGTTGGTTTAGCACAGATATTATAACATATTGATCATAGTAATATTTTCACTTTGATTGGTAAGAAATATAGAAAACTGCACTAAGTCTATATAGTGCATTGTATACATCATGTATGACAAGATGACAATGGGTGCCAATGTTTTGTATGTTTTTTTATCATCACCATGTGCTGTATGGTATATCTTTTGATATGTTTCTCTTTGTACTTTGCATATTTGACGAATAAACTATATTGTGGACAAGTTTTAGATGCCAATGCTGGTGTTTAACTTTGTGCCATACATATGAACAACACGTTTTGTCTGAGCATTGATTGGAAGTGAGAGAATTCCTGTATAGGCCTACATAACGTCATAATAGCTTGTTTTTTCATTTAGTCATATTGTTAGATTTTTATGGCCATGGAGATAAGGTCTATCGTTACTGACTTGAGCTGTATGTAATTTTTTTACACTAAAACATTATTTTATTTGCTAGCATATAAAAGACAATGAGACATCATAATTTCAATAAATTTGGTGTATTGTCTTCTTAAGACAACGTAAACAAGAAGCCCTTCTGTTGCTAGCGTGGACAGACTACTGCCTCTATCCCATATGCTAGTTTAACAGTCGGCCAAAAATCACGTCAGACAAAACAAGGCTGAAGAACTTCAAAGCAATTTATTAGGCAAAATTAACATTTGTGGTAATTTCCGAAGACTGTCCAGTAAATGCTGTCTCGTAACAGCGTCTGGCATCTGTGAACATGTTTTTTTCATTTTTACTTTCAACACATTGTACACTGTATTGATGACTCGATTTAATGAAAATATCGCTAGATAGCCGACTGTACTGGTTGTCACTGATGTTGAAGGTCATCTAAGGTCGACGGTTTGCAGGTAACTTGAAATCCAATATGCGACTTTCTATTAGTGATGAATAGCAACCCTATCTTGCACCGTTGAGCCACAGTGACAATACATCCATGACGGAAGGACGGACGACAACCATGACAAAAGGCCGACCTATAAGCTTACATCTTAGCGGTCGGCCCAATAAAGCATACTGCCTTGCTCAATATTCATGTCTTGTTTTGTGCTTGTATAAGATTTACATACTTATTATTTTAAAAATATCGATATCGCGATATTTTGTACAATATCGTATCGAAAACAATAATCTACCGGCGTTGTCGCCTGCGCCCGTAAATTCGAGATAACTGTTTATCGCTCATTGTTTACATTATGGTTTGTTTACAGTTGTGATCTCCGTGATAGTTTGATCGATGAGTCAGAATTTCATTGTTATCGAGCATATGCAAATGTTGCAATGATGCTGATTGCAGGCTTTATTGTGGAATTGCTTTTCTGTTACATCGTGAACATTGCAGTGGCACATGATTACAAGCCAAATTGGGATTCGATTGATTCTCGCCCACTTCCGCAATGGTTTGACGAAGCCAAGGTTGGCATTTTCTTGCACTGGGGCGTCTTCTCCGTTCCGAGTTTTGGCTCCGAATGGTTTTGGTCCAGTTGGGAAGGTGGGAACCCGGCAACTGTCGATTTTATGAAGAAGAATTACCCTCCAGGCTTTACTTACGCCGATTTTGCTCCGCAGTTCAAGGCGGAATTCTTCAATCCTGACCAGTGGGTTGATATCTTCAAAGC
>Ga0056128_1004092_pt1 | contig 18171 bp, 10 predicted proteins | sample WorMetLIZISLAND2_FD_71113 | JGI IMG/M metagenome (GOLD analysis project Ga0056128, IMG submission 71113) | Marine gutless worms symbiont microbial communities from Max Planck institute for Marine Microbiology, Germany - Olavius geniculatus... ... | reverse complement strand
GATGAATAAACTGTTTTTTCTCAAAGTATGTAGAAAATATGACAGGCAGTTCATTTCGGTGATGCACATACCGATGCATAAAAATCAAAATCTGATAAGTATGTAACAACTGTAGTGGAAAACGTTTATGCTGAAAAAAAACGCAACAATGTATTACTAAGTACTAACAACTTAGACAAATGATTTGTTGTTGTATTATCATATATTTCAATGCCATATGACAGATGTGAATGTACAAAAGCAAAGTAAGTCAATCTGAGTATTTCAGATAGCAAGTTAAATCTTGATTTATTAAAAATACTAACAAATTCAAATTTAATGAATTTGTTGTATATATATTTAATATGAGCACACACCCACACAGCAGAGGAATTCTGCAATACTTATTGGTCAACGCTCTTAAGGTTCATGGCAGCCTCTAAGAGCTCTTTACGACCTTAAGGTCTGTCAAGGAAGTCCACTGGGTCATGCTGCGGCTTTTCGCCTGGTGGGTAAATGTAATAACTAGGCCTAGAAAGCAGTCAGAGCCCGCACACCTCCGCAAAGGCAATGTTGTTCACTAGGTGGCAGTACCATCTTCGGCTTTGCAGCGGTTTCCCATATGCCCAATTGAAAGCAATGGTAACGAAAATTTCAAAGTGATCCAGAATCCAGGATTCCTTCCGGATCACCCCCAAAATTGAAACACTGGTAGTTTGTGCCATGCCCGACATATTCTCAAAATTTCAGAAAGATCCGTTCATAACTTTTTGAGTTATCTTGCTAACAGACAGACAAACAGAGTCTGGCAAAAACATTACCTCCTTGGCGGAGGTAATAAAGGTAAGGCGAAATGACGCTGCAATCGTTTGCGCTGAAAAAGTGACTCGGCCCAAAACAGTAGCTGAGGCCGGAGCAAGCAGAAAAATCTCCAAGTACACTAAAATTCCAGACTCCAGTCACTAGCATTTACCTTCTTCCCTGGGATTCCCGGGTTTGACACTCACGGCTGGCGGCACGACAGAATTTGTGAACACCGTGGGTGGAAGATGAAACCGCGGTATCTGAAGGCCCGCTATAGAAGAGAGCATTTTTCACGGGCAACGTATATCTGTTTTGACGCAGCACTACAACTCTATCTTGATCGGCGAAACATTGGACGGATACTTACGAAGCACGAGACCTTTAGCCGCTCCAGACCATTTTTAGCTTTTGCTTTTAGTACTTTGATTCTTTACGCTATAAGTCAAACAATAATATTAATAACAACAGTAACAACAACAATATAAACGTGCGCGGTTTCTGTGCAACAGCCGTGCTTCTAGCCTTCTACGTATCCTACATCTGGCGTTCTGGATCTCTGGATATTGCATACAGGGCATATCAACTGTCCACTAATCCTACGTGATTACATTTACAGACGTACAGTTCTATAGGCCTATATACTACAGATGCTGCAATGGTGAAGATTGCCAGATGCGCGCACTATGTAACCTACAATAAAACTCAACTTCCAGGCCACTGATAGGGTGTTTACACGATCGAGCAAACATCGAGCAGCTAGCTCGACGTTCTGTGGTAATTAGCATGCTAATTAAGAGGGCGGGAGGATTGTAATTGGAAGGTTTATATAACACGTAATCAGCTGTGGGCTAAGAGTAGCCTAGCTAGGCCTACATTTGAGCCAAAGGGCGGGGTTCCAATAGGCCTGCTTAAGCCAGCTCGATGTTTGCTCGATGTTTGCTCAATCGTGTAAACACCCTATGACTGACAGTAGTACCCTATCGGCATGCACGAAAGTACAATATAGGCCTACGTGAAAATACACGAAACTGGAAAATTTGAAACCGAAATAAACGAGAAAAACACAACATGGTAAAATTAACGACGTCAAGCAAACGACCTCCATTCAGTAGCAAAGTCCTCAATCGCATGATACTTAGTAGGCTTATAAAATGTGCAAATATTTCACACATATCAATCACATTTCAATATAGTATTTTGCTAAATGACACAGATTTTTACTTATTCCACGTTGATTCTATAAAGATTCTTAAATGCTCAACGTTTGTTTATATGTGTGACGCGCATTTCTCAGTGTTTTATCCATCATTTTCTATGACTGTAATGTAATGATAATAAACTACGTGCGTCGTTATTTATTTTTTAGCAAATGATGCAAAACAAGAAACCCAGCTATCGCTAAGATAACCGACCATACTGGTTGTCGGTGACCTTCAGGGTCATCCAAGGTCAATGATTTTTATGTCATTTGAAAACCAACATGCCACTTCCTATTAATGATTAATAATAACCCTAACCGATATGTGCAGTTTTCCGTTAAAGCACGCACACTTTTCTATCCCTTGCATTCAATCCCAAATTTTAAAATGTTTTCTTTACAATAGATCGCTGAAGTTTTGTATGCCCAAGTTTAAGATAAAGTGGTAGTTATTCGTGTAAAAAAATTTCTTATGATCTACTGTTTAGCCACAATACATCTGTTACAAACGACGAGAAACAGACAGACAGATAGACGACAGACAACAACTCGTACGATAAGCTCGATCGTTACCTAAGTACGGTCGGTTATAAACGACAAAATCACACCCGTCAAAATGACAAAAACTTCGAAGAAGGCCGAAATTGGCCAGAAACCTAACAGAGGCAGTGACAAACTAACAACTTGATGAAAATCAGCATAACTGACGAGAAAAATACAGACAGCAAACCGTGTTCACTGGTGTCATTCACAGTTATCGGATAGAGAAGCAAAGATCTGTTATCTGGGACGAAAGATTTGTGCACGAAAAACAAAGTGCAGAGTGGATGTAGATAACGCACTGCGGAAAGAAGGCATTGCCGGCTGATCATATCGAAAAGGCGCAATAACAAGAATAAACGGCGCATCAATTTGCCTCTTATCTGGCTTGGTTTATGCTCTATTCGCCGCTTCTCGCATCACGCGAACCGGCGATCTTGCACCGCGAGTAAGACAACGAAACTCCTGTAAAGTTTATGGGAAAAGTGAATTGGAGTTGCCCGAGATCCGCCATTTATGGGACGAAGTATTATGGTGCTGAGTCACACGTTGTTTATTATCTCTTGACCATTTATGCTCGGTTGTTTGCTAGAAATACGTTGGATAAAATTTCAGGCTGCCTTCGAAAAAAAAACACTGTAAGTAAAAGATTTTTTAAAATACCTTATCGCTACAGATCACGTATCTTACTCTATCTGGACTCACTTGTTAATACTGAAACAAGATTACATCAAACTACTAGTAATTAAACTACTAGAAAAGCAGTCATAGCCCGCAGGTACCTCCGCCAAGGCAAAGCTATTCGCCAGGTGGCGTCACTATCTTCGCTTTGCCAGCGGTTCCCTTATGCGCCCTTTAACGCAATGGTAACGAAAATTTCAAAGTGATCCAGAATCCAGGATTCCTGCTTGATCACCCCCAAAATTTAAGCGCTGATAGTTAATGCCATGCCCGACATTCCCTCAAAATTTCAGAAAGATCCGTCCATAACTTTTTGAGTTATCTTGCTAACACACAGACAAACAGACAAGCAGACAAACAAACAAACAAAAACCGGCAGAAACATAACCTCCTTGGCGGAGGTAAAAATATGCAATATCACTCTTGAACAAAACTACGGAGAGATACGTTTATTGGTCTAATAAAGTAAGGCTGTAGTATTAACGAACACCAAAAAGCAACTGAACATTACGTGACGTGACAATGCCAACATAAGTAGGCTTAAAACAATTTAGGCCTGTAAGTGTTCAAATGACTTGACAAGTTGAATTTACCAACACATTGAGAGATAACATGTTTTACGTTGTAATATTGGTATTTTCCTGATTAAATGCGCACTGTGGTTATCGGCATAAGTGATACTAGATACGAGATAGGCTTAAGTGAAAAAATCTTTTCACAGAGATTGGCAACAATGCAACTTACATGCAAATTTGATACAATATTAAAAGCTGCTTCTCATCAGTGAATTAGCATACATTTGCTGAGAGCAGTAGCTGTTTGGCGTTGTTTAGTGGTGACATGGAAATCATGATCAGCGTTGCTAAAAGAAGCATTGCGCCGAGTCAACAAATCTCGCCACCACCAACTTCATCATTTTCATCATCATCAGCTGCTGCAGCAACAGCAACAGCAGCAGCTGCGGCTGCGGTTCATCTGCGACTAATCTATGCTTTCAGTCACAAGTCCCAGCCAATTATATCGGAACCGATGAACCATATGGCATTCGTTATAACGTGCCACCGGCTGCAGGCATGTGGACTGCTGTGTGCGTGCAAAGCTGCACTACAAATCCATCATCCCCTCACCTTCGCCTACACTCACCTGTCCTATTCTGCAATTCCCACTGGTCATAATCGACTGTTTGTTGAACCTAGTCCCGTATATCTGACACCAGCGTCGATGCCGGAAATAATCGTGGTCTTTGGTCGTTAATCCGACGGTGCAAGATAAAGGTCAATTTCCGTTTGGCCCGCGGCTACTTTTAATACTTTTTCAGCCACAGAGCGTCACAATCTTTTGGCTAATGTTGAATTATGTCGTATCGTAACGCGAGCACATGCGTGTGAACTTGAACAACTTGCATCGAGACAAAGTTGCAAGCCGGATAAGAAAAATACAAAACTAAAAAGGCAGTAAGAAACCGCAAACCTCTGCCAACGACATGTCACAGATTTAGAGCCAGATCCCTGCGTGACTTCCAACGGATCTATGTGTCTAGTGTCTATACGAGAAACCTTTGTTTTCTCTTATTTTCGGATTCAGAAGTTATATCAGCCAGAAAATGTCGTGCTACAACAGAATACGTGTAATAGATAGATGTAATAGATGCCAAAACATGTCATAAAGAGGACCTCACAAGACAGAAAATGCTCTGCTGCTGTCTAACATTATCTGGCATGTGGGTTGCCCCTTTTGCGGGGGCCGAAAACGCTGACCATGTCTGATGAAAACACAGTACCAAGAAAGCGTGCAGTTTATACTCGGCGGCGTCTGTCCTTTCGTTAGTGCACGTGCCATTTTTACTAGTGCTGTACCGAATATTCTATTCGTTTTTTACTCGGCCCGAATAGTAGGCCGAACAGTGTATTCGTATTCGGCCGAATAGTAGTGCAAAAATAGACCGAATACGAATGATAAGCATATGCTGTTGCCACTTGGTGCTCCTGCATATAGCCTCAAAGATAGCTGCTGGCAGCCGGCAGTCTCTGTAGCATAACGCCAACACATGACGCTTTTAGGCTTTCCCTAAGCAGTTTAGTATATAGCATGTTTCATTAGTGTCAGCAATCTTTGTTAGTATCATTTGTTTAACACGAACACAATTAAGATGACCGACTTGGATTTTTTCACAGTATGTGTGAGCGTTAAATCCAGAGCATTGTGCGTTGTGTTTGAACCTGCGTCAACTATTCGTATTCTATTCGTATTCGACCGAATAATAAAATGAATTATTCTTGATCGACCGAATAGTAAAATCTGCTATTCGATACAGCCCTAATTTTTACGACAAACGTTTGCTCCCCCGCTTCAGCGACGTCATGCGAAGACAGTCATACCCCCTTTACACGATCGAGCAAACATCGAACAAACGTCGAGCAAATGTATTCAAAATACACGTGCTAATTGCTCGACGTCTGCTCGATCGTGTAAACGGGACATCCAGCTAGCTCGACGAGCTATGGTAATTAGCATGCTAATTAGGAGGGCGGGCGGGTTGTTAGTGGAAGGCCTCCTATATAACACGTAATCATCTGTGGGCTAAGCCTAGGCCTACATTTGAGCTAGGGGCGGGGTTGCGCCAGGCTTGCTAAGCCCTGCTTGATGTTTGCTCGATGTTTGCTCGATCGTGTAAACGGGGTACCGCTGAAAACAAGGCTCGAACACAAAGCGAGTCGTCGCGCGGAGAATCGACAAGTTGATGTTTGCAGCCAGATCGACTTTCCGGGATCACGGCAGAACGACCGGCGAAAGACGTCGGACAGCCAGCCAGAGAGCGACTAATAATGAAGTATACGGTGATATTATAGGCTTCATTGATTTGCGACGACGTGGTGCGCTGCAGGTGGGCACTCGGCAGCAGCGCCCGTGCTCTGGCAAGCGTGAGAGGTGCAGGATATTTCTTGCTGTGATGGACGTCTTGTACCCAGCAGAGCTAGAAGTCTGCCCGAGCGTTAGATCTCGACCGTATGTGGACGATATGATTGCAACACGCTGTCGACGGATGTCTTCCTTTTGCCGATTTCCTGGGGGCGCTGAAAATGCAGGACTAGAAAATGAAGGACTTGAAAATGGCTTAATACTGTTTTGAAGACATAGCCTAGGTCTACTGCTAGAACTGCGTTGAACTATTTAGATGTGCGTGGCTTACTTCAGCATTTCCGGTGCATGAATTATGGCATTATTTTAATTTAAGTGAGCTGGACTGTGTGCGCGAGTGCTATAAACACGTTTAAATTATAAAGACGAAAACTAGCATATATTTTTGCCACAATGCTTGTGATATTGTGCATGAGCTAAGACGCTGTATTTTCAAGTTTGTGCTAAACTGTGTAGGCTAAACCTATTAAATTAAATGTATGTAAACCGAAGTTCACAACTGCGTCATGTAATTTTAACAATGTTCGTGATACTGTGCACTAACTACGACGTTGTTTTTATTTAACTGTCTTTCGAACCCTGACACGCATTGCCAGTCCATCAAATTCCAGCCCTGCACTTTCGTCCGACATTTTCCAGTCCTGCATTTTCAGGCGACCCGTTTCTTCTACCGATCGCGCCGCCGGCTGCTTTGGTCCGACCGAACGACTGCTGCTGCTGCTGCTGCTGCGATCTTTAAAATAATGTCGCTGCTGCCGCGGCTGGGAGGCAGCGCCCTCCCGCCTGGAAGCCATTTGATGTGTCGGCGCCACGGTCCGTACGTCAGACGCAAAGTCTAACTAGACGCCCGTGGCGTGGAAGCCAGCCCAGTCATTCGGGCGCACGACACGTCGTCGCTGTTGAGTCCTGATTGATGGAGTTACGTGGGGTTTTCTTTCGCACCGTGCCGGCGCGGTGTAGGCTTATACGTACGTTTATCGCGGTCGACGTCCGTCAAAACGTCACCTGGTTGAGATAACCTGCTGGGTAGCTGTGAAACGTTAGTAACTATGCTTTGTACTATAGTCTGAGACTGTACGCTTCCAGTACTCTTGATGTCCCCACTAACACAGAGACTTGTACTCACTTCACTGAGTACTTTAAATATTATATTTACAGAGTATTTACACATGATTGAAAGAGGGGTGCTGGCTGAGTCACAATAAACGCATAAAACTTTTGTTTCTAAAAACACACACTGTACTTTCTCGTCTTATCTTACGTATCGTCAGTAACCGTAGGCCTATAAGCAAACCATAATTTCGTTTCAGCAATTAATCTGGTCTTAAAGTGTACCGGTACTAAACGTATACAAAATGGCACAGAACAATATCAGGGCTGGAAAAGAAAATTCTAATATCAAAGAAGAACCTGTTTTACACGTATTTTTGTCTTTTTAAGCTTGTGTCGTGTTTTTCGCAGCCAGAACGCAGTACTGTTGCATTTGACAACGACTTTTGCCGTTTCCTGAACTTCTGAAAATTGTTTGGTTAAAAAAAGTCAGCTTTACGAATCAGCCACAAACTGCTAGAGCTAAGAGTGCAGAATGCGAGAATACGAAACCGCTGTTTGGGCACAATTTTTCATCCGGAAACGCACGTAGTTCCAGTTACACGGCTGCCAATCAATGTCAGTGTCTATTAGATCAGCAGCTGCATGTCGCTGGCCTCAGACGCTGGTAGCATATCTACACGAGATGATGCGGTAAGCTCGCCCGGCTCACTCTATCTGCAGAATCCAGTCGAGTATTGCTAGAATGAATTGGCAGAGACAGGTAACGAATCAAACATAAAGCTGTTCGGGCAAATCATCGACGTATTAACAGGTCACTGCGTCTGCGATAGAATGCAAACAGCAACAGTCATTAGCGACAAGCGTGCGTAAGCCTAAATCCCACTGCGCCGACTTTCACCGAAATAATTTTCGCAGACGCAGACCATGAAAGTCTGCGGACTGTGCCGGCGACAAAAACAGCGGACTTTGTCGCAAAGTCGGCGTAATAAAATTCGTGTTATAGAAGAAAATATGTCTTTGTCTATACACGGTGTTTCATAAAAGACGCCCTTTTCCTTTCTTTCGTAATTCACTCAAATGATGACCAATTTACACAAACTGTCCGGAAGCCGACATTTTCCCATCTCCGTCTACATTTTATTCGCTGAAAACCAAACAAACGGTAAACAGCCATACACCGTTTGTGCTCTAACAGCAGCCCACGGTAAAATTTTAATTGCAATTAATCTATTACAGAATAAAATGAAACAAACGCGATAAAAAGTGCATCATTTTTTATCTTTAAAATTCACCAAAATTTACGTGTTCGGGAGTAGGTTTAAACATAAAAATGACCAAAATCAACACTCTCACAATTTGATATAGCTACAGTCGCAACGACACGTTTCCGGACTTCTATGAAATTACAGCACCGACGTAGAGTGTCGAATGTGTGGTCTGAAAGCACATGCTGTCAGAGTCAGCTATAATTAAAGCGTGGTTACCGACGTAAAGTGCACAATTTCGCACATCGGTGCAATACACCTTTGTTTGGTGTAGCCTTATGGGGTGTTTACACGATCCAGCAGACGTTCAGCAAACTTCCAGTGAATGTATTCAAAATACACGTGCTAATGCTGGACGTTTGCTAGATCGTGTAAACACCCTATTACTTTCCTGACACGCGGTCTTGCCCAGATGCTTCATAATACATCGTATTTGTTGGCCGTTATTATTACTAGGGGGTAGGGGCCTATCTGCTTCGTCAGCGCTTGGCCCTCGCAGTATCCGCGGTTATTATTGGAGGGCGCAGATTATGCAAGGGGTCTAGCTCAAACGAGCTGAACAGTACCAGAAATATGTTTGTGCGCGCACGAATAAAAAAATGCAAAGCAGTGCAGCAGAAAGAAGAGCAATATTGCGAGCGAGGACTGCAAAATCATTAGGAAAGTGCAAACTTTCACAAAGTGACTAAGCTTATTTACTCGGCATTCCCCAGTTTACATCGTTATCGATTTTGTCGTTTTAGGTTATTGTACTATTTTTTTGCACAATGTTTTCAATGCAAAGCGACACAAACGTACTCAGCACCACTAAGTATAAATTTTTGTTCCTGTCGTGCACAAAGCTGTAAACCTACGTATTCCGCAAACAAATCTATTCTCTGCCACCCTATAACGACTAAGCTTACACTTCAAATGTTACTCGGGTTATTATTAGTATTTGCAAACAAATATAAGCAAGTTGCTTATCGTGTGTATGCATGCTTAAGCTAACTCAGCCTCTCCCACCCTAAGCGGTAAAAAACATTCCGGAAATGAGTAGTAATTTACTTGCTATATTCGGGGCAAAGGCGTAGTGTGGCTGATTGAACGGCAATATGTCTGCACGATGTACCTCATATCCATTTGTTCGCTTGCGAGGCCAGCAGATAGCCACAAATTGCACCCTGGCATCATTAGCTAGGCCTAATGCAATTCATTTCCCGCGTTCGAAATTACAGAGCCCTTCTGGATATTAGCATGACTTAGTGGCCTATGCAAGCAGCGTTAGGCTATAAGCATAAAGCTAGGCCTACAAAGTTTGACGCTTGATAATGTGCGATATTTGTGATTTACAAAGTTTTAAGATACTCTGATCTCAGATATTCTTCTACGATTCGTTCATATTTAAAATAACTGGTCAATCAGATATATCGCCAAACTCTCAAACTAACACTTCTTCTCTCGCCGTTTTTTATCCCGCTCCCGACCCGTCTCTCTCTACTTGTCTGTATACAGTCGCTCGTATATAGTTCGCAGTTACTGCGTTATTTAGTCTTAAATTTTCCACGCGTCGGGGCATGAAAACTGTTGATGTATTTTAAAAAGTTGTGCCTCCTCGGTATCCGCCTGCAGCCATAATTGAGAAACATGTTTCTGGCGACAGTTTAGCTAAGTAGCGGCGAGCGGAGTAAATTGTGACGAAAAGCCTCAATCTATGTGACGTCCCCGCGAGGCTAGCATTATTCATTAGCGACTATATACAGACACGTCGAGAGAGACGGGTCGGGGCGGGATAAAAAGGGGGAGAGAAGAAGAGTGTTAGTCTGAGAAGGGTACAGCACTTGCCTGACTGCGAGCTCGCGGTGACGCCACAGATGACAGCCGCGAGGAAGACGAAAGCAGGCGTCGCCGTCGCCGTCGTAGCCCATACAATGCGCAGATCAATTCGGCGTCGTGCTACAGCAGTTGTCATCGTCGCCACTGTCCACACTGACGGCACGGAGCGTCCGCCGCTAATACCGTCAGAGGAGAGTGTCGCAGAGCACGGCGCACGGACCGTCCGACCGTCCGTTCTTTCGACGCAGCAGCTTTTCCGCGAGCGTGACGTCACGTCCAGACGCTTCCGCACGGACGATCTTCAGCTCCGACGCGCTGTTGATAAAGTGAGAAAAATATCCCTTCGAAAACGACGACGACGAAAACGATCTTCCAGGACGTCGACGGGCTTCAAACAAAGAGTCGATAGGTTCGCTGCCGCGCGGTGGAGTAAGTTAGTGACGACTCAAAACGCACGAAATCTGCGCGAAATAATGCAGTAAGCTCGCCGGTCTCACGGTATTCTGCAGAAACTATTCAGGTATTGCCAGAAAGGATTAGCAGAGACAGGTAGCGGATTAAACGTAAAGCTGTCCGGGCCGGCAAGTCATCGGCGTCTTAACTGATCAAAACGCGGTCGAACGCAAGCGGCCCAGAGTTGGTGTCGTGACGACGATCTGGCGTACGCATCCCAGCGGCAGCGACAGTAGCGCGCAGTCTGCACATGACACTCTCTGCTCCTGCTCACTAGTTCGCCCGGTCGCAGCTGCTCAGTGTGTGGAAGACGGAGAGTGTGGCGTGCGATACTGTGTTCACCGAGTGTAGTCTACTTGTGTGAGGGTGTGCGTGTGTGTGTGTGTGGGCGACCGGTGCGCGCGTCGGTCGGTCGCTAGCAGACATCACGCAAGGTCGTGCAGGATGTCACACGATTGTCACTGTCGCACCAGCAGCAGCAGCAGCAGCAGCAGCAGCAACAGAGCAACACGCTGCATCCAGCCAGCGCCGCCGCCGCCGCAATATTCCAATGCAGCCCAACCGCCGGCAAGTTTGATTTCACTTCAATCACCAGTACTTGTGCCGCTGCTGCTGCAGCTGCGTGTTACGCATAAACGTCGCATCCGTCACACGCGCGTAACCACCACGCTTACACGTTAACGCCCGTTTGCTTGCATCCACCAGGCTTTAGTCTAGTGCTACAGAAACTGCGATGCACACCGCAGACGAGGCGGATGCGTAAGCGCTAAGTATACCGGCGGGGCGCACAGGTAATCGTGAAAAAGCTACCAGCATGCAGCAGCCGCAGCCCCACCCGGTACTTCAAAGAGACCGCGCACGGGCCCACTAGTGGATTCTACGAGTGAGGCTCTAGGCTGCGGCAGGTGTGATACTACGATATAGCCGTCGGCGCCGCAGAAGGCATTGATTTGCGACGCGCTGCCGGGTGGCACCGTCTGTCCGTCGATCGTCGCCAATTGTGAGCGCCGACGACGACAGTGGCTTCTATCCCCCAAATCTGGAATCGAAATCGGGCGCAACTTCCCCCCCCCTCACTGTCGGTCTGAACTTCTTCCCCACTTTCAGACTCAAGTACAGTGGCGTCATTTCAGTAAATCATTGGGGAGGGAGTCTCAGTCTATGTAATGTATTGTTTTTGCAGGAGTAACAGTGTTTCAAAGGTACGATTTACAGGGAAAAGATTGAAATCATAAATCCTTGGGGGTCCGTAGACCCTTCCAGCTCTCCCCGCTTAATGACGCCCTTGCTCAATTACCCCTCTCTCATCCTTTTTGGGTTCCTTCCCTTTTTATAGGAAGTTTTGTTAATGGTAGATTAAGAAAGGGGGAAAATGAATAATAGGGGAAAAGTGTGATTAAGGGTGTAGACTGCCCAGTGAAAAAAAGGGAGAGAGTTTTGATCTACATCCTTAACTTCCCCCTCCCTCTATTTTCAATGGGCACAAACTGCGCTTATCAGGACTGTATAGGGATAGCAACCACTGGACGACGCGTTGCAGAACAGATCGACACGCTCTCAAACTGTGGCAAAAGCACGATCCAGCAGCCTCCCTCCGCTGTTCTGTGTCTCATCTCGCCCTTCCGGTCTCCGTCGCTCCTCCCTCCCGCACATCGCCATTCCATCACGACATTTTAATCCGTTAAGTGCTGCACGCGCCGCTTAAAGGATGCGCCTCAGTTTTTTCTCCGCACAAGGTACGTTTGATAATAGCATATGAAACCGGTGGTAAATGAATACACATGCTGCTGCTACTATTACTGCTATACAGCTAAATCTACATAATTTTGCCAATTTATAAGCAAAAAGAACGTAAACCGTTTCTGCGTGCTTGTCAACCAGAACTACAGCAACAAGATCAGATCGTATGTGTGATGTCGAGCGTTTTGAGAATCATGGTTCGATAAGATCCATTAAGACAATTGCGGGTCCAGTTTACAACGAATAGCGAAAACATCTCTGATGCTATTGATCAGACACGCTGCTATGCTTAGTGCCAGTCGGTCGTTGCTGCGCGAAAACGTTTCAATATTTGTCAGTATACGGTCAAAAATATCGTTTTTTTGCTTAGGAGAGATAACACGAACGTTGCTTTGCACTAGAAAGCCTCGATTATACGCTGACATGCAGAATGGAACGGGAGAATTAAGTTACTCTTTTTTCAAATTGTCCGAAATACACGTGTGAAAAATGCAAACATTTGTTTTCGGATGATTCCGCGCGCACAAACTGATAAAAATGGCCTAAAACGATGTTTTACTTTTCCTAACGACAGAGTTTTTTTCCACCAGAAAGGAGATTGTGATCAATGACCGAATCGTATAGACAACTGCGCAGACATGCTATCAGTCGCTGATATTTTAATCTGCTATTGCAGTGCAAGTCAATCGAAATCGCACTAGGTTGCATTTCGGACAAATTGTTTCGAATTTTTGGGGGGATTTTTGCCGCGATATTCCATGTCGCCCCCTTCCCCCTACGCCTATGCATTCGTACTGTGGGCACGCATGTCGTTTAAGCCGGTGGCGACGTCGGGAGTGCGTTGGTGTGATGGGATTTGCTTCCTAGAGCGTCGAATAGCTTCGCATTACAGGCAGGCACCGCGTCGCCAAGAAACTCTGCAGCGCGATAAGCCCAAATTCCATTACGCCGACTTACACCGAAACTTCCCCGACACAAATCACGAAAGTCGCGATTCGCGAACACAAACGGTGAAAGTCGCAGACACAAATCATAAAGTTTCGGACTTTCAGCCATCTCGACATGTCGAGGTGGTTGCGACAAAGTCCGTACAAGTCCGCGACAAATCCGTTTGTGTCGCTCTAATGGAATTTGGAAACTAGCACGACACGACACGACAAACGGACTTCTGCACGCCGACCAATCACGCATTAGCTAAATATGACGTCATTGTTTACTTAGTTGAGGTAGGCGGGGCTATTTTTGTTCATTATTGTGGACAGAAAAGAAAAACGTATCACACTTTTGTCGTCCGTGTATAAGCGTAAAGCATGCTATAGGCCCTGCCTGTGGGCTCATAGGTTAAAAGGTGAAATTGGTGTTATAGCTCTTGTAGGAATTAACCGGACTTTGTCGCCGACAAAGTCCGCGGACTTTCATGATTTGTGTCCGCGACTTTGTCGGGAACTTGTGCCGGACTTTGTCGCAAAGTCGGCGTAATGGAATTTGGGTTTTATTGAGCGCGCTCGCCTGTCCACGCCGTTGTATCATGGCGTCACCCATATCATCGTCGACACGCATGCTGCAATCTGAATGCATCAGTCCCCACGGACCACCCGCAAACAGCCAGGACTGGACCACCAGCAGCCTATAGGCACGGACCGAGTGGAATCGCTGGCCAGTAGATATGCTGAGCTGACCGCTTGATTTATACGTCGATGTCCGACTGTTCGTCCTTGTCTTAGACGAAAGAAAGACCAAAAAAACTTCGTATAATGCGGACTGTTGTCTGCACTAATAGAGGTGTACGCAAAAGTCGTCGTCTTGTTATTTGTTAACCGCCGTCATCAGCAATACCATTTACTATTCCGAACCAGCGCATAAAATCATCACATAGGCATAAAACACACGGGCGGGTTCGGTCTCTTCCAAAAATAAATGCCAAGAATAGTTTATGATACTTTATTCCAGAAAAAAAGTCGCATTCACGCGCAATTATATAAAAATAACAGCAGCCAGTGCAAAACCGCTGGATATTAAAATGCTAGAAATGTCTTCTATTTATTTATTTATTTCCACTGATGCAATGGCAACACAGCATGACAATCAATCAGAGAACACTGACAAAAAACAATTGCCATGCAACAAGTGGTGGACAACAAAGCCCAATAAAAAGCACTTACTGCTGCCTATCTAAGCTAAGTACGAAATACACAGAGAATAATAACTAAAGTACCTAAGTAAAATTAGTAAAACTTCTATATGATACAATAACATTATGACAGACTGTAAAACGAGTGCTTTGATTTGTCTAGGAAGAATGTGAGTTTATAAAACATACAAACAAAACTGTAAAACACAATCAAAAAATGCAAACTAACAAACCGGTAAAGAGGCGTATCATCAGCGGTGTTTTAATCCTGGCAGATGGCAAAGACTCGTTCATTGAAAAACCTGGATCGTTATCCCGATCGCACTATATCAAATCGCTCCACTTTTCTAGAAAATTTACCAAAATCAGTGAATAACTTTCACAGATGTTACCACGTGCAAACTCACCCACATCTACACTCACAAGTCAAAGCGTTTACGCTGTAAAACATTTTAGAATGTTTCAGACGTAGTTGCGTTGAAATAATACAAAATGCATTTGCAGAACAGATTAGCGAATGTTGTGTTTTGCATAACTCAGCATAATAGTTCTTTGGAATGTGTAAATTGTAAAAATGACGTGACTCCTTTCAACGTTTAGATCTGTCTCCCTCCCAATATTTTAACTCCCTGCCGGTCGCACTAATTTCTGTGTGTTGTGAGCATGGCCTATAGTCCATAACAGGCCGTCGCAGAAGGCACACTTCTGCGTATTTCATTCTATCCACTTGTCTGCTGTTGGTTCCACTTAACAAAATTCTCAGAGATAGATAGCTGCCTATCTGGTTTCCCCGAGTCACACTTATGTGTTCGGTCACTTAGAGCGCGTACCCAGCCAATAGTGACGATGAAGAAATGCAGAGTCTATTGGATCACGCGCGGGAACATTAACGACATCACTGCAGCGTTTACAGTGCATCTCTGACATATTCAGTCTCAGCAGCAGGCCATTACGGCATGGATTCACTATGTGACGCCACTGGCACCTTTCTACTCGTAGTCGTATCCACCTCACGTCACTTCAATCCGACGCTCTCCTCGCGCCGGATTGGTTTAATGCCGCCACGTTTTAATCTATGCTCTTCTTTTCGACTGCTGGCAACTGGAACTTGGTCGAAAGTGAGACGCTATGGAAATCAGTTTTACAAAAAAGCCCAGCTAACGTCAGGGAAAACGCGCTACAGCCTACAGAATTCCTGTTGCAGTAGGCCTACTGACCTTCAACGCCATCCAAGGTCAATAATTTTTATCTCATCTGAAAGGGTGCGATATTTTTATTAGTGATCAATAGCAATTTTGGCCCTATCTTGTACCCTTTCGCCACAATACATCCTTGACAGACAGACAGATAGACAGACAACAGCCCATGCCATAGACGCCTACAGCATAGCTGTAGCGCGTTAAAAAAATCCGCCGCCAGCGATTACAGGTGACACAGCCATCTTGAACTTATCATGTGAAATATTTTCTGTTTGTATAGGCTAATCTCGTTTTATATGTGCTATACAAATAGCGAGAAACACTAAAATATTGTCTTTTGTTGTATGCATTGACTACTGAATTATTGAATTCAGTTATTAGATTTTTATCGTTCTGCAGTATTTCCACTTCACTAGCTGTTTTGCTCTTTTTCATTTTAATGGGGAAGAATCGTCCGTAATCACACAGAAGTTCGTGAAGAAGGCAAAGAGATTCTACTGCGACGGCTAAGCCTACGTATTTAAGAAATGCGATAGGCTAACTGCTGGTTGTTCGGCCAGAGCACCTCGTTGAGCGGGCGGCAAGTTGTTGCGTTTTTGATGCCTTCCCCGGTCATCGGAATTTCTTTTCCTTCGCGCCAAACAACGCAGCGATCGGCACAGTTCGGGAACCGGGAAAAACTGTGCCGGTGCGTCTCGCCACCCAATCTCTCTCGTCTCGTCCAAGTCATGATCTGGCTAGCAGCTGGTCGCGTCTCGGTCTCAGCCAGGCTCTCAGCTGCTATCTGTGCTGCATGACGACGACTTAGGTCAGCGAGCCGTCGTCATAGGCGTCGGTCATCTTGATCTCCGAGCTTCAGCTGACGGATTTATCACGATCGCCTTCTGCTGCTGCTGCTGCTGCTGATGTTGACGATGACGCACACGCCAGAGCCGTCCTTGAAACAGAGTGCATCGTTCTGCCAGCCTGATGACCTCCTGTCCCCGTCCTCGAGACGTAGCCTACAGAGAACTTCGAGTGACACACCGTGACGTCCAGAAATGTCAGTTCGAACTTGTGACAAAGCTGCTGCTGCTGCTGTTGCTGCTGCTAATGTGTTTATGCTCCATACGTACGCCATGCCGTTCTGCGGGCGGGCTATTTGCTTTTTGGTGTGTACTCTGGACGCTTACGTGCGTTTTGCTGCCCGTCCGTCGATATATCGACCGAAGCGAAATGGCTGGACAAGGCGCCGTAGGTTACGTTGTCTGATGGGCGGATCTACCGATCTGTATCTGATACGCGAGCAGCAGTAGCAGCGATTATGGGACGATTCGTGCAGTCCATTCGATGGCTGTAGTATGACGATTCGTGTGCACTGGACGCGGTATAAGGATAGGAAAGTAAATGCCACGGACGTTGTTTATTGTGTTAATTATTGCAGCCAACAGATGACTCGAAGTGCAAAGTAAACTAACTAGGCCTGCAATCAGGATCAGATCAAACTCATCGATGGGTGACGTATATGGCGGGAACTAACTCCACTCAGTAGAGGCACATTATTATTTTCTTCATGTTTTTATTTCGCACAAGGCGGCCGGCATTAGACCAGAATAGTGCACGAATTGTTCTACTACCGCTTCAAAGAAGGTGCACGAATCGTCACAATACCGTACCAGCAGCTACCTCGTCGTGTCATCGTCGTAATGTGTCATCGCTTTGCTAAATGATTGATTCGTCAATTTGTCGCGCTCAATTTGTCCGCGTCGACCCGCCCAGCGCGGGCACTGTGCAGATAAGACGACGAACGTCACAGAACGACGACCGATCGACGCGTCGTGCCTATCTCATTGCCGCAATCTCGCTGAAAACTCGCATCACCCACGATAAACGTCGTCAAATCTCTTCGCTCAGCAGCAGCATCGAGCAGTAAAAAACAAACATTTTCGGTAGCATGTTGCGCACGAGAGTTATTACTTTCTGTGCAAAAATCCAAGATGGCGGCCGTTGCCATCTTGAATTTATTACTATTGCCAATTCTGCTACTTGGGAAGTTTACTTACTGAAGATGCTCGTTGTGATAATAAGGAGATCAAGAAAAGAATTGTAATGGCAAAGGCAGCTTTCATGATAAGATGAGAATTACTACGAGGGAACATCTCAAAGGACTTGAAGAAACGGCTGGTGAAAGCACTAGTATGGAGTGTAGCTCTTTATGGCTCAGAGACATGGACACTTAGAAAAGAAGACATCAAACGTAGGCCTATACAAGCTTTTGAGATATGGATTTGGCGTAAGATGGAAAAGATCAGCTGGACAGCACATGTGTCAAATGAAGAAGTCTTGTGTCTGGTGCAAGAACGACGTTCTCTGATGCAAGTCATCAAGCAACGCCAAGCAAACTGGATAGGACAT
>Ga0056128_1004090_pt1 | contig 18172 bp, 10 predicted proteins | sample WorMetLIZISLAND2_FD_71113 | JGI IMG/M metagenome (GOLD analysis project Ga0056128, IMG submission 71113) | Marine gutless worms symbiont microbial communities from Max Planck institute for Marine Microbiology, Germany - Olavius geniculatus... ... | reverse complement strand
ACCCTGCAGGAGTTAAGCCACGCTGCCCTAGATAGGCAGCGGTGGGCAGCGATAGTAAGAATGGCGTCAGACACCAACGGGCATTGAGCCCACGGTTGTCGATGATGATGATGATGCATCGTTTTCGAGATATATCCAGAAATGTGTTTCAAAGAATATTTAAACCTAACTTTGTTATTTTTCAAGCCAGATGTGTCACGTTTGACTGGTCCCATCTCATTAATATTCAACACGTCTATGTGCTCGGCGGCACTGAATTCAGTATTATATATTCATTACGGTTCGAACGATACTAGTATTGGCATACCGGGTATTGGCAATACCGACCGGTATTGGGGTGGATCGGCTATTGGGTGATATTTTTTTGACTGTGAAACCCAATACTGCTCACTAAGTATAAGTGGTCGCCGCTGTCTGCTATCTAAGCCGCGATTAAGCATGCAGCAGGGCGGCAGGCGGTGGCCACTATACAACGATAATTATCTCGATTTGCTAGCAAATTGGGCTGAACTGCAGCAGTAAACGCTTAGACAGGGACCTAAAACATGAACGCTATAGTAAGCTTATACACATTACGCCACATCTCTCATTAAGCGTTCAGTTGCGCAGGGTTCGCATCTCGGTGGTCCGCAGTTTACCCACTGGTCCGCACTGGTGATCCGCAAGTTTTGGTTCGCAGTTTATATGTTGGTCGGTCCGCAGGTCCGCATTTTACCCATGCCCTGGCTGTGGTGCTCTCGTAAAAGCAAATCTGCTGATGTTGCATTTGGGTTATGAAGAGGGTTAGGGGATGGTTAACCTAACAAATTACAGCTTAATTACAGCGTTACTCATTGCGACTTTCTAAATGTCAATTTTTTTGTCTATGGTCACATTTTGTGTGCATCGCAGTCTGTCAGTTGTCAATTTGGAAAACCTCTTATGTAGGGGTGAAACTTCAAAGGGGTGAAGCATCCTGAGAGCAGTCTGAATCTCAGTGGGCTATGGGTAAAAAGCGGATGTGCGGATCTGTGGATGTCACAACAAGTAACGATGTAATTAAGCCTTAGTTAATTAGTTTAATCATCCCCTAACCTTATTTCTATAACTAACTCTCCCTAACCTTAATCTTAACCCCATCACTAAACCCAGAAACACTGACGTAACATTATCTGATCCACACATCTGCCGATCCACTTTTTACCAGAAGCCATCTCAGTGGCAATGGCAGTTGTTGATTGGTCAGTGAAGTGAGGAGTATTTTCCAGCAGTGATCGCTCAGTGGTGTCTGTGATCACTACATCTGCCCCATTGGCCATGATTGACGGCATACCTCAGAGGTCAGCAGGCGGGAGGTTGTTGTTCCACCAAATCTGGTTGACGCATTTGTTGCGGGGATGGCCTGGACAGTGGTTTCATTGGCTACTTGGTGGATGTCCGAGCAATAGGTCGACGTGGCTGATTGGTCCTATTTCAGTGCATCCCTATCCCATCACTGTCTGTTGTTTTTTTAGTAGTATTTTATATGACACTATTGCAGGGTGAGATAAGCCAAGTTCTAACTTCTGAACATGTAGGTAGTAGCTTTACTTTAGCTGAATGTTACATCATACCTTTCTGTTTCATTGACCTGCTGATAATCTATTCATTGTGCTTTTTGTATGCAGATGAAATTAGCTATTTTGGTGTTCATAGTATTAAGTGTGCTCGTTAGTGGTCATGTGTCAAACAGGTTGCATTTTTGTTGTTGCAGATGGATTATTCTGAGGTGTAAAATATGAAGTAATAGTGCACCTTCTTTACGTGTATATATCTGCCAGTGGTTCCGTACTCATCATACCATACGTAAGTCACTGTCATCCATTACTGTAGTGTTTAGTGTGCCTGTGTACAAAAATACCTGAAAGTCTGAGCACTTAATTGTAGTCAACGGTTATTTGTTATTTTTAGCTGGAAGACTAATTACTTTGTAAAGAACTTAAACTCAGTCACTGCGCTGCAGCATAAGCAGTTATAGAGTGACTAGTATTTCGTCAGTGTTATGGTACTGTGGGCAGTGAGTGAGTAACTTGTGGCATGGCTGTTATGGTACTTTTGCTGTTTGACTAGATGATTACACTATAAACTACATTGTCCTGTTAGCTTATGCTTTAAATGTTTTGTGGTGTGTGGAACATTGTGACTCATGTGCAAGTTGACTTGTGTATGACAGTGATGGATCATACAGCTGGAACGATTAGAACCACTCAGAAGCGGACATTATTTGTCAGGTAGACTAAAAACTATTTGCATTTACCTTGAACGTGCACTGCAGACACTTACTCGGTAGCTGGTGTTGCAGGGTTGATATTTGCTAGCTGTTAATTGTTGATATTAATTTAGATTGACCATGCTTTAATTAACAGAAGGTTTTTATATGTGTGTTCGTAGTCGTCGTCATCATAATTTGTTGGGATCTGTTTCGGAACTTAATTAGAGATATAACTGTAAACCTGGCATGAACAGCCACTTGTCGAAAAATATGCTGATGTATATTGTTGTTCATTTTATGCAAAATATCATATTACAGTATGCATTTGTTATTATTACTATTATTATTATTAAGTTAGCGATTGAAGCGAATTTGTCATAGCTGTTACAAGGTTACTGTAATAAACATGCATAGGTGACAACAATAGAAGTGGTTGCATTTTGCTATGCGTTTGATCAGCCTGAATTTTTTAACTTTGTGCAACAGTTGGCTGACAAATAATTGCTCAATGCCTTACTGGTGTTGAGAATGTCTGTAGTTCGTTTGCTGTTGCTGTGCTGCAGAGCTCTGTTTGAGTATGACCCTGCGCGAGACAGCGGTCTGCCTGGCCGAGGTCTTAGTTTCAGACACGGTGACATTCTGCATGTGACCAACGCCAGTGATGATGAGTGGTGGCAGGCGCGCAAGCTCGTCGGCAGTGGCACTGACCAGGGTCTGGGCATAATCCCCAGCAAGAAAAGGTATGCTAACCACTTGTCTCTTTGTCTGTGAATGTCAGTCAAGAGTAGTGAGAATAACAATCTACGTAAGAACTAACTAGGAAATGAATAAGTAAGAGAGTGCTAATCTGTGTAAATAGATGTTTTGCTTATTTACTATTAATGACAGTGTGAAACGATAAGCTCATCTCTTAAATGTTCAGTACGGTTCTTTCTCGATTTGTTGCATGCTTAGCCAAAATGCCACTTAATTTTATCAGAAGTGGCGTTACAAGTGTTTCTCATGTAGGGTGCTCACAAATATATAAGTTAATAGAATAATACAACTAGGAGTGGTTGCTGTTACCTCAGTTTACTAATCACAGAGTGAAACGACATGCTACAAACTTGCAGAGAAGTTGTATATATCACAGGGGTTTGCTGCTATGAAAAGTCTTTTTAATGGTTGTTTTAGCTTGTTTTACTTTATTGTATTGTATTTAGTGATCACACATGTCAGTATTTTTTGTCACAATTTAGTTGGAGTGAGAAGCTTAGAGTTATGGGCTACAGCACATTGTAGTGAAAGTTATTTGAGAACTGCTGTGTAGCAGATCTTTGTTTAGCTTTCATTTATCTTTTCTCAAAATCATGTCATTTAATGCTGTCCCTGAGATGTGTAAATCCTTGTGTATTTTGTTGTTGTAGGATTGAACGGAAGGAAAAGTTACGTTCCAGAAATGTGAAGTTTCAAGGCAAAGATGCAGACAGCACCAGTGTAAGCTTTCTTTATCTCATGTGTCATTGAGTTGTAAATCTCTGATATGAAGAAAAGCTTTAATCTTAGGTCTGGTTTTTCCATCGCCAATCAAATCAAACTTGATCTCCGATTTATTGATCTTTGATTAACTTGATGTTCAGAATTGATCATCGATCAACTGTGTTTCGTTTTTCCATGCATTTTTGATCTCCAATTACGTGATCAGCAATTAGCTGATCTGCCGTCAACTGAGCCTACTTTATGCCAGTCTGATTGGCTGACAGTGACCTCAATTTGCGATGTTGCGCTAAATTACTTAGCATGCACTGCTAGTAGACGCCGTAGCCAGTAAACGTCACCATAGCAACGATATCAACGATATTGTCCGTATCGTCTGCTGTCAAAAATACGTTCTATCACAAATCAATACGGGAGCACCTGTCCATTTTATTTTTTCACAAAACACTATGCACAGTATAAATTAACCGGTAGTGATTGAGCGCCATGCCTGGAACTTTATTTTAATGCATGAATTGCCGTTCTGACTGGCGAAGTGAAGAGATGTTTCTGGTGTGAATAAGCAACAAACTGCAGATCGCCACGTTTAATCGTCAATCATCTTACTTGATCGGCCAATATTCGGCCATCAACTTGATGGGAGTTTTGATGGACGATTAGTCGCTAATTGATGATGGATAAACGATCATTGAGATGATATCCGGTCAAGTCCTAAAGTTGATCAGAGATCACTTTGATCGGCCATCAAATGTGCAATTGTGCATGGAAAAACGGGACCTTAGTTATTGCTGTAATTAATGATGTATTTTGTCAAGTCATCTTTGTAGTTTCATCATAATATTGCAAGTATTTTTAGGGCTATCGGTGCTTGTATTGCAGGCTTTGCATGTTGATAAGAAGAAGAGGCATTTCTTCAGCAGAAGGTTACTGTTTACCAAAAGCAAAGAACGGAGCAAAAGTGAAAATGCGTTAACGGCTGAAGTTAGCAAAGGTTTGTTTGTGTGCATTTTTTACTTCTCACGCACCACGTTCATAACGTAGTGAAGAGGAGTATATAAGATCAGTGTAATATTGAGGATTGATTGATGACTGACTGATGACCGACCTCTGTTCCCCCTAGAACAGCTTTTCTGAAAGAACTTCAAATGGCCATATCTCCCTAACAGTGCTAGATCGATGCATGGTCACAATGGACCACCCATGTATAACTATGATGCTTTTGACTGAACAGCGGAATGGGCATCTGGTCCATGAGAAAACCTCCTGCAACATTCTGCAAACCTGCATAGGATCTTCCTTTATGACCCAGACTAACCCACATTCACTCCAGAAAATGGGTTTTGCCATTTTGGTGATGGTGATGATGCTGGCAGTAGTAATAGCAGTAGTGGTAGTGGTTTTCAAAATTGGTCAATGTTTGCCGGAGTGATAACGTAGTTGGTGGTCTACTTATTTCACTCACAGTGTAGTAGTATTTGTAGGTAGGTGTTGATATATAGGGAATATTTGATTACTTTACTGGACTAGTGGTAGTTCTGGTGTTTCATTGGTATGCAGACAATCCATTTTAATGAACTTGTGATAGCACTTTTAAGCTTACCTATAGTTGCAGAGTAGTAATAATGTACAATTCTTTGGTTATTGAAAAAAATGCAGACTGACTGCTCATTGATTCCAGAAATTGCTTCTTTGCAATGATTATTGTTTTTTGGTGTAACTTTTTGGTTTAATATTCTGTTTAAGTATAAGCTGATCAGTTGTCTGCTTGCAGTGTATTCTGCAGCGTTTGACATATACTTTGATGTTTGGAATTCTCTACATGTATATATTCATGAATTTATCAATTATTTAAGCTTTTTGAAATATATCTTTAGCATATTTATAAGTTTGTGGATGCTATTGCTGTGGCGTTATCAGCAGCCGTTGAAGAAAACATTCTCTCCTATGAGCCAGTGGTTACACAGGAATGTAAGTTTTCTTCATGTTCACTTGCTATTCATTGTGCAAAGCAAAGTTGAATCATTTATTATGTCATCATATTACGCAAGTCTTGTTTGGCAGTCCAAATGCGTAGGTCATAGTTTTTTGCTGGCTAGCTGGCTGGCAGGCTTTTAAGATGTGGGTTAAAATTGTAGTAGAGTGACCATTGGTTAGTTATGTCAACTTATTGCTGCACATGATATGAAATTTAAGTTCAGAGCAGGTCAAAGGGATCTTCTCTAACATGTCAATTGCATGACATGAAAATGCAGGACTTTTTTGGAAAACATAGCACAAACTTGCAAGGAGTTAAAATGCAGGACTGGAAGAAACGGGAAAAGAAAAGTATGGAACGCATTATCTCACATAACTCTTGGTGGTTGACTCCCAGGTCTAAACGATGACCATCGACAGCATCTTATTTAACATTGAGTAGACCTATGTTGCGATTCCAAAACGGTGAGGTTTGCTGTAGCTTTCTTGTGTAAATGGGGTATACGATTCGTAGAAATGTGTTTTAGAATGAGTGGTAGCTAGTGAAGTGAGTAACCATTTTTTCCAATAGATGATGATGATGATTGCTTTTATGCTATATGTGTCTGTTCACTTTCCATACTGACTTGTCTTTCATTTTCCAGCCCTGCATGTCTTGTGATTTTCCTGTCGTGCATTTTCACCCGCCTGCAATTTTATTTGTGCCAAATTTTCATGTCTTGCATTGTCAATCTCCTCTTCAGTCGGCATGCAGAGATTTAAAAGTGTTAACTATGTTATGTCCACATAATCTAACTGACATCAATCAACAGTCTTCGACGTATCATATCTGACACTACTTTATTAAGTGAGTAAAACTGAGCTTTATATAGCATGCACTGTGCCATGCTGTTTAGAACACCTCTGTTCTCACAAGCCTCAAATATTACTACTTTGTGTACTTTGCTAGCAACAGATAATGCACTTGACAAGGTGATTACGTTGTTAAGTTGATGATGTGAATGTGGCATATGCGGAAAAAAATTGTTGAATGTTGCATGTGTTTAGTGAGATATTCACGGCCAATCATCATTCTAGGGCCGTTAAAAGATCGAATTAGTGATGATCTTGTTGCTGAATTTCCAGAACGCTTTGCCAGCTGTGTCCCTCGTATGTATTCCTGTTACATATTTTTAAACGTTTCATATATGTACAGTAATATGGGGTATAATGTGAAATGGTTAAGTTTTTTATCATTTTTTGTAACTCGATTCTTATGTGTATACAATCTGTTTTCTAGAGATGTCTTCAAAAATGTTGACAGTCACAAAATTGTTGTTGTTTATTACAGTATATTTTCTTTTACTACTAGTTAAAAAAATTATTTTCATTGTTAGTTACTTCTCATGGCATCATGTCATTAAATGGTTTTTGATACGCTGAACAGTGACCAGTGTGTCATTAAGAAGCTATTCACTCACTGATTACAGTTGCCAGTTGTTGTATTGTTATGAATTTCAGATACAACGCGGCCACAGAAAGACAATGAAGTTGACGGCCGTGATTATCATTTTGTGAAGTCACGCGAGCAAATGGAGCGCGATATGCAAACATCGTTATTCATTGAAGCTGGTCAATATAATGATAATCTCTATGGTACAAGTGTTCAGTCGGTTAGAGAAGTTGCTGAAAAGGTTTGTTGATATTTGAGAAATTATTGCTATATTTTAATGATTATTTTGTGATGTTTTACTCAGTTGTCCTGTTTTTGTATGGCTTCTGTCTTACAGTATAAATTCTGTTGTTGGTTTATTACATGGGCTTTGTTGAAAATTTAATCTTTATGCAGCAGTGTAAGAATTGTGAAAACGGGTTAGTATTTTATAAAAGTTAATACTGGTTATGTAGTGGCCTGTTTTTTATTACTACAGTGTAGTTTTAGCACAAAGTATACAGCCGATGTTGGTATATGAACAAGTAAGCAATGTGATGTTAACAATAGTGCCAACCAGATGAACTTGCTAAGATATTAAACACATATTCTGGTAAATATCAATACTGTGTGATTTCCATTCTTGTTTGTTTGCTGCAGGGCAAGCACTGTCTGCTCGATGTCAGCGGAAATGCAATAAAACGCCTTCAGCTCGTAGGTCTACAGCCAATCGCCATTTTCATCAAACCGCGCCATATTGAGTGTATCATGTGAGCATCCTTGCTTCTAGCATTGAAAGTTTCTATGGTCAGTTTAATGTCTATGTCAACCTATGAGACATGACTTGAATTGAACTCCACAGTTTGTTCTTGGGCTTTCTTACTGTGGTGCTGGTACTTTGGCCATTTTTTTCAGTACATTATGAAGTCATCATTCATTAAACTCAGGCAGATAGGGAAAGTGGTCGGTAGCACAGCAGATTTAATGACCTCATTTTTATGTTATTGGCCCAGTACGACTATGCAAAATTTTGTCATAATTCACTAAAAATTGCGAAAATAAAAGTAATCATAGATGGACAGATGCTGTCATGTCATGTTGCCATGCTGTCGTTGACGACATTGGCGATCATGCTCTGCCATTGCAATCTGTCTTCTGAAGCCCTGATGAGCTCTTTTGAGCTCACTTTGTCTTTCCATATTTCTATGATGTTTTCTTGCTCTTCTGCCATCTGTCTTTTCCATCCCCACCAAATTCCCAAGACCTTGTCTTCTCAGTGCAGATGCTAGTGATTTTATAATGTGTTCCGTGCTGTCAAACTATGGATTGTTAAACTCATTTAGTTTTTCCAGCTGTTGCTTGGTTGGTGGCATGGCTAGCGGTAACGCGTTTCATTCAATCAACACAGTTACTCTACGCCAGGCCGGGTTAGTACTTTGATGGGTGACTGCCTTCTGGCAGGTAAACCATCTCGGTATGTAACCAGCTGCTTAGGTCAACTCAGCCTTCCATTCCTCCGGGTTAGATAAATCGAGTACTGGCTTATCTGGCTGGGGTTAAGGCGGGGCGTGCTCACCTGTGTCGAGTGGCGGGTGACACTGTGCGATCCCATACGGCAGGTGATGCTCCGTAGCTCTGAGATGGGTTGCCTATGAAGAGCTATAGCATTGAGTTATTTAACCATTTATTTTATTCAGTTTTTTTTGTTGTTGTGGAATTGCAGTGCGATTATAACGGTGTTTTGTCTAGGGAGTGGAACAAGAGGATGACAGCGGACCAGGCACGGATGTTATACGAAAAAACATTGAAACAAGAGCAGGAATTTGCGCAAAGTTTTACCGGTTTGTGCAATAGAATTTTTTTTGGATTCATAGCTGTTCTGATTTACACATACATTACACTGCTGAAGGGCCTTGACTTTGTGTTCATCGGTGAGGAGAATGTAATTCATTTTGTGTTAAAAAAACTATTTTTTTCCAATCCACACTGGATTCACTTTTAATGACTCAACTTTACTAATTTGATGTAAATTTTAAAAAGCATGCGGATTTAAGTGAAAACTGACAACAGTAATAAAAAGTATTTTGTAGTCAACATAGGCCATCTGCCTGGAGCTGTGCAACCAAACCTTAACCCTTATCTTTGATGTTTTGGATTGAAAATTGGCACATTGGTTTCTTCTTCCCTGGTAAATATTACATCAATTTCGGTTTCTCTGCACTTTTTTGGTTTCTAGTTAGTTGAGCTCATGTGGTACAGATGGATGGACAATGATCGTAAGTCACATAAGGTGGCGTGTTAAGATTGCAACAGAATAGTGATCATGAAATTGATATTGTGATATTGTGGTTGTTGTGTTTCAGCTATTATTCAGGGCGATACACCTGACGACATATATGCCAAAGTCAAAGAAGTAATACGCGTTCAGTCGGGTCCAGTAGCTTGGGTGCCATCCAGTGAGAAACTCTGATCTGTTGACCTCGTCGCCAGTAGTGGTGTTGTGGGTTAAATAACTAGGCGCAGCAGAAAGTTGCAGACACTACAAACTTCTGATAGAATTTTGACAGACAGTTGCAAAAATTTTTCACAAAGGAGTTTATAGGTGCTCATGATTTTAATTTTTCTCAAATTTTTTTAAATGGGGGTTTATTTGCTCTTTGCTTTTTTGGACGAAAATTTGTGCACAATAAGAAGGTCCAAAATTTTGGGGGGGAGATTGTCCTCCCACCCCTACCACAACATCACTGGTCATCAGCGAGACTAAAGTTCTGCTGCATTCTCCATGCATTCATTACCTCTGTGTCATGGTCATACTTGATGTCTGCATTGGCTCAGCAGAGACGCTTTCCACTCGACAGATTGGCAGCCTGAGGTGAACGTTAGATAATGCTGTACTTACGCTGCTTCTGAATGGACAGTTGCCGATGATGATTAATTTATAGCATAAGTTGACCGTAGTAGATCTAGTTAACTTGGTCTGCCGGTGCGTTTTTAATAACAACACTGTTTTTGATTAAATTTCTATGAGCAGGAGTGCCTGAGCTCGTAGACTTTGTTATTGTTTGATGAAGTGTATCAGGCATAGCATGTTGATGGCAAGGTTAGTTTGTTGAGCCTGAATTATATCAGGTTTGTGTCTTCACTATATTTCTGTCCAGGGTTTGGGGCGCTATAGAGAAGGGCCGCCATTCGCTATGGCAACAACTGCGACACGGATAGCCAGTCGATCAACTAGCTCCTCAGTCTAAGTAGACCGTCACGGGCAGCCGCTGGCAATTTTTGTGGGCACATACACCGCCGTCGAACTTACTACCTATATTGTACACTAATTTATGGTGTGCATTATTGTCACATCAATCTTTCAAAAATGCTAACCCTAACCTGATCGCTAACACTAACCCTAAACCCAAACCCTAACCTTTATCTTTGTAAGCGAAAACCGTAATTCTAATATTAAGCACAAAATCATACTATATTACACGTGAAATTGTCGCTCCTTGCTGAATGTGAATATTTTGTAATCATTTGTCCATCCATAATGTACACTAATTTATGGTGTGCATTTTTGTCACATAAATCTTTGAAAAATGCTGACCTGATCCCTAACCCCAAACCCTAAGCCTAATGTTAACTGTAACTGGAGGTGAAAACCGTAATTTTAATATTAAGCACAAAATCATACTAAGTTACACGTGAAATTGTCGCCCTCTGGTGAATGTGTATGTAAAGCGTAATGACATGTCTGTCGACGTGAATTTTGGTCCATACCCCGCTATGACGGCCCTTTGCTATACCGATAGCGGCCCATTACCTGTGTCCAGGCATGCATTCATATCGCTGAACTTGACTGTGCTTATGCTATGTACCAGGAGGTACTTCAAAAGTGGAACATGCATGCTTTGTGTTGGTCGAGGATTTGGACAGTTTTGAAAACTATTAGCCGCAAATATTGCAGTGTAGGTCGGTCTTGTTGAACACTTGAAAACAGTGTCCAACATTGCTGCCATGGATCACTGCGGTTGAGGTTAATCTTTTCCAAAACTGTTATATTTTTTGATGTACCTAATACATGCAGGTTCCACTTTATATGTGCTATTCTGTAGCTCTCATGTTGTTTCATTTATACGCTCGACCAGTTGTATATACGTGTTGACTGTTTAGTATCATCTGTGTAAACGTAATTTCTTTTGCGTGTTGTCCTGTTCGCAGTTATGTTGAACCATATGTAGGAAATACTGGCACAGTTTTCTGGTTGTTTTTGTTTGGTTCGATGGTGTGCATGCACGCATGTGCACACATGTTGTGCGTCATTGTCGTGGTAAGCAGTTTGGAGATACGTCTGAATTGTTTGCGTTTGATATCAACTTTTTGCTGGAATTGCGTTTTAATCTCTGATGCCATGAACGGCATGTAAACCTTGACTCATCTCACGTCCATGTGGATGGATTGGGCCACATGCCGACTCTATTCATGTTTGTTAAGAGCTGCCAGCTCAGCCTCGTCTTATGTACATCTTTGTTGACCGTGCTCCTCCAGTTCACTTGTGTACGTGCATTGCCTGGAAAAGCCATCCCCAAAATGACATATATTTTGTCGAGCGGGACATTAAACCCTTCTCACTCACTCACTCACTCACTGTACCTGCTAGTACAGTGCTTGCTGTGGTTATGCACTGGTAATTCATTCACATTACATGTCTGAGCCATTGAAGTTTTTTTCTTTCAGTATGTAGTCCATCTTTTTGTTGTCCAATTTTAGCTCTGACGTCTACATTATTTGTTACAGCATGTGTGTATTGTACCTACATTGTGTGGTAGAGCATGCATTGATGATGATGTATTGTCCATTAGCTAGTGCTGTCAGTGCTGATAACTGACTACAAGTCAGTGCAGTGTGTGATACGTCTACTATAGACTGAACAGTGATGTACAGTGCATGGCAGGATTTTATTACTGCTGTCACATTTCTACCGTTTACAGTTTTCGTTCCATCAGACTTTGTACTTAGGAGTACATATGATATGCTGTCACTGTATTGTTTACTCGGGCAGTATTGTTGTTATGGCTGTATTGGGATTTGGCTCCAGTCTCCAGCTGCTTTTTTGAGTTTGGCCAAAGTCTAGACCCGGTTTCATCTTGGATCATCTTGGTTGCATCATTTAAGGATTTGTGTTGGATTTTTGGTGATGATTGCTATCATAGCCATGATTATCATAGAAATGTACAGGCAAACTACAAGTTTGATTTCTTATCAGTAGTGCAAACTAATATATCTGGCTAGTAATATTTTCCTCCACAAGTCCATCTGCAGTCGGATTTAGAAAACAGAAGTCTTTTGCAGCCCTAATTGTTGTTCATATGGCATGCATGTGTACTGTGTTTGCTGATTCAGATGTTGATATTTTTGTTATTGCTGTCGGTCTTCATGTCTGATGTGCAATCAGTGCATCTCTAATGCGTATCGTGTACAGCATATTTAATTGAATGATATAATTAATTAGCCGATCTGTATCATAATGTTTTGTGCTGCCCTTGTAATGAAGCCAGCATATGGTCGTGTGGTGGATAATGTGCTGTTATGACGAGCAGCTGCACACATCTCTAGTACTTGATTTATTGTTGTTGATCAGGAGATTAGTAATTAGATCTTATTAGTTTTTGTCAGTTTGTATTGTGCTGTGTGTGGTAAACTAATTGTAGTACCTACGAGTTTGGTTGCTGCTTCGGCTTGGCGACTGAATGACTTGAATTATGAAATAGATATGTTAATGACTACACACTAACCCAAGGTGCTGTGCTGGTTGTTATTGACAGTCTTAACTTTGGTTGTTAAATTGTAACCAGGGCATGATGATGTTCGGTTTTTATTAAGGTGAGGTATTCTTCCACTGAAGCAATTCCATCACCATTACCTATTTGAAAAGAAAGTGTCAAATTTTTCAATAAAGTCATTGCTTTTATTCCAGCAGTCAGCATTTATTGTGCATGGTGTGTTGTAGTGAAAGAACTAAAAGTTTGGATGAATACAGAGGTTATAGAATGAATAAGTTACAGACTTCAAATTTTTACTTTATCGGAACTTGGCTTTGTATGTGTCATATGCACAAATTATTTGTAGTGATATGTTAACTTCTGCATAGAGTCATAAGACAAGTTTATGTTATTAATGTGAAGTATTTGAACTGGTCGAAGTTAGTTGGTTATTTTTCTGTTTAGTAAAAATTTCTAAGTATTTATTAAGTGGAAATTCATTGCCTTTTGGACAAGTCTTGAATGTTTGACTCCGCTATGTTCAAATAGCTGCAATAGTTCTGATTTAATATCAATAAATTTGGGTACAAATAATCATTATAGCAGCATTTGTTACTTACTTTATTGTATGTTTTGTACCTTATTCATTATACGACTATGAATATTTATAATATGGTACGGGTTTAGCCGATTCCTTAGTTGATCATAATAATTACGCTTGATGTGATGTAATAGTTCGCTATGCTGGTCTGTGAATTTGTTGGCACTTTTGTAGGGGTATCATGCTGTCTGTGCATGAGGCATATTTACCTCCGCCAAGGAGGTTATGTTTTTGCCAGACTTTGTTTGTTTGTTTGTTTGTCTGTCTGTGTGTTAGCAAGATAACTCAAAAAGTTATGGACGGATCTTTCTGAAATTTTGAGGGTATGTCGGGAATAGCACAAACTACCAGTGATTCAATTTTGGGGGTGATCCGGAAGGAATCCTGGATTCTGGATCACTTTGAAATTTTCGTTACCATTGCTTTCAGTGGAGCATAAGGGAAACCGCTGCAAAACCGAAGATGGTGCTGCCACCTAGTGAACAACATTGCCTTGGCGGAGGTGTGCGGGCTCTGACTGCTTTCTAGTATACCATGTGGTACTCAATAACTCTCTCAACAAGGGCACTTGCAAATGTGCAATAAAATAATATAACACTAGACACAGTTGCCATGATCTCAGTTTACTGCATCTTCTCTAAATTTTAATCTGTCATGAAAACTTTTCTCGTTTGAAAATTTTCCTAAAAATACAATTTGGGGTTGGTAATCTCCATTTTGGGAAATTTAGGGTCAAATTTAAAATTTTAAGCACCATTATATTCTTTTCATAAATTCGCAGCTGTCTGTTGAAATTCAACTTCTTTCGCCCAGCTTTTTCAACCCACGACGCCACTGCTACAAACTTGCAGAGAAATTGCGGTTTATTGTAGGGGTTCACGTGTATTGCATTAAAACAAAATAGTGTTGTTTCACAGTTTCACATGTGCGAGCATCCTAAACGGCAGCGGCAATGCATGTTTTGTGGTGTGTTGCTAACTTGCTACACAGTTGTTGTTCAGCATTCTCAGTTTCGTTGTTCATGCTTAAGCAGCCAGCTGTGTTTGGTTAGTACCGTGTAGCAGGGGTCCATCTGTCATGTCTATCTCTATCTATGTGACTGCGTGTCTCTGTCATATTGTGTTGAGATTGCAACAGTTGCTATGTCTTGTCTTGTAAATGTAGGATGTTCAGTAATATGCCGTAAGTTATTGGACTCTTTATTACAGCATTTAAAGTTCTGCTTTAAAACTGTTGCTAATAGTAACTGCTGTACAGAAAGTGTTCACCTGTTGCTCTTGTCTTACTTGTGAAAAGTACCCAGTACTTAAGTTTAATCTGATGCCAGCTCATAGTGGACCACTACAGACGCGCCATAGAGATCCCAAAGGATCTTTATCCTCCGCAAGTCAAATCAGTTTTCCATCCCTCGGGTGTAGGTAAATTGAGTGCCGTCTTGTCAGCTTGAGGTTAAGGTGAGGCTCGTTTCACCTGTGTCCGGTGGCAGGTAACACTGCATTTTCATATGGCAGGTGACGCTCCATGGCTCTGACATGGGTTCCCATGAAGGGCTAATGCACTCATTTTCATATTTGATTGTTGCAGTTAGTCGTTAGATACAAACAGGATTCTGATGTCAGTCACACAGTGAAAGCGCAAGCTGGCAGCTCAGGAGTTCAACCCCTCACCCCCTCCGGCAATTCAAACACTGCCTAAAACTAAAGTCTTCCGGGCAGCCGACGGTGAGAATTTGGTAATCCTAGCTTGCACCGTTTTAGACTGATCCACCCGTGTGACGGACGGAGAGAATTAGGCCTACAGCAATAGCTGCTGTTGCGCGTAAAAATTGTTGGCTTCATAATCAAAGCGATAATAGTATGCACCACCTATTTCTATTTCTGAAATTTTGAGGGTATGTTGGGCATGGCATAAACTACCAGTGATTCAATTTTGGGTGTGATCCGGCAGGAATCCTAGATTCCAGATCACTTTGCAAAGCGAAGATGGTGACGCCACCTGGCGAATAGCTTTGCCTTGGCGGAGGTACCTGCACTCTCCGAGTGCTTTCTCTAGTTAAACTTGTGTGCAACTGCTCTGCGCTTGTCTTGTAACCGCCTTGTGTGTGTGTGTTCACTGTTCAGTCCGGGCAAATAAATGATGACCAACGACGATGACGAAAATGTAGACTATCGAGGTGGTAATGTGCGCTGTGGTGCATACTATTATTGCTTTGATCATGAAGCCAACAAATTTTTCTCCGTTTCTTAGCATCATTTATCACCCTGCAAGGTGCAAAATATAAGCACAAGCGTATATTTTGATCCCAGATAATAACTGTTTGACCTGTCAGCAATTAGTATATTTTGCCATTCAATTCAAAAGAGCTAAATAAATCATACGGAGAAAATAACTATAAAATAGAAAAGATGTATAAAACATTAACAGCATTCACACACAAAATGCAAGAATTCGGGCATAAAGATAATTAATGCAAGAACCAGAAAAATTAGGAACGCTTTAAACATAACTGAAATGGAAAAAATCAACAAATGTAAAAGTCAAACAAATCAGGAAACAGAAGACAGTCTAAGAGGAACCTGAGATTTTAAAAAACGCAAATGAATGGAAATAGAAAAAAAAACAGAAAAAGTAACAAACGGTTTGCAATGCATAAGCAACAAAAAACACTGGATTAACTCGTACAAACCGGGAAAGATTATGGCCCAGTGCCGACATAATATGCGGCCGTCCACCAGTCCTAAACACTGTACCGCATAACCATAACTCTCACCTTCAGGGCTGAAATTGGCTCACTGATTACTCTTGCCCTAGGGAACATTCACACCAATTTTGGTTTTCTACGCCTTTCGTAGTTTTCGAGTAGCCTGTATGGGACGGACAAAAAGAAGGACGAATGGACAAAACACTTAATGCGGTCGCTTAGGACAGCCACATAATAAACTGAATACAAGAAATGAACCTCAAACCATTCACCACGCGACTGCTAGTAATCTGCTAGATGAGCGCACTCGACGTTCACACAGGTTGACATTCAGCTAGCCTAGCTGATACAAAATAGGAAAGTACAAAAATGCATATCAATTCGCCCAAACAACAAACACTGCCACTGCAATACGTTCACCACTTCACCGTAGAGCTGAAAACCATATACACATAATAAACAAAACTGATATTTCTCAAAAACAATATCAGTGTCTAATTTCATCAGTAGCGAACAGTAAAATAAATACATATTACAAAAAAAACTATATGTTTAGCACATCATATAAATGCATAAAAATCACCGTATATAATAAACCAACACACGAATGAGAGCGATACATATGAAGTAATAAGTATACACAATCCACATAATATTTCTGACGTAAACTAAAAAAAGAAGACAAACATCTGAGCAGTCATTCACCGGAATTCGTAGACACAACACACTGCACCAACGACACCCGTCAACAAAGTACACAGGCAATGCATTATAGTTTCTGTCCAACTAGATACTGATCATTAGGTGGATTTCCACTGCTTTCAGGTGTCAGTGCTGCAGCCAAATTTTCTGGCAAATACCATGTTTTCCCTTGAAATAAACTCGGAATAAAACAGTAAGCTAAATTGAACAAAGTGAAACCTATGTTTACTGCCTCGATGACGTTTTGATGAAGTAAGACGAGGGTCCTAATAATAATAATTATTATATATATATGTATATATATATAATAAAAACAGAGCACTTGTGGTGCGCCAATTACAAGATGTGTATTTTATTGTATGCTTGTTAATCTTGTATGCACTACTGGACAAGTTGCAATAAAACATCTACCAACTTTCCCACATCTGTCACTGTTTGTTTGCAGTGATGACATCTAGCAGTGAATAAAAATAGTTTCCACAAAGGCAACAGGAGTTGCTTAAATGTCATTACAATGAAGGAAATAAGCCTTGTATTTTGACAAATATACAGGGTGGCCCAAAAAAACGGCACAAAGTTAATGACACCATAATTTTGCAACCGTACGTCATAAAGTTATGTGGTTTTCAGCTAAATGTTCCAAAAGAAATTCTTTATGTGACTAAAATCAGTATTTGAATACAGCAGTTAAATATTCTTTGTTATTGCTGCTGGCAATTGAACTATGCAAAACAGTATTACCCTCGATACTGCGGTCCATAAAAACGTACCACTTTTAATTGTTCAATAGCTCCGTGAAACATTGGCTGATTTTAATAATTTTTGGCATGCGACATTAGAAAGAAACTTGACGCTAACGACTGTAGTTTTGGCCACCTCGCCCTAAGGTTGTCGCTACACTACCTTGTGAAATGCAGAAGTCGTAGTTTGACCATTGACAACAATGAATTCATACTGAATAGTGCATGTGTTAGCTCAGAAAATTACTGAGACCAGAAAATCACTGAAAATTTGTTGTTTCGTCTTTATTTTAAAACTGTACTGGTAAACTGAAATGATACATCAACGGCAAGTGGGCCGCTCGAGTCATGCAGTTACTAAAGTGCTGTTGGCAAACGGTGTCAATGTCTACCGCTTGCGTTTGTGCTGCAGGAGAACATTTTGAGCATGCTGCAATGAAGATTATGCGATGTGACACGTGTGACTTTTTGAGTGATAATAATTGCCAATTGCGTTTGTCACTATTCATTTAATAGTTTTTGAGCCGACGCATACGCTACCCGGTAGGAATTCATTGTTGTCAATGGCCAAACTGCAACTTCTGGAT
>Ga0056128_1004089_pt1 | contig 18175 bp, 14 predicted proteins | sample WorMetLIZISLAND2_FD_71113 | JGI IMG/M metagenome (GOLD analysis project Ga0056128, IMG submission 71113) | Marine gutless worms symbiont microbial communities from Max Planck institute for Marine Microbiology, Germany - Olavius geniculatus... ... | reverse complement strand
ACTTGTAAGGATAGCTTGACTTTTAGACCTTCCAGCATGACAGTGCACCAGCACACATTGCTTGCAAGTTGGTTGAGTTTTTGAATCGCAAAACGCCTGATTTCATGCTCCCGTGTTGCTGATACGATGAAAATTTTTCATCAATGAACCAGATAAAATTCACCATCGAAGCAGAGTAACAAGTGACAGCACCAGTTGAGACAAGCAAGCTTGTGTTCACGATGCATTATGACGTCAGCGTTACATAACGACTAGCAAAGAATATTTAATTAACAGCCATATTTTGTTGAAATATTTTTAATAAGTATTTCTTCAGCTACAACTGGTAAAAATTTCATGTAAATTGGTTACCACTTGACTGACCTATCAAAGAAAGAAAAAGGGTGCCATTTTTTATGAAACACCGTGTAGTGTTATTACAAATTTTCACCTAATTCTGACAGGGAAACAATAATTTTGAAAATCGGTCAATATTTGACGAAGTTAAGGCATACAAAAATTGTGCCATTTTTGATCCACCCCCCTACTTATTCACTGACGCGGCGATTTTGTCTCACAGCATTTTTGTCCCTAGTATTTTGCATTTTGTTGTAAATTTTATATTGCCAATACAGCATATAGATTTTTTTCAACTTGACCGTGTTAAATTGAGGATAAATGGCGCTTTAGTATACACTGTGTCTCAGAAAACCGTCACACTTTGCCATTGTCCATATCTTCACCAATATTAACCGATTTTCATAATTTTTTCACTGGCACACTTTGTGGACAATTTGCAGTTAAGCAATCTCACCACACCTTAACTATGTTGCTACACTAACTTGTGAAATATAAATATTCAAAAAAATTATAATCAGAATAAATACATCACAAAAACTCATCTTTTGAAACGTTTTCTACTAATTTGCACACTGAAATTAAATTATGTGTTGTTTTCAATACACGGCTATTATTTGTACACAAAAAAATAATGTTATTGTGAATAATGATTTTTAATGCAGTGACAAAATACCGGACTGTGACATGCCATTCAGCAACAAAAACAAGGCAGTGATTGAAAATTTCTACCAGTTCAAAAAATACGGTTTGAAGAGGATTCCGACGGAATTTTTGAAGACAAACTGCAAAAGAAAAGGACTGGACACTTTACTAAAAAGATTTGGATACCAACTAAAAGCTGAAACTGACTGAAACGCGTGCATAACTGGAAAAATGGGACCACTGTGGACGAACTGCCAGACCCAGTAAGCCAGAAAGACCAGAAACAAATGTATCTTTCAACACAACAGATACCCAAAGTTATGGTCCTAACACAGTGTAGCAATGTACAGATCATTCACTGCGATCTTAGTCGGAAGTGTCTTGTTCATTTACTAATGTGACTGATGCCTAGGCCTATTGCTAGTTTTCCTTACATTTATATTTTACAACGTAGTGTAGTGACACAGTTAAAGTGTAGTGAGATATTCAATAATCGCTTTATTGTCAATTGTCCAGAAAGTGTGCTAGTGAAAGAATTTTGAAAATCGGTTAATATTTTGTGAAAATATAGAAATAACAAAGTGTGGCATTTTTTGAAACACGGTGTACAGTTTAACCGTACAATAATTTTGGCGCCAAATATGAATGAATGTGCGTGATTTAAAATACCGTACCAGCAATCATATCTGTAATTCGCTGGTTGTTACTTTGTTACATTACATATTATGTCAGATCTATTTTTGCACATTCATTTTTCCTAATGCTGCTGACGTTATTAACATACAACAGATATGGTGTTATTGAATTATTTTGCCTTACATATTTGACTTATTCGCATCATTACTAGGTTACTTTTAATTAACAGCAATATAATATTTTATTTTGTTTCCACACCTATGAAAATTGCAAGTTTGCAATCTTGTTTTATTCGTTCTTTGTTGGCATACTCTTTTACAATTCTGTAACTTGGTACGAGTTTTGTATGTTGAACATAGGGATGTTGCTTATCAAACTGTATGTACTCAAGAAACGTATTATGACTGGTTTTTAAAAAATATTGTACCACTATTTAACGCAACTAATTCGTAGATTGTAAAAACTAGACACATCACACTTGCAGTCCTGTCATAGCTTGTGTGTTTAATCAACCGATCAACATCACAGATTCTACAAAATGCTGTCACGCTACACAAAGTGCCTAAAAACGTGCCACTCTTATTTTTTGAACAACTCCGTGAAACATGCGCTACCAGTATGAATTCATTGTTGTAAACGGCCAAACTACGACTTCAGCATTTCACAAGGTAGTGTAGCAACAGTATTAGTTGGGCAAAACTATAGTCGTTTACATCAAGTTTATTCAAGATGTTGCATGCCAAAAATTATTATAATCGGCCAATGTTCATCAAAGTTATTCAAAAAATGAAAGTGGCACATTTTTGAGACACGGCACAGATTGCAAAATGACGCCAACACCACGGAAGAACATTTTCAAAGTGACACCAAAGAAACAATGGAGTTACTGAAATGGCGTAAAGCACGTTAAACAACTACAGTGCACAGTATAACGACAGTGCATACAGCAAGTACTGGGAGAGCGGAGAAATACTGACAAGATCCACCCCTAACAATATCACATTCAACATTCAAACCTACACTATTCTCATCGTCATCATCATCATTATCATCATACATTCGTTTAACGACATATGCAACTTCTATCAACGCAATCATGTAATGTGTCAAAAACATGCAAACATTTACGAAAAACGTCCATTGTGTTTGCGGAAAGTAAACACGACTAAAAAAAGTACTCTAAATAGAAACTAATGTTCACAACAGATTAAAAACGTTAAAAACAGGCAACTTAAACATGCAAATAATATCCCGTCACATGTATACCGCAGCAAAAAGGCACAGCGAACATTAATCTACCATCACCCAACGCCATGTGCTGACACGATGTCCAGCCATAAATCAACTTGCCAAACATCTCCGACTCTGACAGTACATTAGCCATCCACAAAGTAAACCTGTGTGCCAGAAAATCGTCTACTCCTCCTGCCCCCAAACACCCACGAGGGTCGTTCAGTAAATAAGTTACAAAACAGCGTCATTCAGACATTTGCTGACAGAGAGGACAAATGTTCGAGTAACTCGGACGATATGTTGAAAAATGAAACATAAGTCTTTAACATTTAAAAAGATGGCATTAACTTGTTAAGTTTATTCATTTTTTTCGTTCCTATGCTTTTTGTCACTTGCGAGTTATGATAGATTACTGGTAGGGAAAATAACACATGTAGACTGTGTTCTGTGAACATCATCAAAAAAATTCTACACGTGTTCAAAATAAAATTCCCTACAAAACGTATATTTTGGATTTTTTTAGATTTGTAAAACTAACAGAATGATGCTGTTTTGTAACTTGTTTGTCGAACGACCCTCGTATTCTGGTTTTCTATGGTTTTCTATACGCTGTGTTTTCTAGTTGAGACAGTCAGATGGACAAGAAGAGCAATGCGACCTGCAGGATGGACACATAATTAACATGATTTCAAGTAAATCAACAAAATGATAAATGTTTGAATTTCAGCAGACATTATTGCTCCTTATAACAATAACAACTATACACTGTACAACAGCATTAACTAATGTCGTCACAGATTAATGTACATTAATAAAAAGTAAATAAAGGTGTCCATTTTTGGTAAACTTTTCACATGTTTACTTATATTCAGAATATACTTTTTTAAACTAGAATTTTTTCATACATAGCGTGAAGCTCCTGAGCATACGCGAGCCCCACCCCCGGCCGGGAAATATGGAGGGGGCCTTCCGCCGGCTCTGCTAAATGTTGTTCTCTGTCTCGGTAGCACATTGTACTGTTGTCAGTTTATGAGCGGGCATAAATATTTGTACAATCATCGTGCACCCAACAACTTCGAGGTCTTGTTCAGTTGTCCTGCATTCTTGTGGTCACCTTAGATCTATATGTACTCGCTGGGTTTCTGAGGCATGTCGCTAAAATGCAGGTATCTTTCAGGTTAGAACTGTTATACAAGTCAAATGTCATTCGTCTAAACAAACTAACAGCTCACTGCTGTCACCAAAAACAAATAATCGCAAAGTCTACGTACAACAAGACAGTTTACAACGGCTGACATTCATGCAACAGTACATCATTACCTCCGCCAAGGAGGTTATGTTTTTGCCAGAGTTTGTTTGTCTGTCTGTGTGTCAGCAAGACAACTCAAAAAGTTACAGACGGATCTTTCTGAAATTTTCTGGAGATGTCGGGAATGGCAAACACTACAAGTGATTCAATTTTGGGGGTGATCCGGAAGGAACCCTGGATTCTGGATCACTTTGAAATTTTCGTTAACATTGCTTTCAATTGGGCACAAGGGAAACCGCTGCCAAACCGAATGTGGTGCTGCCACCTGGCAAACAACATGGCCTTGGCGTAGATGTGCGGGGTCTGACTGCTTTCTAGTTTGGTTATTTATTCACGACGATTACTGGTAAATCATTATAAATTCACAATATGCGACAAGACTGGATATGTAGTAAATCGACAAAAAATTCCAAAGCAACTTCACTATATACTCACTGCAAAACTTCTTAGCGTTACCACATATAAACAACAATTACCAGTATTTCACCTAAAGCTGACATAAAGCGGAACTACTGCCAACGAGAACTATGTCTAGCCAATACTTCATTTGATATTAGTTTACACACATTCTTCTATTATTTGACGATATTAGCTGACTCTTGTGCCTCACAGCAGCAGTGAGTACTACGAGGGTCATTTGATAAATAAGTTACGTGGAGAAAAAGCTTAATAAACATCAGATCTACTCTGAAATGCATCCAGTATATACCGACAAGTGTTTTTGCAAAGCAAACAGTTGGCCTACACGTTTGGTGTAAGAAAACGTGAATTGGGCAAAATTAGCATCTGATATCGAGGTATGATCAGTCGTTCTTAATGGCACGGACAGCAGCGAGCATCGTTCTTTGCATCAGGCATTCAGAAGTTTGCTGACAGAAAGGACATTAATGTTTAAACGAATTTGGATGATACATTGAAAAATGAAGCATTAATCTTTAATATTTAAACAGTTGACAGTAACTTATTAAATTTATTCATTTTTCTCGTTCCTATACTGATTGTCACTTGTGAGTTATGATGGATACCACTGGAAAAAATTATACACGTATAGACTGTGTTCTAGGAACAATATTCCCTACAAAATGTATATTTTGAATATTTATATTTCGAAAACCAGCAGAATGACGCTATCTTGTAACTTGTTTATCGAACAACCCCCGTATATTCACGTGTGCTTAACACAGGCGACGTGTGCTTAACAGAACAAAAATCATTTCACTCACCAACTTAACACAGCCCTTTAATTTAGCACTGAAACAGATAAAGTAATGCAAAAAGAGACACTTACTATACTTGTAACCAACAATTTTCCATTTGTCATCAACACAGTAGACTAGTGACATGAATAACTACACAGAATAGTAGTAATATAGTGACTGACTAGTACTAATATACACAAAAAACTACCTATTATTAACACGTATTCTAGATAATACTATCCACAATGATGAAACAAATGATAACATCACAGCATTCACTGACATTTTACCTGCAGGTCCACTCAACTGCCCAGAAGACGGCAAAAAGCAAAAAAGATTTACTGTATGAAGCATAAAAAACACCCAAATTTATCCATAGTAACTCAAAGACGGATTATCAGAATTTGATAATTTTTGGTATGGTTATTCCACACACAACTGGCGGCCATCAAATGACTATTCATGTTCCCACCTCACGGAACATCCGTTTCTGCACTACCTGGGGGAAAACACAGCAAGCAAAATATTACATTTTTATTCAACTTAGTATGATTATTTGACTAAAATAACATCACACATTTAGCAAGTTTTGTCCAAATTTTTGGCAGTTTGGCTGACAGTTTATACAATTGTAGAGTTGTGCAACTGCAGACAGTAAATATTCAAAACATCAGCCATTTGAGTAAACACAGGCATGCATATGCATCCTCCATTCATTGACAGCAGCGATGATAATATTCTGCTCCAGACATCAACCATTTGCTTCGAGTTCATCGATGATCTGAAACAGCATTCGATAGACTCACTGCTGCATGACACCCCAAACATTGTCAAATGGACTAAAATGAGGGCTATTGGGGACACATATCTGATGAGATAAAGTTCAGTGATGTTTTTTCTTCAAAAACTTAGGTTTCATTTGTTCTATTTTCTTCAAATAGTGCAGAAACAGACGCTAGGTGAGCTGGGAACATGAACGGCCATTTGATGCCCATTTGTGTCAGGAATATTTGTGCCAAAAACTATTAATATCTTGTTATCTTTCTCAAAATTACAATCAATGATGTGTCAAATGTTTTCAGCATTTTTGCGTATTTCAATGCCTATTTCATGTGCTCTGATTTCCGCAGGTAGTGCTGAAATACAAGTTGGGTGAGGTGGGGACTTGAATGGTCGTTTGATAACCAGTTGTATCCGGAATATTTGTATCAAAAATTATTAAAATCTGGTAATGCAGCTCTAGGTTAGAATCATAAATTTTGGTGTTTTTATGCCTGCAGTGTATAGTCTGCCAACTGATGGCTATTCATTGACAAAAGTTGGGAAAGTTTAGCAGAAAATAACAGTCTGATCGCACAAATATTCAACATTCTGAGCAGAACACCTTTCAACAGAAAATACCCATTTGTACCCACAGTTATAGTCAATTTTATCAACCCCTTTTAATTTTTGCATCTTCTGGAAACTAACAACAAGCAGAGCCAACATCAACAAATTGCCAAACTAAAGATGTTCACTCTGACAACAAAGAGACATGAAGGCTGTTTCAGTGTCAGAATAAGAAGAGATTTAAAGTCCCACTTAACACACAATAGGTCATTTCAGAGACAACTCGTCCAGGCAATGCACACATAAACATATAATAATGAAGCAGAAAAACATGACATGTAACACAAAACACCAAAAAATCGTCCTAAGCATAAAATTAAGAAATGTCTATTACGAGCGTGCGTGTGTAACAGCAATGACAGTTCTAATAATCTTCCCTCTTACATATTCCAGACCAGTGTTTTTCAACCTTTTTGCTGCAGCGGAACCCTATGTAAGTGTGACAATCACTCACGGAACCCCATGCAATGATAAGCGAGTTCAGCGGTGTAGGCAAAGTGGAATTTTTGGGGTGTCTGGGGACTGATGTCCCCAGCGAGTCAGGAAACAGAACCTGTAAGAGTCTGGACTCTGGGGCATATCCCTCAAACGCTGACGATAAAGCAGCAGGCAAAAGACTCGTTTAATTTGACCATATTAGATAATATTATTTAGCAATTTTGTTTTATCCGTAACCAAAATTACCTTACGAGGCGGTCGCCAATGGCACAAACATAATCATTGGATCTTTTACCTTTACTTTTTTACGCCCCGGGACAGCTCAGGGGGTCTGGACCACCCAGCCACTTGCGTTGATGGGCGAAGCTTTTTTTGCATTTTTCAAGCAGAGTGTTTCAAGAAATGAAAAGCTTTTAATAAATAAACACATGATTATATAATACTGACACTCATAAGTTAGTGTTCGATGTTTAATGCAAATATTCTAACATTGATAACAAGAAGAAAAATATCCAACACTGTATGCTAAAGTAAACGGTTAGAGGCGCTAATTTGGAACTAAGCATTCGCTGCGGAGTAGGAGGCCTATACTTTTGTGGCTTGGTTTGATGTAATTTCGCACGCTAGGTTATTTTTTATATTTTTTACTGACCAGCCACGGAACCCCTGGCATTTGCTCGCGGAACCCTTGGGTTCCGCGGAACCCCGGTTGAAAATCACTGTTCCAGACAGTCATTAATATCCGAATGACAATGAGTGACTTAATCACTGTGTTTGCAGTGATGGCAATCTCTGCAGAAATAAAAACACTGACTCGAGGCCACGTGACTACTCTGTGCTACACAGATGCAGAACATACTAGTAACCTCACAACAGATAGCATACAGAGTCACTAACAAACAAATTCATTTTGTCTCACCAGGCGGCATGTACATTCGTTTTGCAACGTCGTAAACATAAGACACGTCGGGTCGCTGTTCAGGATCAGGATTAATACACGCATCCACCAACTTGCGCATCTGCAAGCAAGCAGAAAATCCACAGTTGGAAAAAGCAACAATACATAACACTTAACAGACACACGCACACACCCTCACACACATGGGGAGAGAGAGAGAGAGAGTTTTTTTTGCCTAAACTGCATACTTTGTACTCCTCGCACTGACCGACCGACCGACGACTGACCTCCTTCCTGCCTGGAAGAGCCTTCCTGGAAGAACTTCAAACGGCCATATCTCCATAACGGTGCAAGAACGACGAATGGTCACAATGGACCACAAATAAGAGGTCGCCCACCGTGAGTCAAATGGTCACATGACCGATGACGTCGCGTTACACCAAAAGATCAAGGTCGTGATCCCATTATCTTTGAGGCACCATATCTCCACAATGGTGCCAAACAGATGCATGCACTGAGGTATAAGAAGACAAACTACAACTTGCATCATCGACCATTATTGGAAATTTTTTCCCTTCAGTTCATAAAATCACCCAATATTTTACAAACTTCGAAGAGACAATTTCCTATAACAACCTCGACGCCAGTCACTATTAGTATAATATAAAGATGGGTCTCAAATAGACGCTCGGTCTCTATTACAAACGAAAAGAAACAAAAAAAGCACTTAGAAAAATACAGGAAAAAACTAGAAGGCGCTCGTGAGAGTGCATATCTCTACCAAGTAAAACGATGTAAAGACAAGGAAAGCGGAGGCAGAAGGAAGAGCTGCTTCACTGTAGCGGAGGGAGGTTAAAGCAACAGCCGGTGTTGCTGCTTGCGCTGTTGATTCAATGACATCATTGCTATTATTAGTCATCGTGTACACAGACATACACACACATGGAACAACGGACGGAACAACGGATACACACACACGGACAGAACGACCAATCTCATAATCTCCTCCAATGTTCACTTCGTTCACGCTTGGTGGAGATAATAACGCGTGTGAGGAGTACATTAGATTGATGATAATCTAATAATATTTCTTGTTCTACAGTGACTCCTGGTTAGGTTAGTATGTAAAAGCAAACTCTTGGAAATTTCAGCAGCAGCGGTTTGCACAAGCCAGATCCCTTCCGACCACCCTTTCAGCAGCAACGAGTACAGACTGACATAACATTTTATACACACAAAATTTCCAAACACAGCTCATCTTTCACGTAACTGTCTGCCTGCAATGACAGAAGAAAAGACAACAGCCTACACAATCATCAGTAGTAGACAGTACTCACTCACTCTTTGACCCTGGAAACAGAGAATCTGAGCTAATGCTCACAAGACGTGCGATAGCCTATAGCAGTTCCGATCTGCAGGTTGTCTTTGTCTATCTCCATCCATTTAATTGCAATTCACTTTTCTGCAGCCAAAAATTGCAAAAAATAACCTAAACCCCTATTTTTGGAGCTTGAGGTCATTTGACCTCATCGACGTTGATCTTACTAAAAAGCTCATCACCAGGGTTTGTTATGATAAGCAGCATGTCTGTGCCTATCTGCAATTGTTTCCACAATTAGCAGCAAAAAAACACTTTTAGGGGTATCCCTTTTGACACCTGCATCTGCAGGCTTTCTTGAATGCAAAGTGTCACAACTTAGACTGCTAAAATCTACATTCAGTGCTAAAAATTTCATTTGCAGACTGATTTGTCGGATTTTTCTCCAGCCATTTCGGCACAATTCACTCTTGAAATGTTATTTTGCAGCCCACAATTACGAAAAATTCACTAAAACCATCCATTTTAAAGATTCAAAGTCATTCAAGTTCATCAACGTTGATAGCCTTGAAAAGCTCGTTGCCAATGCTTGTTATGATAAGCAGCATTTCTATGCCTATCTGCATCCGTTTTCGTGCTAGACAAGCCAATAGTGGTAAAATAACATCTTTTTAAGGGGGAAGGGTGATTCTCTTTTTTTCCCTTTCGTTTTGTTCAAGTGGACTCCCTTCATCCAGCAACATGAAATTCTGTTTGTTACGAAATACTACAGACCCTAGGCTATCATATGGTGAAAAGCTGAAGTCTCTATCTCATCTGGGTTTGAATCGATAGCGAGTTGTGACAGACAGACAGATGGACAGACAGAATTGCCATAGCTAATACGCGCTATAGCCAGCTAGCTAGCTGTCACGTGTAATAATATACCAGTACTGTAAAACATTTGCATTACCTGATAACAAACTAACTCTCAAAAATACTATATAAGTGAGTGAGTAGTTTCTTAACAGCACATCAGCACAAAATAGGCCATTCAGTGTGATACTATCTAACTGCTAGTGAAAAATGAGCATCAAAATGGAGCAAAGAACTCACATCTTCTGAGTATTTGTCTGACGGAATTGGTGGGTAGTCACATTGTTCGATCTTCTTACACAGCGAATACAGGTTCATTTTGTCACCATAAAACGGCGACTGCAGTGCTGCCATCTGCCAACAATACATGTACTAAAGAAGTCTGATACAAACTAATACTGTAATCAGAAACTTCCACATATTCTATGCATGGCTCCTTGCCTCACTAAAAAACTGCTGAAAATTACCTTTAGAACTTTCAATGCATATAATTGGCTATGGGCTATTGCATTTTAATTCCCATAATATAATGCCAGTCATGTTCCAGCTGTAACACCATGAGAAGAGAAATATTTCTACTTTTTTGTAGTGTGCAGTAAAGAAATGAAGTTGCATTGAAAACTGTGTACAGACTAGCCTCCTCGTGGGCATGCCGCTTACTGGCACACATATATCGACTACAAACCCTAACCCTAACTTTCAGTCGCTCTCCGTAACCCTAATTCCAAACTGAACCCTAAACCAATACTATGAAGCAAAAACTGACAGCTGTATGAACTTGCCCAATATAACATGCAAAATGGCAGCCATCATCCATAGCCATCAGATTGCAGCATCAGCATTCACACTAAAGCCCAAATTCCATTACGCCGACTTTCACTGAAACTTCCTCGCGGGAAAAGTGGCGGACATAAACGGTGACATATCATGAAACCATGAAGTTTCAGTGAAGGTCGCCAACACAAATCACGAAAGTCGCGGACGAGATGTTTGCAACAAAGGCCGTGACAAGTCTGCAACAAACCCGTTTGTGTCGCTCTAATGGAATTTAGTCTGTTAGAAAGCACAGGGAAAGTCGGCGACAAGGTCTGTGACACAAATCACAAAAGTCGGCGACGTGATTTGTGTCGTGGACTTTCATGATTTGTGTCCGCGACAAGTCCGCGACTTTGTCACGAACTAGTCCCGGACTTTGTCGCAAAGTCAGCGTAACGGAATTTGGGCTTAATCACACTTCTCAAAAACAGCATGATCACAAGTATGCCAAAATCAGAGATTGCTCAACTTCAGTTGATTAATCAATTTTAATTAATTATCATCTATGACAGTTATAACAACGATCAACCCACCTCATAAAGCAAACAACCCAAAGACCAGATATCAGATTTGAAGTTGTAACCATTCTCATGAATTCGTTCTGGTGACATGTAATAAGGTGTGCCAACTGAAACAGAAACCACAATCTAACTACTGACTACATTCAATTAACTAAGGACTAAATCAGTTCAACATGAAAAATACAAAATTCACATAAAAAAACATTTCAGTACAACAGAACTATCACACAACTATCACGGGCCTGGGGATGAGGCAAGACGGTCTAGACCAAGAACCAAGACCAGCCTGAGCCGGCCACATGTCAGCGGTATGGTCAGTCGGAGGAAACGCTGGTACAGTTAATGACTGAATGTCCAGTATTGGAAGATGCACGCAGCCACCATTTCGATGAGGATGATCCCATCACTTTTCTGTTCAACGAACCCGAAGTAGCACTTAGTTACCTGAGGGATGCTGGCCTCACCAAGGCCGGTCACGTATGATCCTTGATCGAGCGCCGGAAGAAAACAACAACAAGACTGTCTGTACCACATTGATGGATAATTTACTAATTTAAATACAAATGACTCAGCCACAATACTAGACAAAAATAGAGTATGAAATAAAACAAAATAAAACACATCTGCAGCACACATTTCATAGTGATCTACAGTCATAAAAACAACTTCTTAAAACAGTTACTGGCTGACCGAGAGAATGCGCTGCTGTCGTCTTTGAGCTGAAAAATCTGCCAAGTCCGAGATCTCCAAGTTTGACTGTTCCCTCGGCAGTGATAAATACATTTGCTGGCTTGATATCTAAAACAGTTTGTCAGCAAACATCACTTATCAAACCAACATTCATATCTTAACAGTTGCTGGCAGTTAGAAAAACTATCTATAAAACAAAAACATACTTTAATATAATATCATAACCACTTACTTAACTTTACTAATATACTTTAAGCAGACTACACTAAATGATGAACTGCTTAAATAGTTTCACTATTGTTAAATTCTATTTAATAACTAGAAATACGTTCTGTGGAACAAGGTATTTGTCCCATTGCCATGCTATATAGCCTAGCAGCCGCACATAAGAGAGATAGGTGCAAACAGGGTGCGATTATCTTTCATGGGGGCCGAGCTGTAGTCAATCTTTGTCCCAAAGTTCGTTGCCATGGCAACAGGGGTAGTCAGAAGAAAAAATCAAATGACACCATAGGATAGTGTGAACTGGAAAATAGGGGGTAGGTGAAAACAACCAGCAATTATCTTTCACGTGGGCCGAGTTATAACCAATTTTGTCCCAAAATTCGTTGCCATGGCAACAGGGGTCGGTAGGCGAAAAATTTTAATGACACCATTAGATAGCCCAGGCCCGAAAATAGGGGGTAGGTGCAAACAGCACGCAATTATCTTTTACGGGGACTGAGTTATACCGCTTTGAAATCTCCATTGGCTGTAATGCAAAATTTTGCAACTTTTGAATGGTTGCTATGGCAACAGGTGTCTTTTAGGGGGTAAATTTAAATAACACTGTTAGATTGCCCGACCGCAAAAATATGGGAGTAGGTAAACACAGCACACAATTATTATCTTTTATGGGGACCGAATTATACCGCTTTGAAATTCCCATAGGCCATAATGCAAATTTTTAAAAAATTGGGGTAAAATAGGGGAAGGAGTTATCAGATTTTTATCCCAAACAAACCTGATTTTACTTTTTGGGTCCCGAATCACTGTGCAAAATTTCATCGAAATCGAGTCAAAACTGTGGCCATAGGAGTGTTCACAGACAGACTGACAGAATGACAGACAGATGCAAGTGATTTTATAATCTGTCCCTTGCTATGCTATAGCAATGGGACAGATAAAAACACCATATTCCAGCTATCTCCAATCAAGCGTTGGTGCCATTTGCAAGTTACATAATTTTAACTGTGATGTCCATTGACTCTATGATACACAAATAAAAATATAAAACTGCACAAAAAATTGTGGAGTCTCTTAGATTACAACTTGATGCTTTGGTATTCTTGCTGTGAATACCTACATGAATGGCATTGCACGGTTCACTCCTGACAGACAGCACAGAGTTCTACATGGTAAGCATCATGAGAGGAAATGGCAATTCTAAGGCTGGAGAAACTACTGCTCACGTGCTAAATTTTGTGCCGTCGGAAATTGTCAGAAAATCACTCCACTTGTCAGAAACTTTTCATCCAAAAATGCAAAATTTGGGACCCAAAACATTTTCGGAAAACTCAAGAGGCAAAATATAATTTTGAGCACCTGTTGGAAAATTGCAACTTGCTGTCCTACGTACATTTTAACTCATGATGACGCTAATGAGTGTAAGTACTATTATTATGACTCAAAAGCAGAAAGGTTTGGCATTTACAATGTACATGTAAACAAAAAATATAATCAGAAACAACTGATTCAAAAATTGTTAAAATAAACTGGCACACTGCAAACAGCAGAGGCAACATATTATCTCATTTATGACACCATATTCATAAATGATAAATTGGTCAAAACAGAAAATGTGGCAAAATGCTAATTCAAAAAGTGCTACAGAGAGACTAAAACACAATTTGCCGGACAGAAACCAACAACGCATACCACGGTGCATAATACGACGAGAATGCATATGATCCAAAGCGCTGCAGATTTGGATAAAGTATTTCCAAACGGTCTTCTCGGGAATCAAGCGCTCTTGTTTCTTGAAATGCTGTAATTACAAAAATCCACAAAATAATCGTATCAAAATGACTAACACGCACATATGTAGTGGCGGTTAATAGCTGAAAAAACCTGTCTCAAAGACCACTATAGGCACAAAAATATAATTTAATCCCCTAATTTAAGCCCTCAACCCTAAAAACTGTGACCACTGCATTTTCAACAAAAATAAGCCAGTCATATCAAGGTTTGCAACATCAAGTTGCTTCTGAGCAGATTATTACAATTAACAAAACAGCTGAATTAGTACTCAATACGGTATTCAGTTTACACATTTGTATAAAAAAGGTAACAAAATGCCAGAATTTTGAGAAACTAAACAATTTCGAGCAGGCCTAAATCAAACTTTGTGTTAAAAATCATAGTTGTGTTGACCAGATGGAGCAACCAGTATATGCATCCTTATTCTTAGGCTATATTAAATTATTATGCTGAATATTAAATTGTTTAGCTACTGTATGTACTACTGTTCTGCACATATAGGCTACAAACCCCTACATTTTAAGTTGTTAACACAAATCTGATAACATTTCTTTGCGTTTTTGAACGTTTGAGTTTTGTATAGTTAATATAACGTGTTCTTACAGTATGCTGACCCCAAATTTGTAAACATCTATGCTCAACTAATTACGCTGGCCTTACAAGCTTACATGCAGCATGATAATTACATCACCCGTAAGTGCATAAAATGCTGAAATGCAGCAGCTATAGCGTGGCAATGAAACAGATACCTCGTTTTACAGAACCTACTTCTAGTAAGTAAATAAATAAATACACACACAAACAAAGTACCTTGATCATTCGTGAGAGGTCACCAGCATCTGCCAGTTCCAGCACTATGATGAGCTCATTGTCTTCAATGAATGAAGCCAGATATCTGATCACATTCGGGTGATCAAGATGTTTCAGCAGATCAATCTCCTTTATGCAGTCCTGCCTTGCCTTCGCATCCATCATCTCAAAGATCTGCCAGACACAGCTCAATCAGTTTAGACTATCAAACAACAAACAAAACACAAATAAAGTAACATTTTTCATTACCGGTAACGAGTCATAAAATGATAATTTACTGAATTCACCAAATATACAAATCCCAAATGCCTACAGCACTAGATATATGTGTCACCAGTAAGCACACATGCTGCACAGGCTTTTGCCATATACTGCCTAACACCAGTTTAGTCAATGCACAAAAAATGAACAAGTTCTGCAGTCTTACCTGGACTTTCTTCAGAGCAACAATAGTTCCATTTGGTTGGCAGCGTGCACGGAAAACTGTGCTAAACTGTCCACGGCCAATTTTCTTCTCTATTTCAAAGTTTGCCAGTCGACAAAAGACCTCCTCTGAAGGTGGTGGAATACTAGCCGGTGGCATCATGGGGTATGTATCACTAGAAGGCTGCTGCACCACTTCAGCTGCAGCAACATTACCCGCTGCTCCACCATATTCCATAGACTCCATCGACAATATAACTTTCACTGTAAGCAGAATTGACCTTGGTGATGTTAGCACTGATAATGGACAAAGCTGATAAATGTATTTGCAAATATCCAACTAGACGACGACAAACATTCTTCAATCTGCATCAACACAACAAATTGGTATTATTAGTCCATCTCAAACTGATGCAAATTCTGAAATCAGTCTGGGCCAATGAACGAAATTAGAGATGTTAATTTTTGAGAATGTCATTTCCCAATACGAGAATTTCAAATCCTGGAACATGTCAAGTACTCAAGTTGGGCCAACCTTAGGCAGGGCTGACGGTGCTTATTGCAAAGCCTGCAGCTTGCTTTCCTGCTGCCTAATTTGTTCACAAGCTCTTAGCTCAGATGACTGTTGCACTCTACACATGTCATGATAGTTATTGCGACTTACCGTGTAGCCACAATACTGCACGATTGGCACACCATACAGCATTCAAGGTCATCTAAGGTCACTGATTTTAATGTCATTTAAAAGCCAGTATTCAACTTCCTATTAGTGATCAATAGCAACCTACAATCTTGAAGGGAAGGGAAGGAAAGGGGGGCAGAGGATGTGGTGGTGTAACATAATGGTTAGAACGTTGGTCCTGGCCGGCGAACTTTCCCTATCCTGCGCTAGACCGATGGATGGCCATTGAACCACTTTGTGGGTTAAATGTCCGCTATCAGTCAACCAACAAGACCAACTCAGCCTGCCATCCCTCTGGGGTCGGTTAAATGAGTAGTAACCCATGGGGACCTTGGTACAGCTGACTGGGGTTGCCTAGCCGGCCGCTGCGCCAGCCTGTGCCTGCAGGCTGCACACCGTGGCCATGCAACAGTCGGCTCTGGTTAGTGACGAAAGTGCATTAGAGGCGTGAATTTGCGATGATGTGCTATACAAATTGATGACCTTTACCTTTTTAAGGGACTGGACTCAATCTCACGCACTTCTATTCTCGGACCTTGGCAGGTATACTTATAGCGGATCTCAGCACCCCTTAATCTGGCACTGCTGATAGACTAACAGGCTAGCACTGGCTGAATGAGCTGATGACGAGGCAAGATGGCGGTCATTTTAATTAGTGTCACATCGTTATTGAAATCGTTTATTGTAACAATAGTAGACAGCGTACAGCATCTGTTGATAAATCAACAGCTTGGGCTACACTCACTGAACCGGTTGGAATGTCGTTTTTGTTTCAAATGCTCTAGCTCACCTAAACGGGGCAAAACGAAACACCGCACCGGCAGCATCGACAGCACTGGCAGCAAACTGCCACATTAATGCTAACCCTAACCTTAACCCTGACCCTAACTCTAACCCTAACCCTAACCTTAGCCTTAACGTTTGCCCTGGCGTCTAATTTGTGGCAATTTGCTGCCGGTGCGGTCGACGCTGCCGGTGCGGTGTTTCGTCACACCAACCTAAACGCCTGTTTACTGGCTGGGCCGGATCTATGCTGTGTCTGTGACACAGCTTAGAACTAGGCTAGGTCAATCGTTATTTCAAACTTGCAACAAAACTGCACTCACTAGTACTGTCAGCTAGTCATATTATATCTGTCAGCCATGCGTTGCCATGGTAGCCATCTAATCACAGTTATACCACCAAACGCAAGCTTTGCGTTCAGTGCATTCAAAACTATACAACATCGCTATTACCATATGCGAGAATTCTTCTTCCACGAACACTCCGAAATTAATGCAGGCATTACATCTCCAGCGCAACGAATAAAATAAGAGCACTTTACTGCAGCACAAAAAATGCCAGTGACGTCATGAAATTCCGAAAGTAAACAAACTTCGCTCTAAAAGTAAGTAAGCAAAGTATTCATTCACTTGCTTGTTCGACGACGAAATAGTTATTATCAGTCCGAGCCAGACTGACACCAGATTTTATTATCAGTAGCTATAGGCTAGTAGTCTAACTGCACAAAGTTTGAGTATGCCAATGCAACGCTACTCAGCAATAGCTGTTTTCCGACTTAGCTGTGCCACCTATGCTACTGCAGACTTGCGTGAATGCAAGTTTAATACAGAGTTACAAGCAAGAACTGGAAGTCAAGGTGACAGTTAACAAGATAGCAATGAAAACCATAGCAGCGGTCCTGCCACTTTTGCAATCAGTGTAGTCCTACAACAATAAAATGTTAATGCATCTTGAAAAAGTACTTAAATTTAAAGGCCTCCGTGAGGAAGATTCCTTGAATTTAAGAGATCGAAAGTTAGTCATTGTCTGTCGAATGCAATGCATAGCATTGGACAGAGTATAAAATCACCTTTGTGTCCGTCCGTGCGTGTGTGCGTGCGTGCGTGCGTGCGTCCGTCCCTCCGTCCAACATTTCTTAAGCTATCTTCCTTCCACTTTCCCTTTTCCTTCCCCTT
>Ga0056128_1004084_pt1 | contig 18181 bp, 15 predicted proteins | sample WorMetLIZISLAND2_FD_71113 | JGI IMG/M metagenome (GOLD analysis project Ga0056128, IMG submission 71113) | Marine gutless worms symbiont microbial communities from Max Planck institute for Marine Microbiology, Germany - Olavius geniculatus... ... | reverse complement strand
CACTACGAACAAAGTTATAAGCGCTCATGTTGACCTACCCTAAATCGGCAATACGCGTTCGGCGTATGCCAATGCATTTGAGTTCGGGGCACGTGACTTTGGTGCCGAGGAAATTTTACCACACCCCTAATTTCCCCCCAGTCGGACTTAGGGCGCCGGGCGGACTCAAGTTGGGCTTTGCCCCAAATTTCTAGTTTGTTAAGATTTTTTGCAGAATTGCATTTAGTTGTAACATTTTTGTATGTTTTATTTCTTTCTGAGATTTTCTTAGGTTTATTATACTAACCTTAAAGAATTAGGCTCCTGCTTTGCTTTGCTTTTTTGTTCACCATTGACTTAATGTTCCACATGTTCATGTGAAATCTGTTAATGTTTAACAACCATTGACAAGCAGATTTTTTTAGATGGAAGAATGAACTGCAGTCTTTTACTGCAACTTTTATTGTACTTTGCTCTTACATGAAGCCCAAAATGGAAGTTGAATTTTGTTGGTTTGATCTGTTCTTTCTGTGTGTAGTCATGATATTTAATTGAGTTTTGCGGTGTGTGTGAAGGATACATTGGCATTGTGAAGGACGCTACAAACACCACAGCTCGTGTTGAACTGCACACCAACTGCAGGACTATTTCCGTCGACATTTCACGTCTCAGCACTATATCGTCAGTACATTCTCTGTTCTTCTTTTTTTCTGTGGCTGTGCTAAATCGCCACATAGTTCATTATGTGTCAAAAATGAGAAGCTGTGAAAAAACCGAAATGGCATAAATTTGTCCCAGGACAGGAGTAACCACTAACCAGTGTGTGAGTTTTCAGCTTGAATGAAACTTAATTACAACTGTTGGCAAAATAATCAACAAGCAAATAGATCAACCGCATACTTTGTCGGGTTAGTGTTAGAGTTGAGCAGTGCAGTGTGTGGATAGTCGCATAAGATTTTCTCACTGGGCTGACATTTTTCTGGTTTAGTTCCCAGTAGGTTTGCGGTTAAGAGTTTGAATACATGAAGTCTGAAATGCAATGCACTCCTGTATAGTAAAAGGACAATAAATGCTGTTATTTGCTCATTAATACTTGTTAATATTGATGCATGTAAATTTATATATAACCATTAGCAGGAATCAGCCATATTCCGTATCATTTGTCTTATGCCTTAAAGTACTTTTTCTGCCTCTCAGACTTTGCTAAGTGCTGAGGTGACTAATATTGTGTACTGTGTAGTGGTAGCCAACGGACATTTTTTGGCACTAGATGACTAAAATTGTGTAATGGTGGCTAAGTGTTACACTATGCTCTGTCTGCTAGTGTGTGAGAGCTACTAGGTGACTGGTTGTGTGTTGTGTAGTGGTGGTCGTGTGGGCGGAGCTTCATCGCGCTATGATCGTACACCAATGACAGGCATGACGCCATCATATGGTGGTCGTACACCGATGTACGGCTCGCAGACCCCACTCTATGACGGCTCGCGTACGCCGCACTACGGTGCAGCAACACCGTCACATGATGGCTCATCTACTCCGGGACGTTCCAGCGCCTGGGATCCCGCCAATACCAACACACCGTCACGGTCTGTATTTCTCTGCATCGCTGCTGGTGATAGATGCTGCAGTTGTTGCGATATGGAATCTGCTTATGTCACTAGATTGTCAGCATTATTGTGATGTTGACTCTGCTGCTGCTGTTTTACTCTTTTTTATCGTACTTCACTATATCGTTGTGATTGGCTGCAATTCGTCAACTGTTTTCAGATGAATGTTATTATGATGATGATATGATTGCTTTTTACATTCGTAGTCTTTGCCATCTGTGTTTTTATCTTGTCTTACTTAATAACCTTGATTTTTCACACTCATTTTGCTTTTCGAATTAGTTACTATCAATACGTTGTTATGTCATTTTGTGCTGTCATGCTGTTGGAAAACTAGTACTTGCTCACTGCGTTGTTGCTTCTCTAAAGATGAAAATACTGACCTTAGCCAACACACAGCATTTTTTGCTTATTGTTTATGTAATTAATCGCAGTATATTGTAGGTTTGTTGCATTTTGTGTTGAATAATTTATTTAAATACTTTCGCAGTTTTGCATTTTTGCTCTGTCTTATCTAGCATTGTTGTTATTGTATTTTATGGTCTCCTTAATCATCAATATCTGAAAAACTTGATTGCTTTACCTTCTTATTCACATGATTATTGTTGAATAATTGTGATAACTTTGCAATTATTATTCATTTGTAGGCTGATTTGGCCATTTGCTCATATTTATAAGTGAACTAGTTAATTTGTTTGTTGTATATACTTAATGCATTGAACGTTGTGCTGTGTGTGTGTTTGTTTTGAAGGCCAAATGACTTTGACTACAACTTTGATGAGGGTCCTCCATCATCCGGTTACACTCCGAATCCCGCCACTCCTGGCTATCATGCGGACACTCTGTCACCACAGGGATCATACAATCCTCAGACTCCTGGCAGTGCTTACTCCCCTTACCAGAGCAATCCCAGTCCCTCGCCGGTTTCCTACCAGAGTAATTCTGTTTTTTAATTCTAATTTAAATTCTGTTTTGCATGTTACATTTTATTTTTATTCCGATTGTGTCACATGCTGTATTTTGCTGTTTTTTTTATCAGTTTCCACTGTAGTTACATTTTTTATAACTACACTGTGTTTAGAAAAAAACACCCACTCACGTTTTCTGTTTAAATATCTCTGTGGAAAATGCATAGATTTGCACAAAACTTTCAGGAAATGTTTATTATGAGGCAAGTATTCCAAAAATGGAAAAGTAGATATTCTTTCCTACCGGTGATGTCATGATGACGTCATATTTTCATGTTTGTAAATTATGGGTTTTACCGCTGAAAACAGACATTTGATGAAACGTTAAAGCACATCAATTGGTCATTATGTCAACTGGCCCCAAAAAACGCTAATGTCATGCAAATTTTCGTTGTGAACTGTTTCTGTGGTTTATCTTCTTGGCTGAGTGCGAGATCATCAACTTTGTTGATGTTGACAGGTGTAACACTGCATCACTGCGTGGATGACCACTTGCCTGCTATCAGTTAGACGGCTTGAAACTGCTGGTCATGTCAATTATTTTATTTAGAAGTTTTATTCCGTCAATATTCCATTGTTTGTCCATTCTCCAGAAACATGTAGCACAAACTTGCTGCTACATAACCCTTGTTGACTCACAAGCATTTTATCAGATGTCTGTCTTCAACGTTAAAACCCATAATTTACAAACACGGAAACATGAAGTCGGCATGATGTCACCAGCAAAGAACATTTAACTTTCCCACTGATGCAATACTAGTTTCCTTCTAGACATTCACTGAAAATTTTATGGAAATCAGAACATTTTCCATGGAGATACAAAAGGAAACGTGAGTGGGTGTTTTTTTCTGAACACCATGTAGACATCGAAACCAATTTTGGTTCTGTGCTTTTCTGTTTTTACATGCGAAAGCAGCTAGACTGCTTCAGCATGTCTCTTAGACATCTAATTCTGTCAGTCCATCTGTCCATTACACAGGTGGATCAGTCAAAAACGGTGCAAGTTAGGATCACCAAATCTTCACCGTTGGATGCCTGGAAGACTCTATTTTCAGGAACCGTAAAGCTTTTCCATAAATTTGGAGGGGGTCACTCCAAATGAGGGTGCTAAATGAGAGGGGGTAGGAAAAATTTGCAATTTTTAGCCAATAAGTCGCTGTATCTCACTGGCGGTGCGAGATAGGGCCTAGGTTACTATTAATCACTAATAGGAAGTCATACACTGGCTCTCAATTGCCACTGAATTCAATGATCTTGGATGACCTTGAACGCCAAAATAGGCGTTTTTATGGATTTTTTTTTTTGCGATTTCGAGCTGCGAAACACATTTCGAGCGAATTGCACCGAAATCAATTGAGATAGACATGGAGAAGCATTAAATGTGGATTTTGATGGTCCAAGTCTCGATTCTCTAAGTTCAAGGAAACCTGCGCATGAGGCCATCAAATAGCGGTACCCCGTAAAAGTCGTTATTTTACCATTGTTGGCCAGTCTTTCATAAAAACAGTTGCAGATAGGCACAAGCATGCTGCCTATCGCAACAAGCACTATTGATGAGCTTTTTAGTTGTATCAACATCAATGACTATGAAAGACCCTGAACTTCCAGAATAAGTGGTTTTTATTGATTTTTCGATCTTTGGCTGCAGCGCACACTCCAAGAATGAACTGCGATGAAATGGCTGGAGATAGACAGTTTGCGAACAGGAACTGCTGTAGACTTTCGCGTGTCTCGTGAGCATTAGCTCATATTTCTTGTTAAGAGTCTAGAGAACAGGCAGGCAGATGGAGGGGCTAGATGCATATTGCGAACTTTTTCTACAGCTGTACAGTAAAATTGTGTGTATTGTCTGTTTCTTTTCTGGAAGATTATGTTGACACTTGTAAGCTCTTTCATGAACAACATTGTTTTTTTGTGTGGCGTAGCACTGAGTCCAGGCACATTTTCACCAAGTTCAGGAGGCAGCTTCCAAACAACCCCATCTCCAACTGGTTACGGAGGAACTCCATCGCCAGTTGCATTCAGTCCGATGACGCCCGGAGTGCCATTCACACCGCAGACTCCTGGAGCTGGTCAGTCACTACTGCAGTCTTTCAGCATAGCACTACCTTTCTTCAGCTTTTTGCATGCATAGTGTGTTTTATTGTAGCTAAGTGGACTTAATTTTATACATTAGCTCTGTTTATGTAATTCGTTTCTGTTGGCCTATTGTGTCTGATGTGCTGTGAAGAAACTACTCACATAATGTATGTGCAATGTTGCATGCACTGCATTGTCAGATGCGAGTTGTATTTCTTGTGCATGAAAAGCGTATCAGTACTGGTATGAAACGTATTGTCATATGTATTATTTCTGATTAGGAACTTGCTTTCTTAAACTGCATTGTTCTTTCAGCAGTTGCAGCCTTTGTAATAACTGGAACATTTTGATGTGTCATTGGATGCTTTCAGCTACCGTAATGTGTACAGTGGTTATCGGCTGTGTGACAGGTATGGAGCACGGAGGGGCTGATTGGATAACAACGGAGATTGAAGTGAGAATTCGTGAGTCGCATGGAGATGATGATTTCATTAATCAAACTGGTGTCATACGCAGCATATCAGTACGTTTCCTGTGCCTGTTTACTGTCGTTTTAATCAACCAGAACACATTCACCGCATCCTGTCATTTTTGCTTGCATTCATATTTTATACTATTTTTCTTGCATAAAAGGTGTGTGTTGCATGTGTTACGTGCTGATTTGTCGATTTGTTAGTGACGACCAGCTAAAGCTGATGTCACATGCAAAATACTGTCTGGCAGTTTTGTGGAGGGGGTTTGATTGGGAACAGGACAACGATATGTTATGCTTTGGTCAGTGTAATTGGCCAGTAAGAAAAATTGGCTGATTTTTGGGTCATGTGACAAGTTTTTGTTAGCCGACAAAAGTTGCTTGATTGTATGTGGCATCGGCTTAACAGTTCTATTGTTAAGTTTCTGCATGATAAATTGCTTGCAGGGTGGCATGTGTACACTGTACGTACCAGACCAGGATAAAGTCATTAGTGTTGCCAGTGAGCACCTCGAACCAATCTGTCCAGAAAAGGGAGACAGGGTGAGTGGCATTAACACTGTTTTATTGTGCTGATGATATTAAAAACAACTACATAATAGTTCTTCAGGGCAGAAATGATGAGCGAATGCTGCTGTTGGTACTACTTTTGATTTTTTGACTTCTTCTGCATTAGGCCTGGTTTTGGAAAGTGAACTTTCGGCATTGGTTTGACCAGGACTTCTCGTGGGCTGCATGCAGCCAGCACTGTTATAGAGTGAAATTTGTGTAAAATTACTTTAGTCATAAATAATGCAAGGTACTTTCGTTAGTGACTGGGAGATGAGCATCTTGTCTATGCTCCATATCAGGCAGGCATGGCCAACTTTACTCCTGTTAGTGTTTTACACGGATGTTTTGTCACTGTTTTCGAAAAATCTAACATAGGTTTGTCTGCTGTTGGCTCTGTCTTCCACCAGCTGTTTATATTAGTTCTTTTTTTGCAATTTTTCCCCGCTGTTCCTTTGGTTGTCATCTTTCTCTGTGATTATGTAGTGTCCAGCTTTTGCTGCTGTATGGCAGTGCTGATACATTTTATTCTTTGCCATTGTTGGCAGTGTTGATTTTATTGCTTGTGTAATTACTAATTAATTACTGTTAACATTGTTATGACACGTTTTTTGTGTGCTTGTCTGCTGTTACACCTAAATTCCATTACGCCGACTTTGCAGCAAATTCCACGAACTTTTATGGTCAGCGTCCGTGACTTTCACCGAAACTTCCCCAGACCTTATTGCGAACTTTCAGCATGTATTGACACAGACTGTGGGGAAGTTTCCGTGAAAGTTGTTGTAATGGAATTTGGGCTTTAATAAACCACCATGTCACTCGGTTGTTGTGTCACGCAGGTAAAAATTATCGTTGGTGAAGACCGTGAGTTCACAGGACACCTGCTAAGCATTGACGGTGAGGAGGGCGTTGTCAAGCTGGACCGCGGAAACCTAAACCTGTTCCAGATGAACTATCTCTGCAAGATGCCTAAGGAGTAATAGCAAGGCTTTAGTTGCAGAGTGTGCACAGCCAGTTCTTGCACACTTGTAGCTGTAGAGCGTTCCTGTGGACACTGTTGTGTATTGGACAGTTACTGTTGTTAGTGTATACAGTATACTATCTAGACCTGTATGCCAATTTTCCCCGAGGGGGTAAGCTAATCCCCAGGTTGCAAAGCAGCTCGTGATTAACGTAGCTAAGAGGATCTGGGGAGCACCGTAAACTCCCCCAGCAGTTGGGTTTGGCAGTGTCGTGGGTTAAAAAAGTAGGCAGGGCAAGAAGAGATTATGGTTGCTCAAAATTTCTATTTTGATCAGAGATTTCTCCAGATATTGCATTTTTTACTCCTCGTGCACTACGTTCCTAACGTAGCAAAGAGGAGTATATGACATAAGTGTAATATTGACGACCGACCGCAACGTCCGTCGCGACCGACCGTCATTCAGTTGGAAATTCCCTGGCAATGACATCATTCTATTTATAGCTCCATGCAATCGATCATCCGATCCACTTCCGGTGTTGCGTGACTATGGCTAAACTGTACGTCGCAGTGTTGTGTGATGCATGTAGTGTGGACACCTGTATTGTGGCTAAACAGTACATCGTAGTGTTGCATGACGTGACCCCATTATATTTGAAGTGCCATATCTCCATAATGGTGCAAGATGGATGGTCACAATGGACCACCCATAGGAAGTCACCCACCGTGAGTTGAATGGTCACGTGACCAATGACGTCATGTGACCCCAAAAGGTCAAGGTCGTGAGCCCGTTATCTTTGAGGCATCATATCTCGATAATGGTACCAGATAGATGCATGCGTTGAGGTATAACAGAACAAATGGCAACTTGTGTCTTGACCATTACTGGAAATTTTTTCCCTCAGTTCATGAAATCGGGCAATATTTTACGAATTTCGGGAGACAGTTTCCAATAACGACCTTGACGCCAGTCACTATTAGTATAGTGTTAGACGAGTCTCGAATAGACGCCGGGTCTCTAGTACAAGCCGCAAGGAACAAAAAAGCACTTAGAAGAATACAGGAGAAAATAACACGTGCAAGGAGTACATTAGATTGGTCACAATCTAATAATATTTCTTGTTGGGTGATAATTTTCAATTTTCTGATAAGATTTTCCAACAGTTTTCCAACAGCCAAAAAGTTAGGGGCCACTGGTTGGGTCTAGGGTAAAGCACTGGCTGCAAACGCATTTCTATGCATTTTCAAGCACAAAATTGCTAGTGGTCATTTTCCATTATTTTTATGCTACATTTCCTACGTTAGACTAATGGTGGGTTCAATCAAAGCTATAAACCCCTTTCAATGCAAGCCTGCTCTCATTGATTTATTGCTGTGCATGTGTATCAATCGTCCATTAATGTATGTAGCTGGAATAACTGAATATCCAAGCCAAGTGGCTATTTGAGTTACATTTTACGATATAACTGGTACTTTCTGTATATTTACAGTAAAGATTCATAATGAAGGTCTTTTCTGAATAGAAGTACAGCATCGTTTCACCGTTTCACTGACAGAACTGGATATTTGTTGGCTAAAATACAACACATGTTGCATGATGTTTATATGACAGTTCTGCAAATACTAAAATGCACCATCAGAACAACAATTTCACCAGTTTGTAGTATACTGAATAATAAATACACACACAGCATAATACACCATTATTCCATTAATACAGTTAGTTAGACTTAGATGTTACATAAACTGAATGTAACAGAAGACATACTTCTTAGCAGATTCTGTGAGCAAGTACTGGCTCCCTTTATTAATTTCTAGCACAACATAAATAATATGTTGATTTGAGCTTAATAAATATATGAAATTAATGTGCGATTTCAACTGAAACGCAGCATTACGTTACACTATGCGAAATATTCTAGTCTATCAGCGCCCCCGGTGACGTCATGACCCTTGCCGATATAAAAACGTAAAGTCCTTCCCGAGCCTTAAGGGCCATTGGGCGGCGTTGATACATCGTGAATATTAATGGCCTAGCCATCAACGTCGTCATTCTAGGCTAGGCCATTAATATTCATGATGTCTATAGGCTAAACTCATGACGTCAACGGGCGCCATCATGGCGGCGCGTTTTCTACGTCATTTTCGTAGATCGTCAATTTCAAAGGTAAATTTTTCCATGCTGACAAAACGCTGGGCGCTGACATTACTGTCAAAGTTATAAGAAAGTTCTGCACTTTTAAGAAAATGGATAAAATGTATATGTTAATTTTGGTATCCACGGACCTTTAACTGTACATGTACATAGACACATCAGCTGACTGGTATCAAAACATCACAAGGCAATACAGAGCAAAATAAATTATGACTAACGTCAACAACTTAATTATCCTACTAATGCACACAGTCATGGACAACATGATCTAAGCCCTCAATAAAGAACTTAATTACAGTGACAGTTTGACAAAATAGTAAAACAAATAATCAATAACATACTTTGTTTCAAGTAATCAATGACTGAATGTACAACTTCGTTGGCAAAATAAAGTACACATTTCACTAAAATGCTGAAATGGTCCATAACATGAAAGTAAAAAGTGACAAGCTTGACAACATAATTAAAAATAAGATATTCAGTAACACTGGTATGACAACACTAAAACACGTAGAGAGAGAATAGATAATAAATACAAATGTTAGTCAGTCTTGTTACGGCTGGCTGAGGCGTGGTTGTTATTTACGACAGCAGTGACTGGCTCCGTACCCACATCTTTTAACATGTTATCATTGTGCGTTCGCTGCAGCACCAGTCGTTGCTGTCGGAGCACATCATTGGTAAAAAGTCGCCAGAACAGCACGATGTTGATAATCCACATAATGACTACGGTGGGCACCAGAATGCTGAAGTAGAATGTTGACATACGGTATCGGTAGACAAACAGTCCATGGGTGATGAGTATTAGGCTGAACGCAAAGCGGCACACGACGAATGAGACTAGGTTCATTATACAGACAAGCCGGTACAACGGATGATGGAAGCCGACGTGCATTATCTGCATCAACTTGCGCAGGTGAAGGAAGACGCTGTTTACTTCTACTACAAGTCCCACTACAGTGTGTCCTACGAACTGACAGTTTGCAATACTGTACGCCAGGCAACACAACACCTACACAGTACATACACCGACAAGATGATCATTATAATACTCAGAAAGTTTGCAGATCTACCGGACGTACAAAATTCAATGTGAAGCAGTAAATGTATTAAATCTAGTGAACTCATGCTGTCAGCAAAATGTTTACAGTTTTCTTAGGTGTATAGTAAGATTTTTAATGCAGGTTTTCATGCATGTTTTTGAAGAATTAAACAACAATGAGACTTAAGACCTCTTGAATCCTTGAATGACGGTGGATCTTGAACCAAAGACTGGTATCTACTATCTTCCATCCAAAACACTGACCAAGACCTCTAGACAAAGAGCAAGACCTTCAAAACTAACTTGAGAGTCATTGAGACTTAAGACTTTTGGTCTCAGAATGAAACATTACTTTTAAAATGGTCAGAGGAGCTCACTGTAGATGCAGAAAATTTAGCAGTCAACACAACGTACCGAAATATGATGAATAAGAACATCCCTCATAGTGCCTAACTGTCCACAGGCAATTATATCAACAGAGTCACTTATGAAGTAACCTACACATACAATCAATAGACACATAGTTCTAGAAGCCACAGTATGCACACACACCACACATTTTTTACTTCTTTCGCGCTACGTTATGAGTATATGAGATCAGTGTAATATTGAGGACTGACCGACGACCGAACTCTTCCTGGAAGAGCCTTCCTGGAAGAACTTCAAACGGCCATATCTCCATAATGGTGCTAGATAGGTGGTCACTATGGACCACCCATATGAAGTCAAACCCCGGGAGTCGAATGGTCACGTGACCGATGACGTCACGTGACCCTAAAAGGTCAAGGTCGTGACCCCATTATCTTTGAGGCACCATATCTCTGTAATGGTGCCAGATAGACGCATGCGTTAAGGTATAATGAGACAAATGGCAACTAGCGTCAATTTCGAATAACGACCTCGACACCAGTCACTATCAGTATAATATTTATACAGGTCTTAATTAGACGCTCGGTCTCTAATCTACAAAAGAAAATGATGCGCGCAAGGAGTACATTAGATTGGTCACAATCTAATAATATTTCTTGTTTCTGTTTAACTGGTGAATTTTTGGCAGTTACTAAAGGTAACTTTTTGGAACTGTTGTGCCAGTACTCCTCGCAGACCTTATGCTCTGCTTGTTGCACCAGAAACTGAGTACAAGAAGCCCAGCTGTTGCTGGAGAGGGTCAACCGTACGCAGGTGTTGGAAGGCCACCAAATGTAACCTAGGACTTACCATTCAGCCACAATGCATGATTGGCATAGCAGAGTACATAATGACCCCTCAAGGTCATCCAAGGTCAATGATTTTTGTGTCATCTAAAAGGGCTTATGCGACTTTCTATTAGTGCTTTAAAGCACCCTTAGCCCCATCTCTCACTGTTTCTGAGATACGGCCAGTTTTGGTGGAAATGCAATTTTCCTACCCCCTCTAAAGTTGAAAATGTTCCCCTTGCACTGCATCACCCAAATTTTTCATGCCTAAGTTTATAAAAGCTTTCTAGTAAAACTTACTGATTAGCCACAATACGTGCATGTCAGACAAAGGACGACAAACGGACACCTCGAAGCAAAGGGCCAGACCTTTAAGCTTACAGCTTAATGGCCAGGCCAAAAAATCACTGAAGGCCAGCAATTCTCACACAAATAATGACTAGCATCAATTATCCTAACATAAATCAGTCAACACAGGCCTATGCATTTCAATTTCACAAGATTACACAGGATGATGCATTGCATAACTTATGCTGAAACTTATGCCGAGCCAGCTTAGTCATCATCATGTGGCCAAAAAGAAACAACCAGCACATGACACTAATCATGTGGTTATGCATTTATGCAAACAGGCTAATGCAAGCAGACGTCATGAATAAGCTTATTAGTAAGCACAAGCACAGGTCAGCCACCTGGCTCTGGCTATTGCGGCCGAGGCAATTTTGTCATTTTCATGAATGGAGCCTGAAATAAAGATTTGTAGTATAGTATTACAGTACATACTTAATAATAATAATAATATAAAATGCAACCGTTATGCCATTTTGCAAGCAGATAACCAATTAGTAGTTAGCCAACTGGCAGCAATCGGCCAGTTAAAATTAGTAAACATTCAACACATGGTTAACGGAACCAGAAACATAAGTTATGCAAATTTGTTAGTTATTGGCTAACCTAAATGACTGGTCAGTAACCAGAAACTCGACTTAAGACACAACTGGTCTGCAGTTTTAGCAAACTATGATACCTGCTGATACAGCAACAACGGTGTATGTGGCAACATTGTGGAAATCAATCAAGTCTCGCATCATCTCTGGATACATATATAACCTGCAGTCAAAACACAACAGACAACAGTCTTTACGTAACATCACTAACTAGAAAACTATTTTAGCTCAGTGCCAACATATTATATGGACATCCACCTGACCTTTGACCTTGTGAGCAGAAAACTGGAATACTAGTTTCTACTGCCCTGAGGAAGATTCGCACCAATTTTTGTTTTTCTGCAGCTTTTAGCTTATGAGTGATAGAAGAATGTACGAGATGGATGGCTAGACTTACAAGATGCATAGTGTGGCCTATTAGGATTCACAATGGCCGATTGGCTGGACAATAATATAAACATGTTTCAAATCAAATGTGTCACAATTTACTAGGCTGAAAACATAGTATACTTATTATATGAATCAACAGCGAGGTCAGATGTACTGAGTCTGACAGCTAACAAACTGATTAATTTTTTTTCACAAACAAGTCAGTCAACAGCAACAAATGACGAACTAGGTAAGCGGAAGACCAGAGATGTGTGGATCCTGAAATTTTGGGTCCGCGTAAATGTCCGCATCCGCACTGCCAGTAACAGTGATAATGTTAATGTTAGTGATAATGTACTAATACCCAGAAACAGTCTTTAACAATGTGGCATGTGCATAAAACTGCAAATGCAACTGGAATTTTGTAGTATTATTGTTACCAGAGCTGTCAAATTGACGCATTAATTAATGCATTAATGCGTTAATAAATTAACGCATGTCAAAAAAATTAACATGCATTAAAATAATTAACGCACATACGTAAATTTGTGTTAATTTACAAAATTCCATGAAGCAAAAGTTCCAATATTAGGTTGAACTGCAATTATTTAACAATTGAACAAATTCAAGTAACTAAACTGTAGTTGCCGTTCTATCACTAAGTAAATGAATAATTATTTTGATGACAGGTAATAGCTATGACGGCAACTTTCTATATTCCACAGGTGGGCCCCCAAAACATCATGAGACCTGGGGTAACTTACCCCCCTACTCTCCCTCTTGACGGGCCTGGGCACGTTAATAATGCGTTAATTAATGCATCAAAAATCAACGTTTTAACAGCTCTAATTGTTACCAAAATGTAGAAACATTGTGGTAAAAAAATTAGTTTTTTTCAGGAAGCATCCGCATTCGCATCTGCAAGGACATCAAAAATTGCATCTACGTCTGTAGAATGCTTGTGCACGCGCGTCCCAATCTCTGTCCAAAACTGCACATGGTCAGCAAACTTTGACACTGCAGTGTTGTGTCAGATTTGTTCAGCATTAATTACAAGAAAGCTGTGGCCACACCATCACTGTGACCGTTGTAGCAGATGCCTTTGCAATTAAAAAGCATTTAGCTGAACATCACAAAGAGCACTTCCAATTTTTATCCTGACAAGTGCATGCCAGAGATGTGCGGACTGCGAATGCATCCGTCTACAGATGCATATCCACAGAATTTTTTTGCGGATGCAAACTGACGCAAATCATGTACCATGACCAGTGTATTTTTACCAATAACTGGTAAGGGAATTTTAAAAGCATGTTTAATTTCTGTCCTCTTTAGCAAAATGCATCACCGAGCCCTTAGCAGCTATTATTTTGTTAGCTTAATTGTAATTCTGTTATAAGCCTAGTGGCCTACATATTCAGTGCGGACGCGGACTGACAGCAGATCCAATAAATTATCTCCTGTTGCGGACGTAGACGCGGATCCTTGATCAAAATACGTGAACTCAAAATGTCAGGATCCACACATCTCTGGTGCGTGCAAGGTAGCTTTGTTACTACATGGCATGTTATGGCAATAATTACGGCAATAAACTGACCACCTACACATAAATACAAGATGAACCGATGACGACGGAGTGAATCCACGAAACGAGCAGATTGTTCCATTTCCATCTGACTTTGAACGAGACGTTGCACAACGAGCTTAGCAAGCCTGCAATCTTACTGCAGCAGACGAACGCACATAATGACACGACAGCAACCCCGAACCCGTACAAGAACGATATACGCTCAACGGCTGCCATTGCAAGCCGACACTGTGCATCTGTAATTCTTTTTAACACTGTACACTGACTAGTACTAACAGCATAACAGAATCTACCGCATTTACCCTCTATTTACCACTTATTTATGATTTACACAACTGCCACGCCCTCACGCCATGACTAATTTACATAGGATCAACAAAGGGCTGGGCCAACTCATGACCGTGAACTTGACAGATCAATCATATGTGGTGTGGCTTGGTAGTCTAGTGGTTAGCGTGTCGGACCCAATGAACGCGACTCCGCGAGGTCGGGGGTTCGATCCCTGACCACTGCACTCTCAAGTAACAACCTTGGGCAAGTTGTTCACACACCACAGCCCGTCGGTGCGATGCCCTAGTTTGGCGGCCCTGCCGACTAAATATCCAAATCCAAATCCAAAAATCATTGCAACGACCAAAACGCACTAACAGAAGCAGTCGTTGTTTCAGTTAGGCCTACTGTACGCCAGTTGCATTCCCGTAAGTGGGGAAAAGAAAGGAGATTGTAGGCGGCCTGAGAGGGTAGCTCTGTTGGGCAACTGTAGCCTACTTGTTTAGACAGTTTTTAAGTCTGACGTACAGATTACCACAATACATGCGTTACAGACGACGACAGCTAAACAAACGTCTACATCGGGCCAAAGACACGACCTAAAGGTCAACCAAAAAATTGTTAATCGGCTGATATTTTGATGAAGTTAGTTTAGGCCTACCTGCTATAGGCTGGCCTGGTCTGCTTTTTACCCGATATACAGTAGGTTGTTTGCTGATTTTTTACACTCCGCGGAATCATATCATTGAGTTCCGCGTTGTGCATTTGCAGTCAACATGGTTTAAATTGAAGTATTATTTTGTCGCATTTCTGTAAGCCTACCGGTGACTGAATAATTATGCTGCCTATGTGCATGTAATCTGCAACGTTAGATCACTTTTTGAAAATTTATGATAGACCTATAAGCCTATCGCTAACCTTAGAGACTTCTCTATCTATTGACTCTAATTTTGCGTTAACTGCAGGTTGTTGCAATCGTAGCCTATATAGCGACAGTGTAGCCAAAATAGCAGAACTGATGATGTATCATGTCATGTGTTGGCATATGCCTAAACAGCGACAGAAGTAGACACGGCAAGGTGTATATTGAGTTCAGATTAACGAAAATGCAACTGAACCTTTCAATGTACACCAATCCACAGCACTTCTGTCAGTCACATTCTGATCGACGGCTAATACTCAAACACTGTAAAGCTACAGAGAATTGAGCCAGTTTCATTCCTTCTACTCTAAGACGTCGAAAAGTTACATCCATAATCTGCACAAAAGCAGCAGCTACACATGTCAGTACTGCTATAGGCACGTTTTTAAAACAATACACGTTCTGACTTTACTTCAGTTTTAAGGCGCGTACAGAACGACGTAACTGAACTGAACTGAACTAAACAACAGTACTGCATGAATCTCAGTAAACTGACACGGTTTAGTTTTTGACGAATCGACCAATGTGCTTGTTCAGTTTAGTTACGTCGCTCTGTACGCGCTTTCAAAATGTCAGCGTCCATTTCAGTTCCACTTTGTTGTTTTTAGCAAGACTGTTTCTATTTTATAAATGTCTAAATGTTTAACTTTAATAAAAGCCCTAATATTTTTGTCCTGTTCTAGAAAGAGAGTTGGATATCGCGTCAAAATAACGAGGCCACAAACAATCAGATACGAGATAATCTTGAAAAGGCTATCGCGGTTAGTTTTCGCCGAGATGCACACGTCATCGACAAACAAGAAACCGTACGCATGTACGCGCTATAGGCTTATCATTTCCTGTCATTCCGCGCAATTCACGGACTGTCTGTCACTCTGTCTCAGTAATAATTCTGGCCCAGGTTCTTAAAACGTTATTGTAATAACAGTGTTGTTGGACGTGATTAAAGCAAAGATCAGCAGCTAACAAGTTTGGACGATACTCTGCTCAAAAGAATCAACAATATTGTGACGATATGTTGATGAGACGCAACTTTTTGTGCACAGTTGTTGCAGTCACATTTGCTAACGCGATCGACATAAAACAGGTTTCGTAGTGTCCGTAACAGGCTATAAAGTGGTAGGCTCTACAACAGCAAAGCGCCTACAGAATGCCAATATTCTATTTAGCATTAAACTTTTAACAACGGCACTGTTGACAAATAACCTCGGCTTCACGCGAACGGCCCGCCGCAAAGGGCTAGAGTTAAAGGTAAGTTAACCCGCGATGGCGACCCTTTGCGATGGCAGACCGGAACCGGAAGTCAGATACGGCAAAGGCACAAGGCACTGAACAAAACATTGTTCTCGCGTTGATAACTGCATTACATTGTGCAGGCCTGTTACTCACTGTTGCTCAACTTCTTTCAAACAACTCTGTGTTTGCCATTTCGTGTAGCGGCTATTATACGATCGATCGTTTGCAGATGAGTTGCAAAAAAGCCTAAGAATGGCGTGTAATGCGCGACACATTCTGGTGGTTTGTTGACGGTTACTGCATTGCAGAACATAGCAGGTAACCTTCGGACAAAACCTGAACGTGAAGCGCCTATCACTCTGCCAACTCCGATGAACTGTCGAGTCACGGGCAGATATAGCATCATAGTGTCACTCAAGAACTGATGTCAGGTTTCTTCCTTCTACCCACGCTCTGAATCAGCAAACACGATATTACACTCTTGCCATGTCTTCGCCAAATATTGACAGATATTCACACATTCTTTCACTGCTGCGCTATGCAGGAAATTTTAAAAAAAAACAACCGCTAAAGATTTCATCACGTTGCAGGCGTATCGCTACATTACCTTGTAAAACTTTAGTGGTTGAAAACTAGACAACCATGCATGCGGCTGTCTTAATGAAAAATGCACCTAATATAGTGTCATGCAAACAGCAGCAGCTGTTGCGACAGAAACAAGTGAAAATAAAACTGCACCGACCCAGATTTAGAGATTGGTGAATTGTTGCCTGCTTATAGATAAACGAAAATGTATTTTAGCGTCAGAATAGTTGTTTTTAAAGTCAAGAATGCACTGTAATCGTTTGCGGCAAGTGCTGCGCCCCAGACTCTGGTGAAGAGTTAAAATTACGACGCTCCCAGACTTCCAGTCGGCGGGGAGTAAGCATCACAATGACATCTTCGTCGTCGCTCTTCGCCCCCACTGGCAATGTTGGATACTGACTCCACTGCCCACGTTATAGGGCTACGTTGTCGATCATTCTACAAACCTATGCATTAAAACTATAACTGCGTTTAACGTCGATATTCGTTCTGCCACAAACGTATAGGCCCTATGTACCGTCTAACATAGTAGGCCTATGTCATGCCTACTTCTAACGATGCAGCCTATCGCCTACCTGTTGCTTCCGTAACAGCTGGCGTCTAGCTCGGCCGACGTTGTCTTGTCACTGCGGCGCCAGTCAAGATGCGCTAAAAGTTTATGACAGCTGCTAGCAGCGTCACATCTTGAGCCTGCTGCTGCTGAAGCTGCTGCTGCCCGTGCGGTTAATTGGCAAAGTGTAATATCCGGCGCGCGGAGACGACGCGCAGCCGTATAAGTGCTATATTGGCCTACACGCGAAATTCTGCTGAGAAAATTCTGATTAGTTTGATGCTGCACGTCCAGATACGACCACAGCGTGGGCCCACATGTATTAACTTGTTCGTATAGACCACGAGTCGCCGCCCCTGCAGATAAGAACGGCTTAAGCCCACGTGTAATTAAGTTGCAAATATTTCATTTATTCCGCCGCGATGATCCTGTTTATTAATTATTATTCTGGTCTTTATTAAATCCGCGATCAGGTTAGATGCAGCGTATTGAAAAACAACAGAAAGAAAGCTACTACTGATAATGATGATGGCAATCGTGATTTCGATAACAATAACTACTATATTATTACTATTATTATGATTTCTAGCTTTTACCCCGGGAACATAGAAATTCTGGCTTGAAAACCGGCGGGGCGCTAGTCCTTCACCAGTCCTCACCCAGGCATAAAGGTAGCGGTCAACGGCTTCTTCTTCGAAGAAGGCGGATG
>Ga0056128_1004082_pt1 | contig 18184 bp, 16 predicted proteins | sample WorMetLIZISLAND2_FD_71113 | JGI IMG/M metagenome (GOLD analysis project Ga0056128, IMG submission 71113) | Marine gutless worms symbiont microbial communities from Max Planck institute for Marine Microbiology, Germany - Olavius geniculatus... ... | reverse complement strand
AAGAAATTTCAGAACAACGAATATTTACTACACTAAGTCAAGACTCAAGACAGTCAATGTCAACTACTTAGTGCTGAAGTGCGACACGTGGCAAACAGCAACATCCGTACAAAAGCTGCTCATAAAACTCTGGAATTGTCATAAATTAAACTAAAAGCGCTAAAATTCACGAAAAATCACGGATTTCACGGAAATCGGTGTTTTTCACGGAAGAAGGCCAATTTCACGGAAAATGTCACGGCCGTGAAATCGTGAATTAAGTTGGTCCCTAATTATTAGGCTTATACTGTGTACAATTTTTGATGTGCTTACAGCCGACATTGTGCACTTAATGAATGTATTTAGGCCTACTTACTTACTGTAGGTGTATATGGTACCATTGTCGTCTTTCTGTCGTACGTCCGTCCATCTGTCCGTAACGGATGTATTGTAGATAAGTGATGGGTCATAGAGGAAAACGTTTTGCAAAAATAAATAGTTCTGTGTCAATGCTCTCTGCATACAAAATTTTGGAGATGCAGTACAAGGGAAACATTCTCAAATTTGGGGTTGAACAGACTGCGGTAGGAAAATGAGCATTTTCATCGGAAAACTAGCCATATAGCCATATCTCGCCCTTTCAGATGAGATGAAAATCATCGACCTTGGATGACCTTGAAGGTCAGTACTGCAACAGGAACTGTATAAGCTGTAGCATGTCTTCTCTAGCAGCGGTAGATTGGCGATCTCGCACTAGAGAGCAGAAAATTACTAGCAGTAGATCGCCACTTTATCTAATTACATTTATTTTGTTGTTAATGACTTAATGTAAAAATGCAGCCACATTTCTTTACTGCATTGCTAAGACTGTGGTTGGAACTGAAATGTTATCAATTACCAAGCATTAAATAAAATTTATTCAAAAACACTATAGTTTTAAGTCTGTGTTACAAAAAAAAAACAGCTTTGGCTTGAGATGCACTCTGATATAATACTGAATAAGCCTGATTTAAATACACGACAGTGTCGTGGCATGGTTTCTAGACTTTCTATGTCTACCAAGCATATATGTTCTACCATCTTTCCAATAATGTATCTACCCGATCTACCTCTAGCAATTTTCCAGTGTTTACAGCAAAATCGCCGATCTACTGCTAGAATTATTGTTGTCACTATTATATCCTGCCAAAACTCTAGCTATATACGTCTAGCGAGTGACACAAAATTAAAGCTTTTTTCGCTGAACTATAAGCCCAACGTAAGGATAAGAGGTTCAGTAATTATCAATGTCAGGGAACGAAAGTTCTATGCTAATTTTCCTTCTGGGAACGAAACTTCCCAGAAACGAATGTTACCGAATACGAAAGTTCGACCTACGAAACTTTCGTTCCCGGGAACGAAAGTTCTCGGGTACGAAAGTTCCATGAATCAAATCTACCTTAACACATAGCACGATGATAAAATCCAGCACAATACTGACGAATAATTAACATTTTTCTAAACATTAAAGTTCATTGTTTACATTTGTTTGTTTACATTTTTACGTCAAAGTGTCAACCGCTCAATTTGTGTCGACACAGTGCCATGCCGTGGCACAGAGATGGCAGCGGGTGCCCGTCCGAGTGTAGGTACAGAAAGGCGACGAGATAAGCTCAGTTTGCGTATTCGAAAAGAGGGGAAAGTGGTCAGTGATTCGCATCAAGTACTGGCACACGTTGAAAGTCACGAAGTGCCTGTGGTGCCGGCTACATCGCGATCTCATGACCAGTCATATGCTCAGTCGAGCGATAATAGGTGAATTTATACAATACTAACTTATGGTACTATGTGTCGTCTGTCAGTATGTCCCTTTCTGTCGTCTGTAACTGTGGCTAAACGGTACGTTTTTGTGGGTCGGTGTAGGTACACTTTCGGGAAACAAGTTTCCAGAAAAGAAATGCGGATGGGGAATGCAGACCTCCATACCTTGCGGGATACCGCATTTTTGGAGCCATCTTGCGCTTACCCGCTGTGTCATTAAAATCTCCCGCTTTTCCGCGTTAAAATAAACTTTAAGTTTGCCTGTATTATTAAAACCACTGAATTTATTCCGTTGATTCTCAGGAATATGGTGAAAATTGTTGCCATCAGATGTCATATTTTAAGGCTAAGATGCACTTACCTGTAATTTAATGTCAACCTGCACTCTGCGCCGTACTTTACTGCTTTAGGTCATAGCCCTTCTTCTTCTTCTTCTTTTCCAATAATGCACATATCCTCTTGCGAGTAATGTCGTGCATGGCAGAGGTGCATGAAGTGCCTCCTCCAGACTCCACTCTGGATTTTAGGTGTTCTGCTGCTAAGGCCATGTAAGACGAGGACAACATAGAGAAAGGGAAGGAAAGGAAGGAGATGGAATTGAAGTAGAGGGCTAGGGGAGAGAGGGAAGGAGAAAGGGGAAAGAAAGGATGGAAGGGGAATGGAGAAACAAATCTTCCACATGCTTAACTCGAGACTTTGGCAGAACTGGGAGTGGGGTGATTAGACGCCACTGGTTGCTGACAAAGATGCGTTACCGGTTATCGCAAATCTTTGCAAAAGTTGGAGGAAAGTTTCAGAGAAGTTAGGAATTTGGTGCAGAAAAAAGGCATGTGAACGAATTGGTTTGTTTCAGAAGCAACAAATGGTTACTAGTGGCACGATGATGCTGACTGTATGCTTAGTATCCACTCCCAATAAGTACGTGTTAAATCTTGAAAAATGTTGCTATCTGTCAGTGATAATTGTTGTTTTTGGTCAAATGGAGATAACACATAGGATGGTTGAATGCTGACAGATGGAACTGTAATCTTGCAGTCTTGCACTTTTGTTTTTTAACAGACATATTGTTCGTACTTCTCCAAGTTGTGTGAAGAAGCCTGTACCAGAAATGACTTGGATTTCTTTCCCAGACTGGCAGAATGACTCAGTACGTATGTGCCATATCACTTTTTTATGCATTCATTCTGTGTTACATTTCAATTAACTTTTATTATACACAACTTGTACACATTCACTGATGTTCACATGTTTTAAAGGGTTAATGAAAAAAATTGTAAAAGACTTAACATTATGTAATGGTAGTGACTAGTAATAATTAATTTTTCACTGCCTTAACTTCAGCATACAGTGCAAATTATTATACTTTGTACATTGTTTAGTAGTTCTTAAGACAACCAAGCTGTCCGCCATGGTGTATGATCTGTTTGCATTTTAGTCTTATATAGGCCTGCGTACAATTATACATATATCAAGCCAGTAGCCAGACTTTTGACTCTAATCGCTTGGTTGTACTAGACGTTAATCCAGTTCTAAGCTTTGCCAGAGATCCAGTATAGTGCCTCAGTCACAAGTACATTTTCTTCATTTTGAGCTCAAAAATTGCGTTTGTTGGCGACATTTTTGATTACATTTGCACAATGCTTTCTGATGTCGACTGATGGTGAGGAGGGACAGTTTGATCAAAGGTGGAAAATTGTAAAAGTTGTAAAACTTTTTTCGTATTATGCTAATCGTTGCATGGCCAAAGTAAAAATGATGGTGATTTCTAATATTTGTACACAAAACAGCGCTACTGATAAAATAATCACAAGATTTTTGTATTTTGATTTACTGATTTTTGTATGATGACACGAATTTGGTGAACATGACAATTTGTCCTGAAACAATGGAATTCACTTTGCACATCAGGTAAAATGGGGGTGACAATTTTAGTCAATGTTACTAATGTCTACATTTTTATCAATCATTACATTTACGTTTTCTATCATTTTGCATGATGTGTAGGTTGCGGTTAGTTCGCAGGAGTCGATGATGCCACATCGTAACAACAAACTGAAGTGGACTGCGTTTCCAAAAGTGTGCCAAAAATGTATTGCTGGCATCAAACGAAAGCAAATAGGAAGTGAAGGTGTTAGATCTAAGTCACACTGCGATTCTGGCCAAGAAAGACTTCCATTCAAACTTGTACTTGTGGATACGAATGCTGAATGCAGTACTCGTAGAAAAGATCATATTTCGTCTGATACATTTTCAGCCAATGCTTCATCGCCATTGACAGCAGATATGTCAGTCTATGCTAACTGCAGCCTCGGAAGAACCGTGCTTAATAATGATGCTGGTAAAAGTGCATCCATTACGTCAACAGTGCGTCCATCTATTACAACTCCATCTAGCAGCAGCAAGAGTTCAAACATGAGCTGTGGTTTATTAAGTGTGAATTTACAGCATAATGTGCCGGACAGTATGAACAATGTGCTTCAGTCGTCGTTTGTTCAGCCACCATTTATGAACTCTGCATTCCAGATTGACTCGCAGTTAAATCAGGTGGACAGTCGTTCGGTGGGAGTTACAGCTGCGGCAGATTTGAACAGGGATACAGATTTGCACCAGTGTCCGCTCTGTGACATGATTTTTGACTCTCAGTATGTTACGCTGCTTGTACTTAGTTATTCAGTTAATACATGTTAGCATGTCTGAGCATTTCAGTTTTCGTTATCGATCTTGGAGATAGACTGCTGTTACAGATTTTATGTTTCCACGATGTTTAATGGGGGTAAGATTGAGTAGGATTCAACGTCCTGTCTGCTTTGTTATTTTTCTCTTTTCTCTTATTTTCTTTATTTTTCACTTCTCCAAAACCCAATAGCAGATCAAGACCAAATTTTGGCGGAAGGATGACCTTTACTTGGAAGGAATTGAGGCCAAATTTTAGCGAGATCCATTGAGAAATTTACGAGGGACGGACATTTTTAACTCCCGAGATGGCTTTACATTGGGTTTTGCTTCAAATTTTTAGTTTGATGTTGATGCTGTTTCCCATCGTGGTCAGCCACCTTGTCGTGTGGTGAGGCTTTGCAACCTGAAAGATTTCTAATATCTGGAGGGTAGGAGCTAACTAAGAGCTGACCAAACCTATGAGAGCAGATTTGCTACATGTTACCAGTGCTTTTGTGCTGGTTTTGGCTTCACAGCTGACTACGGCTTTACAGCTGTCTATTTACGGCTTCACAGCCATCTACGGCTTTATAGCCATTACCTGTAACCTTGTGGTTACATTCGGGGATGCCCATTGGGCTGAACTGATACGGCCTCAGCGCTGGGCAGGTGTAAGAGCCTGCCCACACCGGAGGTAAGGTATTAAGGTAAGGTAAGGTTGATGCTGTTGTTGTAGGAGACCAGAATCAGATTCACTTTGGTTGGTTTTTTGTATATTTCAAAGTTTATGCACTGTTGGTGAGTGATGTTTGTTTATTTGCAGGTGTGTCAGAGAGGAACGTGAGGCACATATATCAACATGCATTGGAGACACCGATGGTGATGATATGTTATCCTCATGGTGAAGCTTACAATGGATTTTATTAATTACTGATGACGATGCAATTTGGGAGAAAAACAGAACAGTTTTGTTGGATGTCATCACTGATGCTAGGATATGAATTGTACTGTAATAGTCGCAGTCGTTTCCATTGCGGCAGAGGGCAGTTGCTTTCTCCCCCATTTTTGGGCTGTCAGAAAATTGTCAAAAAATTTTATTTTTGTTTGTAAAATTATTTGATCCACAAGTCCGAAATTTGGGTTTAGAAACTCCCATTTAGGGAAAATTTAGGGTTAAAATTGAAGATTGTCAGAAGTTTGCGCTGTCTGCTGGAATTCTGTTTGATTTGCAGCGTCTGTCGGGAAATTGCAAATTTCTGCCTCGCCTACTTTATAACCCAGTATGCTGCTGAACAGTCAATCGCCCACGGACAGGAGCGTATTCAGAAATGTTAAAGGGGAAGCAGATATGGTATTGTCAGCTATGGGCCATATTGAGGCACATGCCCCCCTTCCTTCCAACTTACATCTGTTTAATTTTTATGCGTGAAAGCAGCTACTGCTTTCAGCGCGTCTTAGCCATCGCAATTCTTTTTTTCCGTTTGTTCGTCTGTCTGTCTGTTCGTCACACGGGTGGATCAGTCAAAAACGGTGCAAGCTAGAATCATCAAATCTTCACCGTCGGCTGCCTGGAAGACTCTAGTTTCAGGAACCGTAAAGTTTTTCCATAAATTCGAAGGGGGTCATTTCGAACAAGGGCGCTAAACAAGAGGGGGATGGGTAAAATTTGTGATTTTTAGCCAATAAGTCACTGTATCTCAATAACGGTGCAAGATAGGGCCTATGTTACTATTAATCACTAATAGGAAGTCGTACACTGGCTCTCGATTGCCACCGAATTCAATGACCTTGAACGCTAAAATATGGGTTTTTATGGATTTTTTGGCAATTTTGGGCTGCGAGCCACATTTCAAGAGCGACTTGTGCTGAAATCAATTGAGATAGACATAGACAAACTGCATATGAAATTTTTAGAATTGAATGTAGATTTCGAAGGTCCAAGTCTCAATTTTCTAGGTTTAAGGAAACCTGCTCACAAGGGCATCATATAGCTGTACCCCCATAAAAGTCTCGATGAAATAGCTGGAAATAGACTGACAGTTTGCAAACAGCAGCTGCTATAGGCTTTTGCGCGTGTCGTAAGCATTAGCTCAAATTTCTTGTTCAAGTAACTTCAGACGCATGATGTCTTGACGTTAGACTCCATGTTGTTGCAACTATGCAGGCCTATGGATTTGTCACTGTTCATTGCGTAAATTTCATTTGTATTTGTTCTTGTTATCTTTAGATTATTGGCTTGCGATGCTGCAAGCTATAAGCGACTCTTATTATCAGATGGCTGCATCACAGTGCAACCACAGCATCACACTGTGCTGCAAGCTTGTATGCTGTAGTCAGCTACATTACTTACTAGTTTGTTTCCTACTTTTTTGCTTTCTTGCCACTGCTGCTTAATCCTCTAATGCCGCTGGCCCCGGGTACATCTGCAGGGTAAACGAATCAAAATAGGTCAACACAAAAATCACAGTATATGTATATTGTGAGAATATTTTTGCATATAACAGAAATATTTTTATACTAGGCCAGCCTGCTATGTTTTTGTTATGATTAATTTTTCTCTTTTTGTTAAATATTCAACTTTCAGTGGGGTCAGGTATTGGCGCAGCCAAAGGTGGACAGTATTTGCAATAACATTGATTTATGGTAGTGGTCGCCACCAGTTTTCCTCACTAGCGAAGCTAACTAAAATACGCCAAGCCCACTACTGTTGCTGCATATTTTGGTCACATGATGTGCGTGTTTATGCATTGTGTCATACCTGTATTAACATTAGCCCCTTGTTCTTCAATAGACAGCATTATCACATTGATGTCTGTCTGGAGGATAACAGGGAATTAGAACTACCATTATGTTAATTACATATGCACGCAAATAATGGAGTTCTTACAATTTTAGGTTTAGCTTGTTTTTTCTGCATTTTGTGTTTTGTGTTTCTGTAAGGGTTAAACTTACTGTTCCGTTATTATGTGTTTGTGTGCATTCCGCCTGGAAAGGCCGTTCTCGAAATGACCTATACTGTGTCGGGTGGGACGTTAAACTTTATTCACTCGCTCACTTTATTAACATTACCTAAAATATTTGCTATAAAACAAGAAAGTGTAATTTTTATGGAGCTGAAATTTTTCACTGAATTTCACTTTAAGCTGCTTACTGAGCCATCGCGATGCAAACTTCGCACTAAACTCTGGAAAATGTCGGAAAAAAAACAATGTTATAAATTTATCGGAATCGAACTTAGCGTTACATAAAAATAGCAACAATGTTGAGACAGTACCCACAGAATTGTTTGCTAATATTCAAGCACTGTATAACAAAAGTTTTTTTGCGGCATCGATGTTGTTATTTGCACATTGTGACGGCTTGGTCTGTCGTTACCGTGGCGAGAATGTGTCGTCCACTTACTACACATCTGTTGATGCATATATATGTACTGTATTATTAGGTCACCCTGAACATGCCACAAAGTGAAAGTTGCAAATGATTGACTAATACAGGGTCTTTATTATTTCCTGTTAATTATTACCACTCAGAGGCTTACATTTTTAGTGTATCAATCATGAGAATATTTGTTTAGCCTACATTTTGATTTGTGTACTACAGTTGTTGTCAGTTGATTATGCAATTGGGAACATGGATGCGTGTATGTAAGCTTAATGGTGGTCAGCATTACTATAATGCGTGAACAGTTTGTCGGTCTGTCATGTGTCACTTATACCTTTCTTTCGCCTTCTGTGTTGCATGGTCATGTCCGTGGCGTTTATAGTCCTTGGGCCTTAGGTACATTTGCCCTCTCTTTGCCCTTTATTTTCCGACCATGGGCAGCTTGGGAAGGGTGAGTTGTCGGGCGACGGAGTGGACCCACCCGTAAAAGGTGGGAATGTTGCTGGTCAAATTAGTGTTTTTGTAAAAATACTTTATATTAATTATATGATCAAGTACGTAAGTAACTGTACCTCAATGTGCAGGTTGGCAGTTGCATTAACAACAGGACTGATTGGGCTGCCATCCATACTTACTTCAGATTCTTTAATTGTTAAATGAGAGTCTGGCAGTCCCAGGTAGATGAAGAGACTGTTTTGTAATTTTCTGTACAGGAATTTTCTTGAACAGGCAAAACTAGCAAAAAAACTAGTAAGAGACAAAAATATCTAAGCAGTTCTAGCAAAACTTGTTTACGTGAAAGGATACCAAAAATGGACAGGATATTTGCAGTTGTTCACTATAATGGGAAACGTTATGTTACATGAATAATACAGGCAACTTGTAAATAATGCCTGTTCGTTCGTCACCATCGTTGACATTACGTCGCTCTGCGGCGACTCTGGTATCAGGATTTGTAGACTTATCCAGAAGTTCGTATTTCAAGGGGTAAGGTGAATTTTTTTACTCACTCTGTCCATCCGTCCGTCTGTCTGTGTCAACATCGATGACCTTCAACCCTAAAATATTTATTTTAAGTGATTTTTGGCGAGTTTTGGCTGCAAAAGAGTGAATTGCGACGAAATGGATGGAGATAGACTAAGATTACTGCGAACAGGAACTGCTATAGGCTTTCGCGCGTCTCGTGAGCATTAGCTCAAATTTCTTGTAACCAATGAAATGGCGTATCTTATCACGTGTGAGAAAAAAATCACGAACAACGACTAGGCTGATGATTTTTAACATCCTTTACGCACTTTTACAAGTCAAGCGTCTGTCTGGGCTGTTCACGTAATTTTGTCAGAAGATGGTGGAATTTACGTCAGAAGATTTTACTCGGATGTGCAGGGTTCGACCAAGAAGTTAATCGACGCGTTATGGTCGTATTAGATACCAGAAGAAGAAGAAGATACGCTCATAATGTAAAGGACAAAATTTAGCCAAGCGTAAGGTTTAAGCGGTGATTCGCAAGGATGTAGTATTAAAAGCGGCGATTGTACGGTTAGTAGATAGTAGCAATTGTTGAGTGCTATTATTGGGCGTATTTCATTTTGGTTGTGCGCGAGCGAGACAACTGTTGTCAGATGTAAACAGTTACGATTTTGAGTTTTTAGGTTGTTTTGAAGCGTTTGCAGTGAAAATTGTATGCATTTGAAATCGGCATTTGTATACATCAACGGAAAAAGTGCCAAGTAATGGCACCGAAGCATCAGCTTGAAAAGAACGCTTGGGAATGGGCACGCACAACTTTGCCGGACCGTGTTGGAATTGAACACATCGAAACGGCATACCGTGTCAACTTGAAGCCATGTGAAATGTCCGCCTGCAAGTAAGCGCGTAGTTAGCAAACTGCAGGAGTGATTACTTATGCTGCGTTTAGCAGTGCTGGTAATTACGGCATATACCAGTTTGCAACTGGTAAGCAGGGGCGTCTACGTCCATTGAGGACTACACTCAAAGCGTTTTACTTTTCTTTAGAAAAGCAACTTTTAGGACTTCGGGAGGAGCAGTCATCGTTCCACTAGAATTTGACCAGAAGTGTTTGTGAGGCTAAAAAGGCACCAGTGTCATTTTCGGCCGGGCTCCGGATTCCAATAGCGAATCTTACGATGCTCCCCGGATCCCTTAATAGACTCAGGAGTGAGGAGGAAAATATCCCCTCCTATTCCCCACTCCATTTCACGCCACAATTTTCCCGCTTAGAAAATTTTTCATGAGCACCCATGAGTAAGGTTGGGGGTAATGCAGCACTTGACTAAGCTTGACGTTCTAGGGGTTCAAGGTTGAAACGGGGAGGGGTCATTCTACAGATTGAAGTATGGAGTGGGGGGAGCTTGCGTAGTGTGTCCAAGATGGGATAGACACCCCTGATGGTAAGTACGAGTAGGATGCACGTATCGATGTGCTAAATGTCACTAATATACAGATAATCGGCAGTCTGGTTGAACATAAGGCATCTACCAAACTTTTGCAATGTTTCTAACCATTTTTTGCCGCGAAATAACAATCAAACATATCAGTTCGTCTGCTGTAGCCACCATTGCAAAGGTCAAGGTCGCAAAGTCAGAATTATCATCATGCTGTTGAAAGCGACGTGTTTCCCAGTAGCAAATACAAGTTGGAAGGTGAACGGAACGGAATTTCGGACTCCGAAACTCGTACTTGTGGTATTTATGGCCACTATCGAATGCAGCAAATACTAGCTGGATTCATATGTCAATTAATGCACTTTAAATGGTTACACCATCTATTTTGTCTATTGGCTATTTTTACGTACTTCTGCCTGGTCCGTCTGCTCTAAATCGGTCATGCAGTCAAATCCAAGTTGTGAGGGTGCGAGTCTAAGATACGGATCATGCGAGTCCAAGTCTCGGAGAATGAGGACTTTAGTTGTCAAGTACGTTGCTGAACTCGAATGTCACGTCACTGCTATAACAGCTTGCTGTACAGTACGTGTATGGGCGCCTATCCAAAATAGGATACCAGTACTCATCATAAGCAATATGACGTACCACAGCAGACTCACAGTGAATCTTTACATTAAGTTTTGTTGTTTAAATGATGAATTATGCAGTTATTTTGAAGTTTATGAACTTTATAAATTTTTAGTACTTTATCAAAAAATTGCAACACAATGCTGATGTACCACAGGGCAGCCATTTTCTGTTTAAATTTTTGATAACGGTTGTGCAAATAAGATCAACCTAACCTTAACCTCAAACCTGACCTTAACCCTATCCCTAACACTAACCCTATCTCTAACCCCAAGCCTAATTCTAACCCTGACACAAAATGTTCACGCAAAAAATGAAAAACAACTAAGAAACATCATTGTGAGTCTGCTGAGGTACGTCATATTGCTTAAATCAGGGTATTTTGAACCAGCACCCAGCTATGGTGTTGTCAGTATGACAAAGACAGTTATGATGATTTGTGTGTATCGTGCAAATTGTAGGAAGAACTGCAGCGGAAATCCTCATTGCCTGAACGGTCTTGGCGAGAAGAAATGGATGAACATCAGTGTTGATGACTACTTAATGTCCGCTGTCAGTGGGGAGACATTAAAGCGTGACAAGGTTTGGCATTCAGTTCAGTCATGGCAATGGTCCAGGGAGGCAATCATCCCCACCCCTAAAATTTTGGACTGTTGGAAAATTGTCAGACAGTCTTCTTCTTGTTGGAAAATTTTTGTCCAAAAAGGTTAGAATTTGGGGCTTTACGACATAATTGAAACTTTGAGCATCCTGTCGGAAATTTGCAGGACTTTGCCTGTCAGATAAATACGACTTTTTACCCTACTTACTTTTTTAAACCCACAACACTGCTGGATCAACTGGTGGTGGCAGTGATGCTTTTTTTTCATCGTCATCGTCATCATATATTCGTTTAATGACAGTTGACATACACAACTTCTGACAATGCAAACATGAAATATGTCAAAAACATATAAACATTTGCGAAAAACGTCCATTGTGTGTGCCAAAGGTAAACACAACTAACAAAAAGTACTCTTAATGAAAACTAGTGTTTACAACAGATTGTAAACATAAAAAACAGACAACGTAAACATGCAAATAATATCCCATCACATGTTTGTTGGTTAGTAAATATCTTTGTATAACATTTTAATGAAGAAATCTCTGTGGTTCAATTGCGTAGTTTTGGAAATTAAAGTTTTATCGTGAACTATTGTCCTTGTGCTGTACTGCATTTTTGTTCAATTAGACAGATATTGTTTTTGTTTTTTCTCTCACCAAGGATGTTTTTAATAATAATGTTAATACAAAGTGGGTACACAGAGTTCTTTGAGATTGTCTCAGGGGTTCGACAAGGCTGCCTCCTTTCACCATACCTCTTTATTATATTCATTGACTTCGCCATGCGCAGAACTGTGGACAAGTCGGAATACAGCATAGTCTGGCAGAAGCGGAACCGCTTAACGGATTTGGACTTCGCTGATGACATAGCAGTAGTGGCGGAGGAAGAAAACATTTGCCAAGAGATGACTACCAAGCTCGAGGAACAAAGTGCACAAGTTGGACTGAATATAAGCCGGGAAAAAACGAAGGCCATGGGAATCACCCAGGGTTCATTACCACAGCCAGTAGCCGTTGCATGAAGGAACATAGAATATGTAGAGAGATTTACCTACCTGGGAAGTGTAATATCCAGCGATGGAAATGTTGAAGCAGATATTAACACTCGACTGGCAAAAGCAGCAGCAGTATTCCGACGACTTGACAACGTGTGGCGATCCAGCACGCTTAGCCTCAAGATTAAATTGGACCTCTACACCTCCCTCATTGTCTCTACAGCCATATACGCCAGCGAGACTTGGAAGGGTACAGCTAGAATATGTCAGCAGCTGGACGTCTTTCAGCAGCGCAACTTACGGAAGATTCCGGGCATTACACGGAAGGACCAAGTGACTAACATGGAGGTGCTAAGCCGCACTGGGCATCGAAGATTACAGGACATTGTAGCAGAGAGGTGACTTCAGATGGCAGGCCATATCATCAGGATGCCACCTGGATGACCAGCCAATCACGCCATGTCATGGACCACTCGTGGTAGTGGCAGACGACGAGGTCGTCCAACGAAGACTTAGCGGTCCACATTTAAAAAAGACCTGGTGGACCGAGAAGTCGATTGGAACAGCGTCCGAGCTGTGGCTACAAACGGAAGCAGATGGCGAACTCTTGCTGCCCATTGTCCTGTCAAGGACCGGAGGATCTAAGTGCTAAGTTAATAATACATGATTTATATATTGCCATAGAGTTCGAAGATACAGCTAACACTGGTACAGCTGTTGAAATCGTTGTTGGCATAGTGTGATAATTTACCATGCAGTTTTGGCTTATTATATTTGTGTAGAACGTAATTTAAATAATTGAGAATTAAAGGTACCAAATAGTGAAATAAATTAAAAGTTTGAATTAGTTTATTAATATTTCTAGATGATGCTTGATGATGTGATAATAACTGCAATATTTGTTTTTGCTGTATAGGATGCATTGGTAGGACTCGAAAATTTGGGAGCAACATGTTATATCAACACACTGCTACAGGTATGCTGTGAGCATGATAGTGTTTCTTCGACTCACATGAACGAGGCAACGACAACTTTCCTGATTTTTAGTCGACTGCTAATAGTTGCGCTTATTTCACAATTTTGTGTTTGTCTTTGTCTGTCTGTTGTTTATATCTATTGTGGCAAAACAGTGTCTTACAGGAAAACTGTCTATATATTATGGATTATATCGATAAGCCGATATCACGATATCGATCGCCAACCACGTGCCTCTACGATATCTTGAGACAGTCTGCGCCTACGATATCGCTTAAATGCCACTGGACTTATTCCGATGGACCACAATAGGCAATAGCAGGCAGACCGATCTAGCAGGTGAATGTCCATGTGTAAGCAGGCTATCATGCTGACCTTTTAGATGCCCCCTCTATCCCTCCCATTGCAACAGATTGCATGGCGAGTGGGTGAGAAATTGGATACAGTATATGGGCGGCTGACAGGCTCTTTCACATTGCTGCTGCTGCTGCTGAATCAGCCTTGTTCTCACAGTGTGCTGAGACGTGTTCGCTAACTTAGCAGCTACGAGATTGTGGCTGCGATACACCGCTACAACTTTTCGCCAGACAACAGTCTACGTTAGCAGCTAGCGCAGACAAACTTGACGTCAGTTTATCCACTAAAATGGCTGTTGCTGCTTGTAATAGCCGAGTTTCAAATAAAAATAGTAATTAAGAAAACAATTTTGCATTAATGTTATTTTATACTGTCCGGTGTTCAGTGATTTTTCAACTTTCATCTAGAAACTGATACTTTCATAAGCCCGGATGTTCGCTTAAACTGTAACGTAGCATACAATTTTTACGCTACCATAGGCTTGAAGCAGCTTGCTGTAGCCGAGTGTTCAGTAGCATAGCAGCTATGAGCCGCTAAGTTACCGGATGCGCCTTTGGTCTCATTCTGTGGTCTCGTCTCACCTGCCTGTGTTAGCTGTAATCACTTTCAAGTCAAACTATCACTAGCAGCGGCCAGTGCATGTTTGCTGCTGGCGCCCACGTTGCCACAGCTGCTGCCTGTTCTCTTCCCACCATGGTATCCCATCGTCGTGCGGTATCATAGCAGTCGGAAACTGTCACAGCAGTCACTGTCAATCATCCCACGCTCCTCCCCTGCCCCCCTCGACCTCTTTCGTTCCCACTTGCCTTCCCATTTGGTCGATCAGTCTGTGGTCTCAGTTGGTCTTACGATATCCTGATATGATTTGCTATGATAATCGTGGTGGTCTGGCTCAGTTGTTAGCTTCGTGATTGCATCAACGAAGTTAGTCAACATCAGGCCTGGTTAGTACTTGGATGGGTGACCATCCTAGTATGTAACCAGCCACCCAGGTCAACTCAGCCTGGCCTCCCTCCATGGGTAGGTGCAATGAGTACCAGCGAAAGCTGGGACATAAACAGACACACCGCACGATGCATGGCCCCGTATCCGTGGTCTCGCAGTGTAAAAAACTGGTGTCTGGCTGAGGGCCTTAGGAAATGGAGATCAGCGCCGCCCAATGGGCCTTAAGGCTCGGGAAGGACTTGACATTTTTAAAACGTTTTTATGATAATCGATATGGATTTTCTGCCTCGATATAATAATCCCTACTATATGTTGTTGCCTAACTGCTACCTTTTGGTGCCGGAACAAACCATGTGATTCAGCTGCAATTTAAAAAGAAACCTGCTTAGGCTACATGTTTGTTGAAACAGTTAGTTATTTACGCTAATCAGAAGTAGTGCGATTTACAGGTATGAAGTTACAACCTTGACATTAGATAAGTTAATGAAATCATGTGCCAAGGGTTGGGCGGTGCAGTGTTGTTAAGCGGATGTCATATGATCGACAAAGTTAGCCGACTTTTGTGGGCGTGGTTTAGTTGCCCGACAAAATCAGCCAAAAAATCGGTGAACCATGACACACAGCCGATATTTTCATGGCTACTTTGTGCGCTATCAGCTAGCACATCAACGGAATGCAGATCCCAAAATAATACTTCTTTTCTGCATCTAATGAACGAAAATAAATAACAAACACAATAAATAACTAAAATAAATATTAATCTTGCATTGTAAACAATCATCATGGGAACATAAGCAAAATTTGTTGTCCAAAATACAAAAAATCGGCCGACAAAATCGTCGAAGATAGAACGTGCTCTATCTTGGCTGATAATATCGGACGATATTTTGCATGACACATGACACAGTTTTGTTGGCAGATAAAATCAGCTGATTTTATCGATCATCTGGCACCACTTTAGTAATGTTGGAGCAAAGCTGGTGGTAACGTATTGATGGTCATGCCGGTGTTTTCTGATATTGAATGCTATATGTGGATGTATGTCGGATAGGTTTGGTTTCATAACCACGACTTTCGGACAGCTGTGCTTCTGTGGAAAGATTCAAGTGCTGATGATACAGATGAAAGCTTTGATGAAGGTTAACTTTTCGCCACATTTTTCAGAATTCAAAATAATCTCAATGAACCATTATGTGGTAGTGTTTCAATCAACAAGTATGTAAGAGAAGACACATATTTGTGAGCTTAGACATGAGTTCAATGGCTCCGTTCAAGTAAGTCAAAAAAGTTTGGAATGTTTAGGTAAATTTTTGTACACAGAAATGTTCGCAAACACTACATTTAATTTTCATGCAATTTAGAGATGGTTGCCTGGAAAAGTTTTGGGCATTTGACCCATTTGGAATAGAATGATCTGTTTAATAGTTTAACAGAGCCATCGTGGAAATGTAGGAATGTGCTAATAGTGACTGTTGCTGCTGAAACGGTGCAGTTTATTATTGTAAAAGTGGGCCAAAAAGTTTTTAGCCTTGATATATATGAGACAAAAAAACAATTTTTAATGTTGATTTGTCAGTAAAATGTGCCTATATTGCGTACTTGTTTGAGCATGTTTTGGATGTGATGTCATTGTAAATTATGATGCCGACATTAAACCGAAACAATGTCAAGTTGTAAACTACGATCTATTTGATTTATCTGTTCTGAAATCTGAAATCCCATCATTCACTGAATGGCTCGAGACTCTGTGCAAAGATGGTACAAATCGGTTCTATTTCATGCTGTATGATGTCACAAATTACAGTGAACGTTGATGTCATATTCTCAGCAGACTCAGTTGCATTAGTGAAGAATGTATTTTTTACATACAGATTATCAAAAAATTGTGGTTTAGGACAGGGTGGCCAGAAATCTCAAAGACCCTGGAAAACCTGAATTACTCGGGGAATTTTCTGAACATTTAAAACTAGAAAGCAAACAAAAGACTGCCACTGGATTTGGTTACTGGGCTGCATAAATGCTCTAAAGTGCATTTGTGGCTGTGGCTTCGTTGCAGACTGTGCTGTGCTCCCCAAATTACCGTTATTACAATTTGTGTCTGTTGCAGTAACCTATGGAAATTCAGATTATTGCTCTGGAAAAACCTGGAAAACTTGGGGATTTTTTCTTCTACTTCGTGGCCATTGTGTAATATATTGAGGTTTGAAACTTGTTGACCTTTCCTCTTATGTGATTTTTTTGTGAACTTTTTAGTAACATCTTCAATGATCCCCATGCCGTCAACACCGTGTGGACATTTGCAGTTAGTCTTTGCCCAGCTAGCTTTCAGTCAGAGATGGTGAGTGCTGGTCTGCAAGTTTCTACAGTTAGTGTTGGTTATTTATTTCACTTAATACCTTATTGAGCTTTATTTGATCACATCATACCATACTAAGGTAATGGTAAGGCCAGACAGAAGTATGTGTTTTGTGCACAAGCATGTAAAATTGAATAAAAAATGTCAAGTAACTTTGTTATGCAGCAAGAGTCATTTATTTTCTTCAGTGAGAACTCGGCTTTCAGCTAGTGTCTGTATTTTTTGTACTGGGTACTACTGATTTAAAATTTTGCCAGATTTTGATGTACCGTATTGGAGTTTTGGTTGCAGTTTTCGATGAGCATTTTTATGGTTCAGTCCAGTTTGAACCGTTCTACATACTGAGGATCGCTTTTGATAAGGTCGTTGTTTGGCTTACGTTGTAGTTACTTCGCCCCAGAAAGCTTTATTCGTTCGTTGGAAATTGACACAAGTGATCAGCAGGTAGTAGATAAATTTGCATTTTATGTGAGATTTTCAGATTGATTTGCCAGTAGAATTTAACCAGCTTGAAAACTTTATGCTGTATGGTTAATCGGCTAAATAAGCTATTTTGAAAATGCTGTAGTTAAGGATGCATTCACATAAACATGAGTACGAGTCCGGCACTCTCCGGGTTCTCATACACGAGTTTGGGCAAACGAAAGTTTGCGTGTATTTGAATGGCAGCCGTTCACATTGTAAGGACTGCCCCTGTTTCTTTTAGTTATGCGTGCGCACTTGCATTTTGTCAACCGTGAACAGTCAATGGCGGCATCTGGTCTATACGATGGTCCGCTTTTCACGCCTGCTGTGACAGTCGTCTGGCGGCCCAGTTGCACTCTGCAGATGTGACCTGAACAGCACGTGCTGATTGATGTTACTGCGCATGTGCGAGAACTCTTCTTGGCGAAGAGACGACAGCTAAACGTTATTACCTGCCTGAGCACTCGAACAGTCAACACGTCGTGCTCTGTGTATACGTTAGCGGGTAGTCAAAGTTTGACACAAGACGTACGTGAAACAACGAACTATGTTGTACATTGTACGAACGAACCTACGGTTACGAACGATTTCTGAAGGAACGCTTTTTTGTACGACTACACGACACACATCTGCGAGTCAGT